>Ga0196970_1000255_pt1 | contig 74854 bp, 69 predicted proteins | sample S1v_513CmetaG_FD_148672 | JGI IMG/M metagenome (GOLD analysis project Ga0196970, IMG submission 148672) | Soil microbial communities from Anza Borrego desert, Southern California, United States - S1+v_5-13C | ecosystem: Environmental > Terrestrial > Soil > Desert | place: USA: California...
ATGGCTCGGCGATCGTCGCCGCCGTCAAGCCCTGCGCCTGCGGCGCACCGCGAAGCGGCGATGGGGCTTGACCGCGCCGCCGAGCCGATCCCAAACGCATCCATGCCAGATATGCCGAAAAAGGCCGGCCCCCCCGACACACCGTCAAGCCTAAGCCTGACCTACTGACAGTCCTACTTTGCGCAAACCACTGACATTTCTATCCGGTTGCAACATTGTGTGTGCCCGCAAAGTGGGAATGCCCGCACAGTGAGAATGTCAGTGTCCGATCCGCGCAACTTCCCCCGGCCGTCCCTGTCCGCTATCGTCGCGGACTTTCCCTCCCCGTATCCGGAGACCGCAAGTCATGACCCGCAACATCGACCGGCTGCTCGACGTGATGGCGCGGCTGCGGAATCCCGACGGCGGATGCCCGTGGGATCTGGAGCAGACCTACCGCAGCATCGCACCGCACACCATCGAAGAGGCCTATGAGGTCGCCGACGCCATCGAGAAGGACGACAAGGTCGCCCTGCGCGAGGAGTTGGGCGATCTGCTGTTCCAAGTCGTCTATTACAGCCAGATGGCGCGCGAGGAAGGCCTGTTCGACTTCGACGAGGTCGCCGGCGTCATCACCGACAAGATGATCCGCCGCCACCCCCATGTCTTCGGACCGGAAGAGGTGAAATCCTCCGACCAGCAGACCTCGCGCTGGGAGGACCACAAGGCGGCCGAACGGGCGGCCAAGGCGGCGGAGGAAGGCCGGGCGCCGTCGGCGCTGGAGGGCGTGATCGCCGGCCTGCCCGCCTTGACCCGCGCGCTGAAGCTGCAGAACCGCGCGGCGCGGGTCGGCTTCGACTGGACCGACGCCCGCGACATCCTCGACAAGATCGAGGAGGAAGTGCGGGAGCTGCGGGCGGAGATGGACGCCGGATCGGCGCAGGACCGGGTGGCGGACGAACTGGGCGACTTGCTGTTCGCGCTGGTCAACCTTGCCCGCCGCCTGAAGGTGGAGCCGGAAACGGCGCTGCGCGGCACCAACGCCAAGTTCGAACGCCGCTTCCACCGGATCGAGGCGCTGCTGTCGGCCGAGGGCCGCAAGCCGCAGGACGCCACGCTGGACGAGATGGAAGCGCTGTGGCAGCAGGCCAAGCGCGAGGAACGCGGCGAATCCTGAGCCGTCAATAGTCCCAGCGGTCGAAGGCGAAGGCCCACTGCCGGCGCACCGCGCGGCGGGCCTGGTCCTCCAGATCGTGCCGTGCCCGCCGGTAATCGCGCACGCCGGCCAGATAGCGCTCCATACGCGGCTGCACCGGCTCGAAGGGCCCGAGGTTTAGTCCGTCATAGACGTGGCGCAGCGTTTCCAGCGGATCGGCGATGAAGCGGTCATAGCGGATTTCCACCAGCCGGCCGGGCGGCAGAAGCGCCCGGTCGCGATCGAACCGCGCCATGATCGCGGGATAGAGGTCCAGCACCAGCCCGTCAACCGCCCGCGGATCGTAATTTTGCAGCGAAAACTCCCGCAGCAGGGTCAGCAGCATGCGGCGGGTGGAACTGAAGACCTCGTAGGGATCGCGATGGATGTGGAGGAAGACCGCATCGGGGCGCAGGGCCAGCAATTCCCCCACCCTTGCGGTGTGGGCCGGATTCTTGATCAGCAGGCGCCGGCTGCCGGAATAGAGCTGCAGCTTGGTCAGGTAATGGTCCATCCGGCGGCGCCATAGCGCGACGGCCTCCGGACGGCAGCCTTCGAACAGCACGCCCTGGCGGAAGGCGCGGTACAGGTGCCTGGGAAAGAAGATGCCGTGGTAGTAGGACAGCGGCTGCATCAGCGCCAGGGCCAGTTCGTCCTCCTGCGGAGCAGTCGGGTCGATCGGCATCGGGTCGATGATGCGGTCGGGCGGCAGCCAGGCCTCCAGCCGCGAACGCCAGAAGGAACTGAGGCCGAGGAAGCCCCAGGGCAGGCCGACCGCCAGCGGGTCGGGGGCGGCGAATCTCTCGTCCTGTGCCAGCAGGTTCAGCAGATGGGTGGTGCCGCTGCGCCAGTGGCCGAGGATGAACAGCGGCGGCGGTGCCGCCCTGCCCTGCTCCCTGCCCTGTGCAGCCAGCCGCTGCACGCGCCGCTGCTCCAGCAGGTCCAGCGGCGCGCGAATGGCCGCGGCGCCGGCTGCGGTCACCACCCGGTGCAGATGCAGCGGCCCCACCCCGCCGCCCTTGGCCAGCACCGTCGCCAGCGTCGCTGCGTCGGCGCCGGCCAGCGGGTGGAAGATGCGGTGGGCGCGGCGGCGCAGCCAGGGAGTCATGACGCCCCCGGTCCGGTCGGATAGGCCCGCCCGCGCCACTCCGACGGCCGGCCATGGCGGGCGCGCAGCAGCGCCGACCATTGAATCGCCAGCATGATCAGGATGCCGATGGGGTGCAGAAGCGCGCCGACGACGCTCTGGCGGAAGCGGACGAGCAGCAGCAGCCGGAACAGCAATCCCGCCGCCGCCGCCAATCCGGCCATGACGACAGCCTCGTCCGGCAGCGGGTCCAGCGCCGCCCAGCCCAGCAGGATCCAGGGCAGGACGTGGCCGCCGAACAGCAGAAGCGTCCAAACCGGCAGGGCGGCCGGCGTCGCCATCCCCTCCGTCGCGTTCTTGGTGAAGCCGGACCACACCTCCCGCCAGCCGCGATACATGCGGCAGCGGGCAAGGCCGGTGGCGTCGAACAGGTCGGTCCCCTGCCCCGCCCGGCGGAAGGCGCGCGGCAGCGTCACCCCGTCATGGAGCGACGCCGATATCGCCGCATGGCCGCCGGCTTTCCAGTAGGCCTCCCGCCGCACCGCGATCAGCTGGCCGCAGGCGGCGCCGAAACGCGGGTCGCCCGACCGCCGCATCCCCAGCATCGGCAGATACCCCAGCAGCAGCACATGGATCAGCGGGATCACCAGCGCTTCGGCGAGCGTCCCGGTCTCCTGCCGCGGGAAGCCGCTGACCAGACCATGCCGGCCGGACAGCAGGGCGCCGCAGGTCAGGCGGGCGGCATCGGGCGACAGCCGCACGTCGGCATCCTGGAACAGCAGCACCGGATGCAGCGCCAGCGTGGCGAGCGCCTGACAGGCATGCTGCTTGCCCGACCAGCCCGGCGGCAGCGGCGGCGCGCTTTCAAGCCGGACGCGCGGGTCGCGCGCGGCGATGGAGCGGACGATCTCCGCGGTGCGGTCGGTGGAGTGGTCGTCCAGCACGACGACTTCCACCTCGACGCCGCGGCTGGCGAGTGCAGCTTCCACCGCGGCGGCGATGGTCGCCTCCTCGTTGCGGGCGGGAATCAGGATGCTGACGGCGCTTCCCGGCGGCGGCGCGGCCTTGGGGCGGCGGTAGAGCAGCAGGTTGACCATCCCCTGCCCCAGCGGCAGCAGAGCCAGGATCAGGCTGACGGCGGCGATCCACTCGACGATGCTCATGGCCGGCGCACCTCCTGCCCCAGTGCCCGCTCCTCAGGCCGTTCCTCGCGCGATCCGGCGCCATGGGCCGGGGAGAAGGCCCGCCCGCCGGCCCAGGCGCGCGCCCTGCGCCACAGGTCATAGACGCCGCCGACCCCGGCGGTACCGTCGATCAGCGTCAGGAACCGGGCAGGGTCGCGACTCTGGGCGTCGAGCGCCAGCGCGTCCATCACGTCCTCCAACCGCCGCTCCAGCGCGTGGGCGATGTCCGCCACCGGCCGCTCGCCGAAGGACGCGGCCTCCATCGGCTCGCCGAAGCGGGCGAGCGCCTCCGGCGTGCTTTCGTCCCAGAATGGATATTCGACCGCCAGCGGCACCACCAGGGCCGAGGGCGCCCGGCGGACCAGATGGGCGATGCCCGGCCGCAGGCTGACCGGGCGGCGGCGCGGGTCGGTGAAGGCGCCTTCCGCCGTGATCCACAGCATGGAGCGCGGATCGGCGAGGATGCGTTCGCCGCTGCGCAGGAAGGCGACGGCGCCCGCCCGGCCGGGTTCGATGCCGAACAGGCCGATGCGGGCCATGAAGCGGTAGCGGCGCAGCATCGCCGCATCGATCGGCCCATAGCCCGGCCGGTCGCGGTAGCGGGTGGTCCCCATCACGATCAGCAGCGCGGGATCCCACCAGGAGGGATGGTTCAGATAGACGATGACCGGCCGGTCGGGCGGCAGAACGGGCCAGCCCGGCCGGGCCAGCCGCACCGCGTGGAAATCACGCCGCATCCGCCGCGCCATGATGCCGCCGAAGAAGCGGCAGAGCGCCGGCGACCGTAACGCGACCGGATCGTCCATCATCGCCCGCCGCCTTCCTCAGGCCACGGCACGCGTGGCGTCGGCTTCGGCGCCGTCCTGCATCCCGCCGCGCAGGTCGCGGTCGAGGCTGTCGGCAGCGATCCAGCCGGACATCAGCACCATCGGCATGCCCGGCCCCGGATGGGCGGCGCCGCCGGCCAGATACAGGCCCTCGACATCGCGGGAGCGGTTGCCCGGCTTGAAGGCGCCCATGAAGCGGCCGTGGCTCGCCAAGCCATAGATGGCGCCGTTCAGCACATTGTAGCGATCGTGGATGTCCTGCGGGGTCAGCACATGCTCCACCCGGATGCGGTCCTCCAGGTCGGGCATGCCGGCGGTGCGCTTCAGCTTGTCGAACACCACGCGGCGGTACTCGGGCAGCATGCGCTTCCAGTCGTGATGCGGGCGCAGATAGGGGGTATGGACCAGCACATACAGCGCCTCGCCCCCCGGCGGAGCGACGCCCGGCTCGGTGCGGGCGGGGGCGGCGATATAGCAGGTCGGGTCGGGTGCCGGCTCGCCACGGCGGTAGATCCAGTCGAACTCCTCCGCCGGGTCGCGGGAGAAGACGAAGTCATGGTGCAGCAGATGGTCGTAGCCGCGGTCGAGCCCCAGGTAGAACACCACGCCCGAGCAGGCCGGCTCGTAGCTGCGGCGCTTGGCGAAGCGCTTGGCCGGCGCCCCTCCGACCAGCTCCTGATAGGTGCGGACGGAATCCATGTTGGACACCACGGCGGACACCGTGATGCGCTCGCCCGCATCGGTTTCCACCGCCACGGCGCGGGCGCCCTCCACCTGCAGGCGGCGGACACCGGTGTTGGTGCGGATCTCCACGCCCAGCCGGCGCGCCACCCGTTCCAGCGCGACGGGCACAGCGCGGGTGCCGCCCATCGGATACCAGACGCCGTCGTTGGTCTGCATATGGGCGATGGCGCACAGCACCGCCGGGGACCCGTAGGGTGAGGAACCGACATATTGGGTGAAGTGGTCCAGCATCTGCGCCGCCCGCGCGTCCGGCACATGGCCGCGGATGGTGCCGGCCACCGTGCTGCCCATGCGCAGGGCCAGGACGTCCGACAGGGTGCCGGCATTCAGGCTGTTGCGGAAGTTCAGCGTATCGCCGAGATCCTCCACCGATTTCCAGAAGAAGAAGCGTTCGGAGATGCCGTGCAGCCGTTCCGACAGGGCCTGGAAGCGGCGATAGCCCTCCCCCGCCCCGCGTCCGGGCGCCAGACGGTCGAGTTCGGCCGCCATCTTGCCGATCTCCTCCGACAGGTCCAGCACGGTGCCGTCGTCGAAGAAGCAGCGCCATTGCGGCTCCAGGCGGACCATCTCCAGCTCTCGGTCGAGGTCGCAGCCGGCCTCTTCCAGAATGCGGCGCAGGACGCGCGGCACCGTCAGGATGGTCGGCCCCATGTCGAAGCGGAATCCGCCCTCTTCCAGCACGGCGGCCTTGCCGCCGACCCAGGCGTTCTTTTCCAGCAGGGTCACCTTGTGCCCGCGCGCCGCCAGCACCACCGCCGACGCCAGCCCGCCGAGCCCGCCGCCGATCACCGCGATCCGATCCGTCATGCCATCCCCCCTGCAACGGCCTGCCGCAGCATGCCGGACAAACCCATGGTCTTCGTGCGCCACGGTGTCGGCAGACCCAGTTCCTGGGCCAGCAGCCGCGACGTGATGCGTGCACCTTCGAATATGACCGGCAGACCGCTGCCGGGATGGGTGCCGCCGCCCACCAGATAGACGCCGTCCAGATCCTCGAAGCGATTGCGCGGACGGCGGTGGAGCATCTGGTCGAGGCTGTGCGCCAGATTGAAGGTGGCGCCGCGATGCACCGCGAACTGGCTTTCCCAGTCGGCCGGGGTCACCACCCGTTCCACACGGATGCGGCGCTCGATGTCGCCCAGCCCGAAGCCGGCCAGCCGATCGAGCACGGCGCGGCGGTAGCGCGGCGCCTCGGCCTTCCAGTCGATATGGCCGCGCTGGTGGCCGACCGGCACCAGGATGTAGAGCGTGCTGCCGCCGGGCGGCGCCAGATCGGGATCGGTGACGCAGGCGTTCTGCACATAGATCGACGGCTCGCGCGGCAATTCCCGGCATTCCTCGATCTCCGCGAGGTTGCGGGCGTAATCCTTCGCCAGATAGACCGTGTGGTGGTCCAGCCCGTCCACCTTGCCCTCGATGCCCAGGTACAGCATGAAGGTGGAGCAGGAGAATTTCTTGGTGGCGAGCCGCGCGTCGCTCCAGCGCCGGCGCAGATCGTCGGGCACCAGCGTCGTCATCGCCTTCGCGAAGTCGGCGTTGATGACCAGCGCATCGGCGGGATAGTCGCCGGCTTCCGTCCGCACGCCAACGGCTCGGCGGCCCTGGAACTTGATGTGGCGCACCGTCTCGTTCAGGCGGACGGTGACGCCCAGGCTTTCGGCCACGCGGCGCATCGCCGACATCACCGCATCCGTCCCGCCGCGGGGGTGGAAGATGCCGTGCTCGTGCTCCAGGAAGGACAGGATGGTGAACAGGCTGGGGCAGCGGAAAGGCGACATGCCCAGATACTTGCTCTGGAACGAGAAGGCGAGGCGGATGCGCGGATCCTGGAAGTAGCGGGAGAGGTCGCGGTCGACGGAGCGGTGCGGCGACAGCTTGCCCAGCGCCTTCAGCATCGGCAGCGTCGCAAGCGCCCAGGGGCTGGAGAAGTCCGATTCCAGCACCGGGCGGAAGCGCTCCATCTTCGTCCGGTTGTCGGCCAGGAAGCGCGGCAACCCGTCGGCATCGCGCGGGCTGAGCTTGGCGATCTCCGCCATCAGCGCTTTCATCTGGGCATGGACCCGCAGTTCCCCGCCACCTTCGAAAGCCAGCCGGTAGAGCGGGTCCAGGCGGATCAAATCGACCTCGTCCGACAGCCGGCTTCCGCAGGCCTCGAAGATCTCCTCCAGAATCCGGGGATAGAGGAAGAAGGTTGGACCGCTGTCGAACCGGTATCCATCCATGGAGAAGCCGGCCGACCGGCCGCCGACGCGGTCCTGCCGTTCCAGCACCGTCACTTTGGCACCGGTGAGCGCCAGGAGCATCGCGGATGCCAATCCGCCCGGTCCTGCACCGATGATCACGACTTGTCGTTCCATCCGCTTGCCAAACGCTCCTGCGTTGCCGACTTCTATCGTGACGGTTACGAAGCTAAGTCGGAAATGGATCACAACAACATCCCCACCTCTACAGTCGTAATCCCTTGGTCCTATGAGGTGATTAGGCCATCGCCGGAAGTCCGGGAGCGATGGTCCGCCGCCGATATTTCATCGCGACTTGCGGTCATTCACGGACTTCGCCGCAGGATCGCGGCGAATGCCGAGGACCTCGTGCAGGCATTGGCGACGCGTCCCGGCCGGAGGGCGGCGGAGAGTGTGAGCGCCGAGATCCTGCCGCTGGCCGAAGCCTGCCGCTTTCTGGAGCGCGAGGCCGCCCGGCTGCTGGCGCCGCGGCGGCTGGGGTGGCGCGGCCGGCCGGTCTGGCTGTTCGGCGTGGAGGCGGAGGTGCGGCGGGAGCCCTTCGGCACGGTCCTGATCGTCGGGCCGTCCAACTACCCGCTGCTGCTGCCGGGGGTGCAGGCGGTCCAGGCGCTCGCCGCCGGCAATGCCTTGCTGGTCAAGCCGGCGCCGGGATGCCGCGCGCCGATGGACCTGCTGGCGGGCTGGCTGGCGGAATGCGGCCTGCCCGATGGGCTGTTCCGGGTGCTGGATGAATCCGCCGATGCGGTGGGCGATGCCATAGAGGCCGGGATCGACAAGCTGGTTCTGACCGGATCGGCCGGCACCGGACGGGCGGTGGCGGAACGGCTCGCCCGCCATCTGGTGCCCTCGACCATGGAGCTGTCGGGCAACGACGCCGTCTTCGTGCTGCCGGGCGCCGATGTGGAGGGCGTCGCCCGCGCCCTGGCCTTCGGCCTGCGGCTCAACGGCTCCGCCACCTGCATCGCGCCGCGGCGGGTCTTCGTGCCGCGCGACATGGCGGCGGGGCTTGAGAAGGCGGTGGGGCGCCATGCCGCTTCCATACCGCCGGCGCCGGTTCCGGCACCGACCTTGCGCCGGCTCGCAGTGCTCGCGCGGGACGCGGTGGCGCAAGGCGCCCGCGCGCTTACCGGGCTGCCGGAAAAGGATGGGCCGGGGATGGCACCCCTGGTGCTGGCCGATGCACGGCCGGAGATGGCGCTGCTGCGCGAGGAGCTGTTCGCCCCTGTCCTGTCGCTGGTCCCCGTGCGCGACATGGAGGAGGCGCTGGCCGGCGCGGCGCTCAGCCCCTATGCGCTGGGGGCCTCGGTCTTCGGACCGGAGACGGAAGCGCGGGCGCTGGCCCGCCGGATTGATGCCGGAACGGTGACGATCAACGACCTGATCGTGCCCACCGCCGACCCGCGCCTGCCCTTCGGCGGACGCCATGCCAGCGGCTGGGGCGTCACCCGCGGGGCGGAAGGGCTGCTGGAGATGACGCAGGTGAAGGCCGTCTGCGTCCGCACCGGGCGGCAGCGCCCGCATTTCGACCCGCCGCGCGACGACGACGAGGCGCTGATGCTGGCGGCTCTGCGCCTGCTCCATGGCGGACCCGGCACCCGCGCGGGTGCCATGCGGCGGCTGGTCCAGGCGGTGCGCCGACGCCTTAAGTCATTATGCTCGATCCATAATGACAACCTGATGGACCGCCCTGCCGATGCTTGCCCTGATCCTCGCCTTTCTGATCGGCGCCGTCGCCGGTTCGCGCACCCTGCTCGCCCCGGCTGCGGTCAGCTGGGCCGCCTATGCCGGCTGGCTGGACGTGTCCGGCAGCTGGCTGTTCTTTCTGGGGCACCCGGTGTCGCCCTGGGTCTTTACCGCGATGGCGGTGGTAGAGCTGATCGTCGACAAGCTGCCCACCACCCCCAGCCGCAAGCTGCCCTTCCCCTTCGCCAGCCGCATCGCCGGCGGGGCCATAGCGGGTGCCGCCATCGGGGCCGATGCGGGAATCTGGATCGGCGGGCTGGTGGCGGGGGGCGTCGGGGCGGTTGCCGGAACGTTGCTCGGCTATGCGGCCCGGATGCGCATGGCCGCCGCCTTCGGCCGTGACCGCCCGGCCGCCCTGCTGGAGGATGCCGTAGCGCTGGCCGCCGCCGTCCTGATCGTGGCGGCGGCCTGACGCAAGAGCCACTCTGTCTCCCTCTCCCGCCCCGGGAGAGGGAAGGGTGAGGGGTTAACCAGGGAATCATGCGCTTCGGGATTCTTGGCTCCCCCCTCACCCTCCCCACTACGTGGGTCCCCTCCCTCTCCCGGGGCGGGAGAGGGCATTGATCGCCACGAATGTCCTTTACACCCGCTCGAACACGGCGGCGATGCCTTGACCGCCGCCGATGCACATGGTCACCAGGGCATAGCGGCCGCTGATGCGGTGCAGTTCGTGGATGGCCTTGACCGTGATGATGGCGCCGGTCGCCCCCACCGGGTGGCCGAGCGAGATGCCGGAGCCGTTCGGGTTCACCTTGGCCGGGTCGAAATCCAGTTCGCGTATCACGGCGCAGGCCTGGGCGGCGAAGGCCTCATTCGATTCGATCACGTCCATGTCGGCGACCGACAGGCCGGTGCGCTCCAGCACCTTGCGGGTCGCCGGGACCGGGCCGATGCCCATGTAGTCGGGCTCGACGCCGGCATGGGCGTAGCCGACCAGACGGGCCAGCGGCTTCAGCCCCAGCGCCTGGGCGCGGCGGGCGTCGGCCAGAACCACGGCGGCGGCGCCGTCATTGAGACCGGAGGCGTTGCCGGCGGTGACCGACCCGTCCTTCTTGAAGACCGGCTTCATCTTCGCCAAGCCCTCCGCGGTCACGTCGCCGCGGACATGCTCGTCGGTGTCGAAGACGATGGTGCCCTTGCGCGACGGGATCTCTACCGGGATGATCTGGTCCTTGAAGCGGCCCTCGGCGATGGCGCGGGCGGCGCGGCGCTGGCTTTCCGCCGCCAAGGCGTCCTGCGCCTCGCGGTCGATGCCGTAGCGGGCGGCGACGTTCTCGGCGGTGACGCCCATGTGAATCTTCTGCCAGGGGTCGTGCAGAATGCCGTTCATGTAGTCGACCAGCGCCCCGTCGCCGAGACGGGTGCCCCAGCGGGCGCTGGGAACGAAATAGGGGCCGCGGCTCATCGATTCCGCACCGCCGCCGATGGCGACCTCGCAGTCGCCGAGCGCAATGGCCTGCGCCGCCGACACGATGGCCTGCAGGCCCGAGCCGCAGAGCCGGTTGACGTTGAAGGCCGGCACCTCGATCGGAATGCCGGCGTCGATGGCGGCGACGCGGCTGAGATAGGCGTCGTTGGTCTCGGTCGGGATGACGTTGCCCATCACCACATGGCCGATGGCGTCCGCCGCGGCGCCGGAGCGCTCCAGCGCCGCCTTGACGGCGACGGTGGCGAGTTGGGTCAGCGGCACATCCTTCAGCGTGCCGCCGAAACCGCCGATGGCGGTGCGGGCGGCGCCGACGATGACGATGTCGTTCTGCATGGTTGGGTCCACTTCTCGGGCGGAGGGGAAGGTCAGCGGCCGGTGAAGTCCGGCCGGCGCTTGGCGGTGAAGGCGGCGATGCCTTCGCGGAAATCGGCGGTCGCGGCGGTGGCGAGGAAGCGGTCGCGCTCGGCGTCCAGCTGTCCGTCCAGCGTTTGGGTAAATGATTTCCGCATCAGGTGGCGGATGCCGGCATAGGACAGGGTCGGCCCGGCGGCGAGCCGTTCGGCCAGCTTCGCCGTCTCCACCGCCAGTTCGGCCGCCGGTACCACCCGGTTGACCAGCCCGATGCGCAGGGCCTCCGCGGCGTCGATCACGTCGGACAGCATTGCCAGCTCCATGGCACGGCGCAGCCCGACCAGACGCGGCAGATGGAAGCTGCCCGACCCGTCCGGCGTGGCGCCGATGCGGGCATAGGCCATGGTGAACTTGGCGTCGTCGGCGGCGATGCAGAGGTCGGCTGCGGTGGCGAGGCTCATGCCCGCGCCCGCCACGGGTCCATGCACCGAGGCCAGCACCGGCACGTCCAGCCGGTCGAGGATGCGCACCGCCTCGTGCAGGTGGGCGATGATGGCGCCGGCCACCGCGGGCGCGGCGGAGGGATCGTCGTTGAAGCGGCCGACATCGCCGCCGGCCATGAAGCCGCGGCCGTTGCCGGCGATGACCAGCACGCGGGTCGGCCCCTGCCCGCCTTCATCCGCCACGCTGCGGCAGGCGTCCAGCAGGGCGGCGGCGGTGGGCTCGTCCAGCGCGTTCAGCACGGCAGGGCGGTTCAGCCGGATCCAGGACACGGCCCCCTCGCGGGTGAGAAGGACCGGCGGGGCGGTGTCGGACATGATGGCGTCTCCCCGAACATCATCTTGATGCGAAATCTACCTGCAGGAAGGTATGTTACCGGACGGTATGTCCTGTCAACGGTCAGGTTGCCCCAATGGTAAACCGCGCATCACGGGGGCGGACCAAATCCGGGACTTGGCTGTTGGACATCAGGCCAAGGCACGGCTGAAAAGGCCCGGCTGAAAAGGCACGAGCCCCTTCCCGGAACAGCAGAGTGGAGTCCCGTCATGCATCATCGCCTCCTGACCGGTTTACCGGCCACCAAGCGCTGACGGCGGACGGGGAGATACGGCATGCCATCGGTTGCGCGCTCGGTCGCCTCGCTTCTGCTCGGCGTGGCATTCCTGATGCTGGGGAACGGCGCCCTGTCCACCCTGATCGGGCTGCGGCTGTCGGCGACGGAGTCCGGCCCGACCGCGGTCGGGCTGATCACGGCGGCCTTCTATGCCGGGCTGACTCTGGGATCGCTCTACGCCCACCGCGTCATCACCCGCGTCGGCCATATCCGCTCCTTCTCCGCCTTCGCCTCCATCGTCTCGGTGGCGGCGCTGGCGCATGCGCTGTTCGTCGACGTGCCGCTGTGGGCTATGCTGCGGCTGGCGCAGGGCTTCTGCATGGCCGGCCTCTACATGTGCATCGAAAGCTGGCTGAACGGCACTGCGACGAACGAAAGCCGCGGGCAGATGCTGTCGGCCTACATGGTGACGCTGTACGGCGCGTCGGGCATCGGACAGCAGCTGTTGCGGCTGGACGACGAGGCCGGGGTCCGAATCTTCATGATCGTGTCGATCCTGCTGTCGCTGGCGCTGGTGCCGGTGGCCCTGACGCGGACCACGCCGCCGCAATTGCCGAATGTCTCGTCCTTCGGCGTCCGGCGGCTCTACGAGAGTTCGCCGCTGGGGGTGGCCGGCGTCTTCATCAGCGGGGCGATCACCGGGTCGATCTATGGGCTGGCCCCGGTGTTCGGCGCGGCGTCCAGCTTCGGGGTGTCGGGAACGGCGCTGTTCATGTCGGCGCTGATCCTGGGCGGCATGGCCCTGCAATGGCCGCTCGGCCGGCTGTCGGACCGGTTCGACCGGCGCACCGTGATCATCGGCCTGTCGGCCGCGCTGTCGCTGACCAGCTTCGGCATGATCGCCGCCGCCGGGCTGGACCAGCCGCTCGCCCTGATGCTGGTTGCGCCGCTGTTCGGCGGCCTGTCCTTCACGCTCTATCCGATCTGCCTTGCCCACACCAACGACCATGTGCGGCGGGAGGATCTGGTGTCGGCCAGCGGCGGCCTGATCCTCGCCAACTCCATCGGCGCCATCATCGGTCCGCCGCTGGCATCGGCGATGATGACCACCGGTGGGCCGGAGGGGCTGTTCGCCTTCATCACCGGCAGCGCGCTCTGTGCCACGCTGTATGGCCTGTGGCGCACCCGCGTCCGTCCGCCCCTGCCGGCCGAGGCGCAGGCCGCCTTCCGCCCCCTGCCCCAGACCACGCCGACGGTCGGTCCGCTGGACCCGCTCGGCCCCCTGAAGCCGCCGCTTCCGCAATAAAATCACGCACCCGTTCGCCGACTGTTCGCCCTCCCGGCAATCATAGGCAATGGAAGCCATCAAGGAGTTCGGGGTAAGCTGCCGGCCGGTGGAATGCTGTCTGGTGGTTGCATGCCGTTTTCCGAGAGGCCGTCGCCGCAGGACGCGGTGCCGCAGAGCCCGGCCGACGACAGGTTCGGGGAGCTGGTCCGGTCGGTCGCGCAGCAGCGCGACCGCGCGGCCTTCGCCGCCCTGTTCCGCCAGTTCGCCCCCCGCATCCTGCAATATTGCCAGAAGCTCGGTGCCGACCGTGGTGCGGCGGAGGAGCTGGTCCAGGACGTCATGCTGACCGTGTGGCTGAAGGCCGACAGCTATGACCCGGCCCAGGCATCGGTCGGCACCTGGATCTTCACCATCGCCCGCAACCGCCGCATCGACCGCCTGCGCAAGGAGATGCGCCCGGCCCCCGACATGGACGATCCGGCGATGACGCCCGCGTCCCAGGCAACGCCGGAGGAGGCCGCACAGCTGGCGCAGGGCAGCCGGCAGCTGCACGGCGCGATCGAAACATTGGCGCCCAACCAATCCGAGGTGCTGCGGCGTTCGTATTTCCTTGAACAAACCCATGAGGAGATCGCCGAGGAGACCGACGTTCCTCTTGGCACGGTGAAGACAAGGCTGCGCCTGGCACTCGGCCACCTGAAGCGCAGCATGAAGGACACAGCATGAAGGACACAGCATGAGGGGCCGGGCGTGACGTTCCCCCACCATCATCCGGACGACCAGCTTCTGATCGGCTATGCCAGCGGACAGGAGCGGGTGGGCAAGTCGCTGCTGGTGGCGACGCACCTCGCCTATTGTCCCGACTGCCGCCGGCGCGTCGCGGCCTTCGAGGCTCTGTGCGGCAGCTGGTTCGAGGAACTGCCCGGCGAGGCTGCCACCGATCTGGACGGGCTGCTCGACCGGATGGACGGGCTGCTGGCCGCTCCGCCGGCATCGGCGGATATGGCGCCGCCGCGCGTGTCCGACGTTGCCGGGCAACAGGCCGGCCGGCTGGTGCCGGAACCGCTGCGCAGCTGGCTGCCGGAGGCGATCGACAGCCCGGTGGATTGCGGGTCCTGGACGGAGCTGTCGCCCGGCGTCTGGCTGTCGGCGTGGCAGCGGACGCTGTCCGGCACGACCATCTGCCTGCTGCGGATGGCGCACGACGCGCCGGTTCCGGCGCACCGGCACACGGCCGACGAACTCCTCCTGGTGCTGCGCGGCGCCTTCAGCGACGAATACGGCCACTATGAACTGGGCGATGTCGCCCAGTATGTCGCCGACACCGACCACCATGCCCGCGGGGCCAGCGAGGAGGACTGCATCTGCCTGTTCCTGCTGGACGGCGATCTGATCTTCCTCGATGGCGAGGAGGAACGGCGGGCGGGCTGACCATCCCCGCCCGGCCTCCCCCTACTCCACGAGGTCGGCGTAGTCGGGATGGCGCTTGATGTAGCTGTCGATGAAGGAGCAGAGCGGCAGCGCCTTCTTTCCCTGGGCGCGGACATCCTCCAGGGCGCCCTTGGCCAGTGCCGAGCCCACGCCCTTGCCGGACATGCTTTCCGGCACGTGGGTATGGGTGAAGACGATCTTGCCGTCCCGCAGTTCGTACTCCGCCACCGCGGTGGCGCCGTCGACGGTCAGCTCGTACCGGCTGAGCTGTTCATTGTTCCGCACGGTTTCAGTCACGCTCATGGGAGCTCCGCCTTTTCCTGACTGGTTGTTTGATGACCAACGAATGCCGCAACCTCAGCCGACCATCAAGGATTCCGCCCCGTCGATCCAGACCGGCGTGCCGCTGATGTGCTTGGCCCGGTCGGACGCCAGGAACAGGGCGAGTTCCGCCACGTCGAAACTGTCGCCGGATTTCCCGTCGGTCAGGGGCACCTTGCCCTCGGGATACTCGATCGGAACCCGCAGGGATTCGAGATTGCGGGATTGGGTGTTGTCGGGGATCTCCGTATCGATGATGCCGGGACAGATGGCGTTGACGCGGATACGGTCCTTCGCCAGTTCCAGCGCCAGCATCTTCACCATCGCCACCTGGGCCGCCTTGGTGCAGGAGTAGGCGGTGGCGCCGGTGTTGCTGAACACCCGCGTGCCGTTGATCGACGCCGTGACGATCACCGACCCGCCCCCCGCCCTCTTCAGATGCGGAACCGCATGGTGCAGCGTCAGGTAGGTGCCGCGCAGGTTGGTGTTGATGGTCCGGTCCCATTCCTCCGGCGTCAGCTCGTCGATGGCCGCCCAGACGCCGTTGATGCCGGCATTGGCGAAGACGATGTCGATCCGCCCATACTCCGCCGCCAGCCGGTCCACCGCCTGCCGCATCGCCGCGTCGTCGCCGACATCGGCGGTCAGCGCCAGCGCCTTGCCGCCGGCAGCAACGATCTCCTCGGCGGTCTTGCGGATTTCGTCCTCGGTGCGGCTCAGCACCCCGACGCTGGCCCCCGCCCTGGCGAACAGCACTGCGGACGCCTTGCCGATCCCCGACCCGGCGCCGGTGACCAGCGCGACCTTCCCCGACAACTCCATGACCTTCGGCTCCAACAAAGACTGAAGAGACGGGAAAGCCAACCGAGCGGCCGGCGGTTCGGTTCCCGTTCTCCGCCACCGTCATCGGGTCCTGCGGTCCTGCTCAGGACCGAGCTGCGGCGCACATGGAACACGAATGATCGTTGAATCGAGACATTGGGTGCGGTCCCAATGTTCATTCACATGGGGAATGTCATACATCAGATGTCTTGACTCGGACGCCCTGTCTGTTGTGCACTGCAACATAACCATGAAATGAACCCGAACGGCGGAGGTCAAACGGGGTCGCCCGCAACATTCCTGACTCTGGAGATGTCATGATCGAGTTGCTCTTCGTGGTCTGCCTCGTGTCCAGCCCCGACCGCTGCACCGTCGAACGCCCGTCGTTCCAGGAGCCCTTCGCCAACGTGATGACCTGTTCACGCACCGGCATGTTCCGGGCCGCCGAATGGGCCGAACAGCACCCGAAATACACCGTCCGCCGCTGGAAGTGCGAACCGCGTCAGGTCTGACCCCGCGGACGCGTCTCTTTCCGTACGGCGCCCCCGCCTTCCCAACCCATCCACTCCGAAGGAGGCCCCCCTCCTTCGGAGTGGACGAGTTCAATCCGTGTCGATGATTGTTATATAGTGAAATCATCGCGGATGGACGGTCGCGGCTCACCGGCTGCGATCCGCGGGCAAGAGGGGGAGAATTCCGGGCATGCCAGTTCGCATCGCGCTTGGTCTCGCGGCAATTTTCCTCGGGACGGCGCTTCCCGCCGCCGCCGGTCCGGCCAACGACTACCCCACGGCGGCGCGGGCCGATTACGTGATCGCCTGCATGGCGGCAAACGGCCAGTCGCACATCGTCATGGAGAAATGCGCCTGCAGCATCGACGCCATCGCCGACCGCATCACCTATGACGACTACACAGCCATCGAAACGGTGAAGGTGATGACCGACATGCCGGGCGAGCGTGCCGGGATCTTCCGCAGTTCCGGCTGGGCCAAGGACCTGATGGACCGCTTCCGCCAGGCCCAGGTCGCCGCCGACCGCCAGTGCTTCTGAGGCGCGCCTGTTTACGGTTCGCCCTTATCCGCCACCGGCCCCCAGCGGAACGGTCTGGCTGAAGGTGGCGCCCTTGGTGTCGTGGGCGGTCACCTCCAGACTGCCGCCCTCGACGGGGATGAAGCTGAAGCGCAGGTTCGGATCCTCGCTGATCGAGATGTCGGTGTCCGCCTCCAATACCGTCTGTCCGCCGATGCGGATGGCGATGGACTGGATGTAATGGGCGGGGATGTAGGTGCGGCTGACCTGATCGAACTGCAGGCCGCTGGCGTTGGGATGGCTGATCAGCAGTTGCGCGTTGGCCGCGCTGCCGGGACCGGCCGTCTCCAGCAGCTTGACCTTGATGCGGCCGAGCCGGGCCATGGCCTCCTGCGGGTCCTTGAGAGCCGGGGCCGAACAGCCGCCGGCCGCCTTGACGAAGACGCGCGTCATCAGCAGCCGCCCGTCCTGCGTTTCGCCCACGGCGTGGAGGTTGGTGTATTCGTTGACGCGCACGCGGGTCTCTATGCTGCCGCCGGCGCTGGCCGGGCCATAGCGGAAGGTTGCCGCCAGCGGCACCGGGTTCTTGTCGACCAGCAGCGACAGCGACTTCAGGTGAAGAGAGGGATCGACCTCCACCCGCACCGGCACCAGCGCCGCGTCGTGGGCGCGTGCCGGGGCGTCGATCCGCATCCGGTCGCCGGCTTCCTCGACCGGACGGTCCTTGAAATACATGTCGCGCAGCAGGTCCCAGCGCGCGGCATCCTCCGCCGCATCGGTGGCGGCGAGCGCCGGCATGGACAGCATCATCAGGAACCCCGCCGCCAGCGCCATCGGCAGCGCCATCTCCTGCGGCTTCCGCATCGGATATCCCGTCATCGCTTCCTCCCTCCCGTATCGCGCTCCTATTCCCATTCCAGCTCGGCGAAGGTCGCCGTCACGTTGCGCGGGTTGTACACATCGAACAACAGCCAGCGGTCCCGTTCATTCTCCGCCACATGCGCGACGGCCTCCTGGATGCTGCCGCCGGCCTTCAGCACCCGCCGCACCCCCTGCACCAGCGTGGTCAGGTAGCGCCGCTCGGGATCCAGCGCGCCCGGCCAATCGACGGCGGCAGGGCCGTGTCCGGGAACGGCGCGCACTGCCGGAATGCGCTCCAGCGCGTCGAGCACCCGCAGCCAGCCAACCGCACTGCCGTCCACCGCCGGCAGATGGTCGAGAAACAGCAGGTCGCCGGCGAATAGCGTCCCGGTCTGCCGGTCGAAGACGGTCAGGTCGTTGTTGGTGTGCGCCGTCGGATGAGCGGTCAGGACGATGACTCGGTCGCCGAGGTCGATCCGCACCTCCTCCCCCACCGGCCGGTCCACCCGCACCGGCGCGATCCCGGCCGCGGCCTCGGCGCCCAGTTCGTCGGCCAGCCGGCGCTGGTAGACCTCGATCCGGGCGGCCAGCGCGTCCCGCAGGTTTGCGTGACCGACGATTGGAATCCCCTCGAAGGCGGCGTTGCCGAACACATGGTCGGGATGCATGTGGGTGTTGATGACCACGACCGGCGGCTTGTCGGTGCGGGCTGCGATGGTCTCGCGCAGACGACGCCCCAGTTCCGGCGTGCCGCCGGTGTCGATCACCGCCACGCCGTTGCCGCCCACGACGAAGCCAATGTTGGCGGTGTCGCCCCCGTTGTCCGGCGCCGGTTCGGCGATGGCGCCCTGATGGACGAAGATGCCGGGCGCGACCTCCGTCACCGCGAGCGGTTCCGACCATGCGGGTGCCGCGGTGGCGACGGACAGTATGGCGGCAAGGATCAGGCGGATGCCCATGCCACCCTCCCCCGCCGGGTTCCGTCCGGCGCCCGGCCGAGCGCGTTCAACAGGGCTACGGCGACCGCAGGTGCGCAGTCCGCGGCGATGGACCGCCAGCATTCCGGCAGGGTGGCCGCCTCCATCAGGAAGCGGTAGGGGCGGCCGGTACGCGCGGCCACACGCTCCACCAGGAAACGGCCGACCCCGGCCCCGACCAGGGGCGCTTCGTCCGGCACCGCGCCGCGCGAGGCGACCTGGGCCAGCCCGTCCTCGATCCTGCGGACCTGATGGTCGATGAAATGGTTGGCGAGCCGGCGCCATGTCGCCTCACCGCCGTTCGCCGGATCGCCGGAATCGGCCCCGACCATGCGGGCAAGGCGCCGGGCGCTGGCCTCCAGTCCCTTTTCGCGGCCATCGGCAGTCGGGTGAAGGTCGGCCCCCTCCGGCAGGGTGCCGGCAAGCCGGTGGGCATCGGCCATGGTGGCGAAATACTCCGCCATCACGCCGCGCCAAACGCCCTTGACGGGAGCCTGCGGTGCGACCGCCATGATGGGGGTGCGGACGACACCGGTGTAGAGCAGTTCGCCCGTCTCCATCCGTGCCGCGTCGGTGTAGCCCGCATTCAGGACGCAGCCGGCGGCGAAGGGTACGATGTCTGTGGTGGTGCTGCCGATATCGACGAGGATACCCTCCGGCAGCGCCAGGGCGGCCAGCGCCGCCGTGGCATGCCAGTTGGCCGAGGCGACCTCCGCCACCCGATGGCGGGCCTCGGCGGCGGGCAGGAAGCCGGCCGGGCCGGCGAACACCTCCAGCGGCACTCCACCAGGCAGTCCGGCGGCCAGCACATCGAGGATCCGCCCGACCCCATCGGCGCGGTCGGCGAACAGATCGACCAGTTCCCCGGTCATGGTGACCGCCACATCCGACAGCGGCCGATGGAGTTCCGCGACCTCCGCCAGCGCCCCCTCCAGCTGGTCGAGCCCCTGCCACAGCGGACAGGGAGCCTGCACCACGTCGATCAGCTCGCCATCGGAGAGCCATGCGGCCTTCAGGTGCGCGCCGCCGACATCAAGGCCGAGGGTGAACGTCATTCCTGTCATCCTTTGCTTCCTGTTCCCTTTGCTCCAGCCAGTGGGCGAAGAGGCTGGCGACGGTGAGGTCGGCGGAGGTGCCGGGGTTGATGCCCTGCCATTTCAGCCTGGCATCGAAGGCAAACAGATGGTCGTGCCGGACGGCATCCGATTTTTCCGCCGCCAGCTGCCGGCGCACGTCCTGTGCTTCCGTCATCAGTGCCGCCGCCACCGTCTCCCCCTGCTTGCGCAGGACGTGGCTGTCGGGGAAGGCGGTCAGGAACTCCAGATAGACCGCTTCGGCCATCGATACGGGATCCTTGCCGGCATCCCTGCCATCCAGCGCCCGCGCACGGACGACGCCGATCTCGAAGACGTCGCGGAAGCCATCGGCATATTGGGCGGCGATGCGGTCGCGCGACCGTGCCGCGGCCATGGCGGTGCGCAGATCCACCGTCGCGGGGCCGGCGACGTCATGCTCCGCCGCGCGGCCCAGCCCGCCGGGTGACGCAAGGCGGATCGCCTCATAGGCGGCTTCGGCGTCCTCCACGCTCAGCTCCTCCAGCACGGCGCAAACCCTGTCGCGGAGCGGACGGGACGGCGGCATCTCCGCGGCGCGCGCCAGCGGGGCGGCCAGAAGCAGGATGCCGAGATTGGTGTTGCAGTTCACCGCCGCCCGCGTCGCCCGCACCGCCCGCAGGATCCGCTCCCCCACCGACGCGCCGGGCCGTGCGATCTCCGGCGCCGCGACCTCCGCCGACAGCAGGAAGTCCGCCACCGTCATGCCGTGGCCGGCAGCGTGGACATGGACGTTCCCGGGCTTCAGCGCCATCACCTCCGCCCGGCAGACGGCCATGAACAGCTCCGCGACGCCGGGGGTCATTCCCGTCACCCCCCGAAGGATTGGTCAAGCATGCCGGACGCAAGACGCCCGCCATGGAAGCTGCGGCCGGAGTCGAGTGCCGTCACCACCGCGCGGGCCGGGGCGAACAGCAGCGGGTCGATGGCGTAGAAGTCCTTGTTCACCGCCGCGAACACCTCGGCGAAGGGGCGCCCGTAGTCGCGCGATTCCGTGCTCGGCAGCCGCCGCGCCAGGTCGGCGGCGGCATCGTCGGGGCCGGTGACGAACAGTTGGACGGTGCCGCCGAACAGGATGGCGTCGTTGGTCCGGCCCATCGCCTCGACGAAGCCCTTGCCCGGCGGCGGCAGTGGCGCCACGCCGATGCCGTCGACGACGTCATGCAGCGGAAAACCCAACGCATGCACCTTGTGCAGGGCGACCTCCAGCACGCGGGCGACGATCTGGACGGTGCCGGCGAGGCTCGCCGTCGGCGTCAGCACCAGGGTCAGCCGCTCCGGCGCCACCCCGCAATCGGCGGCGATCCGCTCCACCAGCGGGACCGGCGGGACGGTGCCGCTTTCCAGAACCAGAACCGCATGGTCGCCGCTGTCGCCGTAGCCCAGTTCGTCGAACAGCGTCTCCTTTCGGGCCATGGCGCGTCCGGGACCGGAGCCCAGAGCGAAGAAGGACCCGGTCTCTTCCTTATGCGTGAGGCTCCACCCCGCATACTGGCTGCCGAGGCAGGCGAGCACCGGGTCGGTGCTGTGTACCGCCACCTGGAAGGGCCAGCGGTCTGACTGGGTGTCGGCCTGCAGCGTCACCCGGCCAAGGCCGCCCATGCACAGCTCGGCGATGCGGCGTCCGGCCTCCAGCCCGCCGGGCCGGGCGATCCCGCCATCGACAACCGTCGCACCGGCAACGCGGTCGATGCCGATCCGCAATTGTGCCGCATCGGCGACCAGTGCGGCGGCGAGCGGAGCGGCGAGGGCCGACAGGCTGGGGCGATCCTGCATTATGATGCCTTTCCGGCGATGGTCCGCGCCGCGTCCATGGCGTCCTGAAAATCGAAGGCGACGGCGGTGCCGCCGGTTTGCATCCGCTCCAGCAGATGGTGCTGGACCTTGAACTTGACGTTGCCGATGGCGAGCGCGCCGATGCCGACGGCGCCCGATGCTGTTGCCAAGGCGACCCCGTCGTCCTGCACGCCGACGCCCTCGACCCCGGCCGGCGGCACGGCGTTGATGTCGGCCGCCACTCGCAGGCGCTTTGCCGCGCGCAGATCCTCGGCGGGCAGCACCGTGATCCCGGCCTTGCCGCAGGCGAGCACGACCTCCGCCCGCTCCAGTAGAGCCGCCTTGCCGCCGCTCGCCGTGTCGGCGCAGGACAGCGTCACGCCATAGCGGCGTCCGAACTCCTCCGCCTTGCCCTGCACCGCCGAAACGCCGCGGTGGCTGACCAGGGTGACATTGCCGCCGGCCTGCGCGGCGATCAGGCCGGCGATGCCGCCGACCACGCCCGTCGCGCCATAGACCTGGACATCCAGCCCGCTGAGGCCGTCCAGACCGGCGCGCCGCAGGGCACGCTCCACCACCGCGACCATCGCGGCGGCGGTGGTGAAGGCGCCGGACGGATCGGCGAAGACCGAGATTTGGAAGGGCGGGAACATCGCCTTGCGGGCCACGTCCAACATGTCCAGCGCCATCGCCGCGTCGCGCCCGCCGATGAACAGGCCGGTCCGCGCCGCGTTCTTCGGATCGCGGGAGAACATGGCGTCCTGCGTCAGGGCCTCGACCTGCGCAGTTTCGATCCCCGTATAGGGGATCACCGTGTCGATGCCGGCGTCCACCGCCATGTTGACGTCGAACGGGCTGACATTCGCCAGCGGCGTGATCATGTGCAGCACGTAAGGGGCGCTCATGCCTGCCTCCCTGTCAGTTGTTCACCGGCCGCCTATTCACCAGCCGCCCGCCGGGCCGCAGGCATGAAGCCCGTCCCGGCGTTCGTGTTCTCCACCGTCGCGCCGAGGTTCCGGCCACGGCAGACCATGACCTCCAGCGGCGATCCGGCCCAGCGGTCGCGCATCTCGCCGGCCAGCCGTTCCGCCGACGCGGCATCGCCGACGATGGCGAAGCAGGTCGGCCCCCAGGAGCTTTGGCCGACGCCGGCGATCCCCTGCGCCTCCAGCCAGGACAGCGCCTCCGCCACCAGCGGGCTGGTGAAGCGTCCGCCCTGGGCCGGGGCGAAATGGTCGCCGACGGTGCGCTGAAGCTCGCCGATGGCTCGGCCGAAAGCCTCCACGTCGCGCTCCGCCAAGGCAGGGAGTGCGACCATCAGCATCAGCCGGCACAGATGGGCCGCGGCATCCGGCGGAAAGGGCGGCAGGCGCCGGAAGGCCTCCGCCTCCGGCGCGCCGTGCAGCCCGTGCCCGCCGCGGTGGAGCAGCAGCAGGATGCGCCAGTCGTCGGGAAACTCGGCCCGCGCGATCAGCGGGGGCGCCGCATCCAGCCCGCCCCGGCCGCCGTCCAGCAGCACCCCGCCCTGCTCGAAGGCCGCCAGTCCGATGCCCGACCGCGCCCCCCGTTCCAGCGCGCGGGCCAGATCGCGGGCGGCGGTGCGGCGCCCCTCCAGGCAAACGAGCGCCGCCGCGACGGCAAGGTCCGTCTGGGTGCCGGAACCGAGCCCGACATGGGCCGGGATCGCCTCCTCCACCGTTACGGCGACCATGTCGGAAAGCCCGGCCTCGCGGCCCAGACGTTCTATGCTGCGGCGGACACGGTCGGCGGACGGGCCGTCGACGGTGAGCCGGTCGGCCGGACGGATGCGCAGGGTGATCGCCGGCCGGTCGATGGCGATGCCCAGGCTGCCGAAGCGGCGCCCCAGCCCGCCATTGAGGTCGACGAAGCCGGCATGCAGGCGCGCGGGCGCATGGACCCACACCTCCCCTATCCGATTGCGCTGGTGGCTCATCTGCATTCCCTTTGCGCGGGTCCCGGCACAATGTTAGCGTTACGAACAAAATTGTCCGTAGCGCGAACGAGTATCTGCGCGCAGTAACCCGAATGGGGTGCGGATTTCCGGGGAGGAAACTGGTCATGAACGGACCGAACGGCATGTCCGTGGCCGATCATGTCCAAGCATCGGGCGTTCCGTATCGGGGCCGATGCTTGGACGGTTGCCGGCGAAGACGACTGCTCATTTGAAATCCACCGGATAGGCTGCTGGCAATAGTTCCTGCGGCCTATGCAGTCGATTGCGCATCCGGGTTCATTCTCCGCGGTTCAATCTCCGTTCAGGCAATTGGGGGGCCATGACCTTCCACCCCGAAATCCTCTGTCCGTTCTGCGGCCTGGGATGCGGCGACATCGGGATCGATCAGGACGATTCCGGCATCGCCCCCCGGCCCAGCGGCTGCCCGCAGGCCGACCGGCTGTTCCGCCGGCCCATGGGGGTGGCAACGGATGCCCGCATGGCCGGCACCCCCGTCCCCGTGGACCAGGCCGTTGCCGAGGCGGCGCGGCTGCTCGGCTCCGCACGTGCGCCGCAGATCGCCGGGCTGGCCGCCGATGTCGAGGGCGTGCTCGCCGCATTGACGCTCGCTGCACGCATCGGGGCGACGGTCGACCATGAGCGGTCCGACGCCCTGTTCCGCAACCTCGCGGTCCTGCGGCGCTTCGGCTGGTCGGTCACCACCCTGGCAGAGCTGCGCAACCGCTGCGATCTCGTCCTGGTCGTCGGGCCGGATCCGGCCGCCGCCTTCCCGCGCCTGTGGGAACGCTGGGTTGCGCCGGCACCGGCCTTCGTCCCCGGCGGGGACAGGAGCGTCGTCTTCCTGGGCGGGGAGCCGCTGCCCGAGACCGTGCAGTGCCTTGCCGGTCAGATCGAGACGCAGGGCATGGAGGCCGACCCGCAGCCCGACCTCGCCACCCTGGTTACAAGACTGAGGACGGCACTGGCGGGCCGGACGGCGTCGAACGATGCCCGGATGGCGGAACTGGCGGCCCGGCTGCGGGCCGCGCGCTATGCGGTGGTGGTGTGGGCGGCGGGGCTGTTCGAGGGACCTCAGCCCGACCTGATCGTCGAAGCGCTGGTCCGGCTGGTTCGCACGGTGGACGGCACGACGCGCTGCGCCGGCCTGCCGCTTTCCGGCGCCGACAACCTGATCGGCGCCAATCAGGCCTGCACATGGCGCACCGGCTTTCCTTTGCGCACCGGCTTCGAGGCGGGCGCGCCGTCACACGACCCCGACAGGTTCGCCTGGCGGACACGGCTGCGCGATGCCGACGTGACGCTGTGGATTTCCGCCTTTCGGCCCGAAGTGCCGGAGTTCGGCACCAGCGGCAGCGTCATCATGCTGGCGCCGCCGGAGACGGCCATCACGCCCGAACCGGCGCTGTTCATCCCGGTGGGAACGCCGGGCATCGACCATGCCGGCGACGTGTTCCGCGCCGACAGCGTGGTGGCGCTGCATGCGGGCGCGCTGATCGACCGGGGCTTGCCCAGCGTCGCCGACGTGATCGGCCGGATGCTGGTGGCGCTGGAGCAATCCGCCGAAACTCAGGAGGCTGCCGGATGCTGACGAAGCTTGCCGGCGGACGGCTGTTCGACCCGGCCAACGGCCGGCACGGCGAGGTCGCCGACCTCTGGCTGCGCGACGACCGCATCACCGCCGATCCGGGACCGGGCGCCACGCCCGACGCCACCTACGACCTGACCGGCAAGGTGGTGATGGCCGGCGCCATCGACATCCACAGCCACATCGCCGGCGGCAAGGTCAACCTCGCCCGCCTGCTGATGGGGGAGGAGCACGAACACCACCGTTTCGCCGGCAGTCCCTGCGGCTGCGGCGGGGGAAGCGGGCTCGCTACCCCATCCACCCATACGACCGGCGCCCGCTATATCGAGATGGGGTTCACCGCCGCTTTCGAGCCGGCGATGCTGGGCTCCAACGCGCGGCATGCGCATATGGAGATGGGCGACATCCCCTACATCGACACCGGCGGCTATCTGGTGCTGGGCAGCGACGATTTCCTGCTCGACCTGATCGCCACCAATGCCGGGCAGGCCGCGATCAACGACTATGTCGCCTGGATGCTGACGGCGACCCAGAGCCTCGCCGTCAAGGTGGTCAACCCCGGCGGAATCAACGCCTTCAAGTTCAACGCGCGCACGCTCGATCTGGACGAGCCCGGACCCTATTACGGCGTCACCCCGCGCACCGTACTGACCGTGCTGGCCCGCGCGGTGTACGAGCTGGGACTGCCCCACCCGCTGCATGTCCATGGCTGCAACCTGGGCGTTCCCGGCAACGTCGCGACGACGCTGGACACCATCCAGGCGGCGTCGGGCCTGCCGATGCACATGACGCACATCCAATTCCACAGCTACGACAATGAGGGCGACCGCAAATTCTCTTCCGGCGCCGCGGCGCTGGCGGAAGCGGTGAACCGGACCCCAACCCTGTCGGTGGACATCGGGCAGGTGATGTTCGGGCAGACGGTGACCGCGTCGGCCGACACCATGGCGCAGCGCCACACCGCGCCGCTGGCCCATCCGCGCAAATGGCTGGCAATGGACATCGAATGCGACGCCGGCTGCGGCGTGGTCCCCTTCCGCTACCGCGACAATTCCTATGTCAACGCGCTGCAATGGGCGATCGGGCTGGAGCTGTTCCTGCTGCTGGACGATCCCTGGCGGGTGTTCCTGACCACCGACCACCCCAACGGCGCGCCATTCACCTTCTATCCGGAGCTGATCCGGCTGCTGATGGACCGCGATTACCGGCTGGCCAAGCTGGCGGAAATCCACCCCGACGCGCCGGCCCATACCACGCTGGGCTCCATCACCCGCGAATACACGCTGGCGGAGATCGCCGTGATGACCCGTGCGGCCCCGTCCCGCATCCTGGGGCTTGCCGACCGCGGGCATCTGGCGCCGGGGGCCTCGGCCGACGTCACCGTCTACACCGACCGGCCCGACCGCCGCGCCATGTTCGAGCGGCCCGACCTCGTCTTCAAGAGCGGCCGGCTGGTGGTGCGCGACGGAACGCTGGTGGCGATGGCACAGGGCTGCACCCATGTCGTCCGTCCCGGCTTCGACGATCTGATCGAGCGCCGCATCGCCCGCCATTTCGACGAGCGCCTCGGTCTGCCGATCAAGCATTTCCGCATCCGCGACGAGGAGATCCGCCACGGCGCCGGCCCCATCCTTCACCCCTGCCGGCGGCGGGAGGTGCCGTGATGGCGGACCTGCAGATCAACGGCGTGCGCATCGAGGACACCTTCGCCGAAGCCTTTCCGATGACCTACACCCGTCTGGTCGTCACCGCCGATACGCCCGCCTGGGTCGATGCGGCGACCTCCAGCCTGACCGGATTCGCCACCTCGGTCATCGGCTGCGGCTGCGAGGCGGCGGTGGAACGGCTGCTGACGCCGGAGGAGACGCCGGACAGCCGGCCCGGCGCCGCGGTGATGATCTTCGGCATGTCGACGGGCGACCTCGCCAAGCATGTCGTCAACCGGGTCGGGCAATGCGTCATGACCTCGCCGGGGTCGGCCTGCTATGCCGGGCTCCTCAACGGCGCCAAGCGCATCCCGCTCGGCGGCGGCCTGCGCTATTTCGGCGACGGGCATCAGATCGCCAAAAAGTTCGGCGACCGCCGCTTCTGGCGCCTGCCGGTGATGGACGGGGAGTTCGTCTGCGAGGACAGCGTCGCCGTGGGCAAGGGCATCGGCGGCGGCAATTTTCTGATCCTGGCCGCCAGCCACCGCCAATGCCTCGCCGCGGCGGAGGCGGCGGTGGCGGCGATCCGGCCGCTGCCCGGCATCATCCTGCCCTTCCCCGGCGGGGTGGTGCGCTCGGGCTCCAAGGTCGGGTCGAAATACAAGGCGCTGATCGCCTCCACCAACACGCGCTTCTGCCCGACCCTGCGGGCGGTCGAACCCGAGACGCTGCTCTCCCCCGATGTCGAGGCGGTGCTGGAACTGGTGCTGGACGGCACCGACGAGACCGCCATCCGCGCCGGCATGCGGGCCGGAATCGCCGCAGCCGTTGCCGGCGGGACGGCGGCCGGCGTGCTGGCGATCACCGCAGGGAATTACGGCGGCAAGCTCGGCCCGCATCACTTCCATCTGCACGAGGTGATGGCATGAGCGGCCTGTCCCTGACCTACCGCGGAGACGCCGGCATGACGGTGGACATGTCCGCGCTGCTGCCGGAGCGGCTGGCCGGGCTGACGGCTGACGCCATCGCGCGGATGACCCTGCCCTGCGGTGGCGGGTCGGCCCGGCTCGGCGACCTGTTCGATCTGTCGGCCGGCGATGCGGCGGAGGGACTGCTGATCCGGCCGGGCGGCGCCATCCTGCATCGGGTCGGCGCCGGCATGACGATGGGCCGCATCCTGGTCGCGGGCGACGCTGGCAACCATGCGGGCGCGGGTATGACCGGCGGCCTGCTGCGGATCGAGGGCACGGCCGGCGACAGCCTGGGCGGCGTCCTGCCCGGATTGCCCCTGGGGATGCGCGGCGGGCTGATCAGCGTCGGCGGCGATGCCGGGGATCGGGCGGGCGAGCGGATGCGGCGCGGGATCGTCGTCGTCGACGGCCGGGCCGGCGCCTATGCCGCCGCCTTCATGGTCGCCGGCACCCTCGCCATCGGGGGAGGCTGCGGTCCGCATCCGGGGTTCGGCATGCGGCGCGGCACGCTCCTGATCGGCCGGCCGCAAGAGGCTGCGCCGGATGGATTCGCCGACGGCGGCACGCGGGATTGGCTGTTCCTGCACCTGCTGCGCCGCGCGCTGGAGGGCACCGGAAGCTGGTTCGAGCGCGCGGGCACCACCCGCGCCCATCGCTTCATCGGCGATCTTGCGGAAGGAGGGAGAGGTGAGATTCTGGCCGTTGTCTAGGCGACGCACCGACTTATCGAATGCCGTGAAACGAAGGCGGCTGATCGCCGCCCTGCCGCTTGCCGGGCTCCTGATCGCCGCGCCGGCAGCGGCGGCATTGGCCCAGGATGCCGGCGGGCAGGCCGTTTTGATCGGCTACCTCACCCGGCAGGAGGACCCGCGCACGCCGGCCAGCTTCCTCGAACCGGTGGCGACCGACGAAGGTCTTCAGGGCGCCCGTCTGGCCCTGGCCGACAACAACTCCACCGGCATGTTCCTGAACCAGAGCTTCCGGCTGGTGGAACAGGTCCTGCCCCCCGACGGCGACATCGCCGCCGGGCTGAAGGCGCTGGCGGACGAGGGCGTTCGCTTCGTCGTCGCCGATCTGCCGGGCGATGCGCTGCTCGCCATCGCAGACCGGCCGGAAGCCCGGTCGATGCTGCTGTTCAACGCCCGCGCCCCCGACGATGCGCTGCGCAACGAGCAGTGCCGGGCCAACATCCTGCACACCGCCGCCAGCCGGCGCATGCTGGCCGATGCGCTGGCGCAGTATCTCGCCTGGAAGAAATGGTCGGGCTGGAGCCTGCTGATCGGCCGCGATCCCGGCGACGCGCTCTATGCCGATGCGGTGCGCCGCGCCGCCAAGCGCTTCGGCGGCCGGATCGTCGCCGAGAAGAGCTGGACCTTCGACACCGGCAACCGCCGCACCGATACCGGCGTCACCACCATCCAGTCCGACATCCCGCTCGCCACCCAGGGACCGGACTACGACGTGCTGGTCGTCGCCGACGAGGCGGGGAATTTCGGCGATTACCTCGACGGCCGCACCTGGCATCCCCGCCCGGTGGCCGGCACCCAGGGCCTGATCGCCACCGCCTGGTCACGGGTGAACGAGCAGTGGGGCGGCACCCAGTTGCAAAGCCGGTTCGAGAAGCTGGCCGACCGCTGGATGCTGCCGCGCGACTATGCCGCCTGGCTGGCGGTGCGCAGCGTGGGAGAGGCGGCGACCCGCACCGGCGCCACCGGCTTCGACGACCTCGTCGCCTATCTGCGCAGTCCCGAATTCGAACTGGCCGGCTTCAAGGGCGAAGCCCTGTCCTTCCGCAAATGGGACGGCCAGATGCGGCAACCCATCCTGATTGCCGGGCCGCGCATGCTGGTTTCGGTGTCGCCCCAGGAAGGGTTCCTGCACCCCGTGACGCCCCTCGATACGCTCGGCGACGACGCGCCGGAAAGCAAATGCCGTTTCAACCGTTGAAGAGGCGGACCACCCCATGCGTTCCTTACTGTGCACCATGCTGTTCCTCGCCGCACCGGCCCTGATTGCGGAACCGGTCTTGGCCGAAACCATTTTCGTGTCCAACGAGAAGGACAACCAGATCGCCGTGGTCGACGGCGACAGCCTGCAGATCACCAACAAGATCAAGGTCGGCCGCCGGCCGCGCGGGATCACGCTCAGCGGCGACGGAACACAGCTCTATGTCTGCGCCGGCGACGACAACCGCGTCGATGTGGTGGACATCGCCAGCGGCAAGGTGGTCCATTCCCTGCCCTCCGGCCCCGATCCGGAGCTGTTCGTCCTCTCCCCCGACGGCAACCGGCTGTATGTCGCCAACGAGGACGACAACATGGTGACCATCATCGACATCCCCAGCCGCAAGGCGGTCGGCAACATCCAGGTCGGGGTGGAGCCGGAAGGGATGGGGATCAGCCCGGACGGCAAGATCCTGGTCAACACGTCCGAAACCACCAACATGGCGCATTTCATCGACACGGAGAAACGCGCCGTCGTCGGCAACGTGCTGGTGGACAGCCGGCCCCGCGTGGCCCGCTTCAGCGACGACGGCAAGCATGTCTGGGTGTCCAGCGAAATCGGCGGCACGGTCAGCGTCATCGACGCAGCCACCCGCAAGGTGGTGAAGAAGATCCGCTTCGAGGTCACAGGCGTCCGGCGCGAGGCGATCCAGGCGGTCGGCATCCAGATGACCCGCGACGGCAAGCGTGCCTTCGTGGCGCTCGGCCCCGCCAACCGGATCGCCGAGATCGACACCGAGAGCTTCGAGGTGAAGCGGTACTTCCTGGTCGGCCAGCGTGTCTGGAACCTCGCCTTCTCTCCCGACGAAAAGCGGCTCTACACCACCAACGGCATCAGCAACGACCTGTCGGTGATCGATCTGGAGCGCAACAAGGTCATCAAGAGCATCGCCGTCGGCGGCGCACCCTGGGGGGTCGTGGTCAAGCCGTGACGGGCAGGTGACGACATCGCGGAACCCGCGACCGCAGCGCCCGGTTGAGGGGAAGGCCGGGTGCGGCGGCGGCTGTCGGCGACGGCCCGGCCCTAGGGAGGTGTAATCATGACAATGAAGCTCTCCAACGGCCCGGTCCGTGCCCTGGCCTGTGCAGCCGTGGTCGGTGCCGGCATCCTCGGCGTGGCGGCCATGGCCCCGTCGGCCTCTGCCCAATCCACCACCGGCACCACTACCCAGAACGCCCCGGCGGCGACCGAGGGGCAATTGCCGTCAGATTCCCTGCCCGGCCAGCGCCAGGGTGCCATCGGCGGCGCTCCGGTGCCTCAGGGCAGTTCCGGCACGTCAGGCGGGACTACCAGCGGTTCTGCCACCGGCTCGACCTCGGGAAGCGGCGCTGCGTCGCCGACCGGACAACTGCCCGACACGTCTCTGCAGCAGCAGCGTCAAGGCACCATCGGCGGCGATCCGGTGACCCAGGGCGGGTCGGGCGGAACGGCCGGATCGACCGGCAAGCAAGGACAGCAGTGACGCCATCCCGCGGACCGATCGCAGCCGCCGCAAAGATGGGGTAACAACCACCAAACGGTCATGCCTTCCCAGCCGATACTGGTGCGGCACGAAGACGGCGGCTGCGATTTCAAGGTACTCCGGAACCCTTTTGTGAGTTTGTTGTACAAACAAACAAACTGGCATAATGCCCACCGTGACCGACGCCGGAACTCTCAGACAATCCAGACGCCGCGTTACCGGCGACCCGGCCGGATTGAGCTGACAGGATCGAACTGACCGGCGTGACCGCATGACTGCGGCGGTCCTCCAATGATTTTCAAAAACATGGGAGAAAACGGCGATGGGCATGTGGCAGGGGTCATCCCCGAAAATCAATCGTGTGCTGGTGGGTGAGTCGCTGGTCGGCGACGGGAACGAGGTGGCCCACATCGACCTGATCATGGGGCCGCGCGGCAGTGCTGCGGAGACCGCCTTCTGCAACGCACTGACCAACAACAAGGACGGTTTCACCAGCCTGCTGGCGGTCATCGCCCCAAATCTTCAGTGCAAGCCCTCCACCATCCTGTTCAACAAGGTCACGATCAAGGGCGCGGAACAGGCGGTCCAGATGTTCGGCCCGGCCCAGCACGGTGTGGCCAAGGCGGTCGCCGACTGCGTGGCCGAAGGCACCATTCCGCAGGACGAGATCGACAACATCTTCATCTGCGTCGGCGTCTTCATCCATTGGGAGGCGAAGGACAACGCCAAGATCCAGGATTACAACTACCGCGCCACCAAGGAAGCCATTGAACGCGCGGTGTCCGGCTATCCCACCGCCAAGGATCTGATGAACCAGAAGGACGTCGCGAAGCATCCGTTCGCCGCCTGATTTTCACCAGGGACCGTTCATTGCGAAAGCCCCTCTCCCCTCGTGGAGAGGGGTTGGGGCGAGGGAGAAAAGGCAACCTCCGCAGGCTTCGGCCGTTGAGCCGAACAGCGAACAGAGGACCGAAAACCTTCCGCCATCCCAGCCATTCCGCTGTTGCCCATCCACGGCGATACCAGGTTGGGCACAAACATCGGATCATTGAACGCATTTGAATAAATCATTAGGTTGACGCAATGTTACACCAACTCAGCGCTTAACGACTTGATTTATTCCAGTTCTAAACTAGATTTTCTGCACATCTCACCCCGCATCGCACAAAGAACTAGCCATAATTCTCTGATCACTACCCGTTCGGGTGATGGTCGCGCCGGGCCATCAACGGTACCATTTCCTAATGGGCATCAAGGCAATCATGCCGGTTCGCCCATTGCAGCGGAGGAAACGGACATGAAAACCTGGCGCAAACCGAAGACCGCCGAAATCCGGGTCGGCACGGAAATCAACGCCTACGCCTGCGCCGGCCTGTAACCGGCACGGAACGTTCCCACTCGAAAAGAAACGTTCACTTCGGCCACTCAGGCCGGCCGCGGCTCGAAATGGGCAAAGAACTGCCCGGTGCCGTCCGGCGCGCTGGCGTCGTAATGCAGCGCGCAGAGCCGCAGCCGGCCGGCATCGCCCAGTTCCGGCCCGGCCAGCATGCTGTGGAAGCTCTCGCCGCCGAGCAGCCGATGGGCGGTGGTCAGATACAGGCGCGACAGCCTGCGGTCTCGCAGCATGGTGTCGAGCATCCGCGGACCCGTCAGCAGATAAATGCTGCGCAGCCCCTGCCGGCCAAGTGCATCGGCCAGCGGCCCTCCTTCCACCGACGCACCCGATCCGACGGCCAGCACCTCATGGCCGGCGGCGCGCCACTGCGCGATGCGCTCGGCCGGCGCCGCCGCCCCGGTGGCGATGAGGACACGCTGACCATGGCGGGCCGGCGAGTCCGGCATCGGGAAATCCAGGCTGGCGCTGGCGATGACCAAGGCCGGTTGTGGCGCCAGGCCGTTGTCGGTGCGCCACCGCGCGAGATCCCGCGTCGCGTCCTGCGTCCCCACCTGCAGCACATTGTCCAGCCGGCCGGCCGCCAGATCGCGCAGATACCCGCCATGGGTGACCATGCAGTCCGCCTGCGCCTGGAGTTCCAGGAACAACCGGAAATCGTTGCCGCTGACCAGCCCGGCGGGCAGGCGGCTTTCACCGGTCATAGGGTCGCGCAGGGCGATGCGCCCGTCCAGGCTGGCGACGAAGCTGGCATAGACGAAGGGTGCCCCGGCACTCCCCCGCTCATGCAGGCGGTGGGCGAGATAGGCGCCGTCAAGCGCCATGTCTTCCGGCGGGCCGGGAAACAGCCGCAGCATGCGGGCGGTCATTGCGGCCCTCGCGGTGCGGCGGCATCGACCCGGGCGAGGAAATCCGCCGCCAGCGCGTCGGCGATGTCGGCGTCGCTGACCGTTTGAAGCCCCTGCCATGCGGGCATCGAGTTCACCTCCAGCACCAGCCACCGCCCGTCGTCATGGGGGGCGGAAATCAGATCGACCCCGGCATAGTCGGCCCCCACCGCCGCCGCGGCGCGCACCGCCAGTTCGCCCACCGAACCCTCCGGCGCCAGGGCTTCACAGCGCCCACCCTGATGGACATTCGTGATCCAGCTGCGGCCATGGCGGATCATCGCCGCCACCGCGCGCCCTCCCACCACGAAGACCCGGCAGTCGCGCCACTCGCCGTCGCGGCGCGGCGGAACGAAGGGCTGCAGGTAATAAACGCCGGCCACGGCCTCGGACTCCGGCACGTCGTCCGGCCGCGGCAGGCGGCGCAGGCCACGGCCCTGGGCGCCGAACAGCGGCTTCAGCACGCAATCCGGCCAAGCCTCCACCACCGCGCGGGCCGTCGCGGCATCCTGCACGGCGACGGAGGGCGGCGTCGGCAGTCCGGCCTGGGCCAGCAGGAAGCTGGTGGTGCTCTTGTCCACGCAACGCTCGATGGCGCGGGCAGTGTTGTAGACGGGCACCCCCAGCCGGTCGAGCGCATGAAGCACCCCCAGCCGCAGCGTCACTTGCTCGAAGCTGCCCTGCCCGACCACCCGCACGAAGGCCCCCGCCGGCAGCGCATCGCCGAATCCGGGCAGCAGCAGCCCCGTCGCCGTCCGCCCGACGGCGAAACCGCAGGCGCTCAGGGGCACGCGGCGGCATTCGACGCCGCGGCGCGTCATCGCCTGTTCGAGCCGCGCGGCATGCCAGTCGGCGCCATCGGTGAACAATGCGACCACGCCGCTCATGCCGCCTCCGCCAGGTTATGGCGCCGGAAAAGCTCCCGCGCGCGCCGGCCGGCAAGTCGACGGGCCTCCACCGGGTCGGCAGCGTCCGCCAGGACGGTGCAGAGCGGCGCACCCGCCGGGATATGGGCCGGTGTGCAAGGACGGTCGGCGGTCCAGTCCGGCCAGCGCATGCGGCTGTCCAGCAGAACAGGCGTCCGCGCATAGACGACCAAGGCGGCGCGACAGCCGGCAAGCGGCGGCAGAGCCTGCGGCAGCTCCCCGGCACAGGCGGCCATGTGCAGGCCCAGCAAGCCCGGCATTGGCGGACGGTCGAACAGGTCCAGCGTCGCCCCCGGCCGCGGGTTGATCTCCAGCAGGCACCAGCCCTCCGGTCCGGCCAGGAAATCGGCGCTGTTGAGCCCGACCAACCCGACCTCCGCAGCGATGCGCGAGACGGCGGCGATCATGGACGCGGCAACTCCTTCGCGCATCGGCGGCACCGGCAGCGGGCCGACCGCACCGCCATAGCGAAAGGGCTGGCGGGGCGCGGGAGCCGCCCATTGCCGGCTGAACCCGACCGGCAGCACGCGCCGGCCATCGGCCAAGAACAGCAGGGACACCGGACGCCCCGCCACGCGGCGTTGGAGGTAATGTCCGGCCGGCACGCGCCGCCCCGCCGGCCGGATGTGGCCGCCGCCGCTGGCACCCGCGCGCTTCATCAGCCATCCCCCGCGGTCATCCGGCAGCGACGTGGCGATCTCCGGATGCGGAATGCCGAGGCGGGCAAGCAGAGCGGCGAAGGCAAACGGGTCCTTCAGCCTTGCCACCGTTCCCGCAGCGTTGCCGAGGACCGGCCGGTCGCGCTCCAGCGCCGCAAGCAGCTCCGGCCTGTCCTCGAATCCGGCGCCATAGACCAGCGGCACCCCGTGCAGATCGGGAGCCGCCAGGGCGCGCCGCAGCGCCGGGTTGGGAAGGCGCAGCCGCCTTGACGGCAGGGTAAGGCAGCGGTCGGCCATGGCTGCGGTGTCCGCGTCGGCGAACAGGTCCAGGGCAGTGACGCCCAGCCCGCTGCGGCGTCCGCTGGCCGTCAGTGTCCGCGCCGACAGCGCCACCACCAGGACATCACTCTTCGGGAGTATGGTCGGGGTCAAGCTCACGTCCCGGCGCGAAAGCGCCTTGAACATTCATCCGCGATCCCAACAATCATGCGGCAAAGCCATCTTTGCAATCACCCTTCCGAACAACGGCGCGTGCCGCCCATCCGGCGCCCATCCGGGTGAAGACGGGGGTGCGGCCCGTGGAAAGACAGTTGGGGAAGACAGTTGGGGAAGACAGGATGTTCGAGGCCGTGGTGCTTCCGGAGTCTCCGTCGATTTCCGCAATTCACGAATCCGCCGCCCCGTCCGTGGCCGCTCTGGCTGTGGAGGATCTGAGCCACAGCTTCGGCAAGCGCGTCGCGCTGGATCATGTCTCCTTCACCGTGCCGCCGGCCGGCTTCACGATGCTGCTGGGTCTGAACGGCGCGGGAAAGACCACGCTGTTCTCGCTGATCACCCGGCTCTACTCCAGCCGCAGCGGCGACATCCGCATCTTTGGCTTCGACCTGCGGCGCCAGCCGACCCGCGCGCTGGAGCGCATCGGCGTCGTGTTCCAGCAGCCGACGCTCGACCTCGACCTCACGGTCCTGCAGAACCTGCGCTATCACGGCGGCCTGCACGGCATGCGGCCATCGGACTGCGAAGCCCGCGCGCGCGAGGAGTTGGCACGCATCGGCCTGTCCGACCGCGCCGACGACAAGGTCCGCGCCCTGTCCGGCGGGCAGCGCCGCCGGGTGGAGATCGCCCGCGCCCTGCTGCACCGCCCGAACCTGCTGCTTCTCGACGAGCCGACGGTCGGGCTCGACGTGGACTCGCGCCGCCACATCCTTGCCCATGTCCGCGCGCTCTGCCGCGAAAAGAACCTCGCCGTGCTGTGGGCCACCCATCTGATGGACGAGGCGGCGGACGAGGACTCCGTCGTCGTGCTGCACCAGGGCCGCCTGCGCGCCTCCGGCAGCGTCCGCGCGGTCTGCGCCGAAACCGGCACGGCCGCCCTGCCAGCCGCCTTCGCCGCCCTGACGGCGGGGGAGCGCCGGCCATGAGCGCCGCCACCTACTGGTACTGTCTGCGCAGCATCATCGTGCGCGAGGGACTGCGTTTCCTGCACCAGCGCGAGCGCTTCTTCGCCGCGCTGGTCCGGCCGCTCGTCTGGCTGGCGATCTTCGCAGTCGGCTTCCGCGCGGTGCTGGGCGTGTCGATCATCCCGCCCTACGAGACCTACATCCTCTACGACGAATATGTCGTGCCCGGCCTGGTTGCGATGATCCAGCTGTTCAACGGCATGCAGAACTCCCTGTCGATGGTCTATGACCGCGAGATGGGCAGCATGCGGACGCTGCTGGTCAGCCCGCTGCCGCGCTGGTACCTGCTGGTCGCCAAGCTGCTGGCCGGTGTCGCGGTGTCGATCGCGCAGGTCTATGTCTTCCTCGGCATCGCATGGCTTTGGGGGGTGGAGCCGCCGCCGCTGGGCTATCTCGCCGTCCTGCCGGCACTGGTGCTGAGCGGGCTGATGCTGGGGGCGTTGGGCCTGCTCCTGTCGTCCTTCGTCAAGCAACTGGAGAATTTCGCCGGGGTGATGAACTTCGTCATCTTCCCGATGTTCTTCGCGTCCTCCGCCCTCTACCCGCTCTGGCGCATCCGCGAAGGCAGCCCGGCCCTGTACCTGATCGCCGCCTACAACCCCTTCACCCAGGCTGTGGAGTTGATCCGCTTCAGCCTGTATCTCCGAGTCGACGTCACCGCCCTGCTGTGGGTGGCCGGCTGCCTCGCGCTATTCCTCGGCGCTGCGGTTCTGGCCTACGATCCCGGTCGCGGATTCTGGGCGAGACGGGGTGGACCGGCGGAACAGGCCTGATCGCGCAAGCGCCAGCTCGACCATGTTCGACGTTCGAATTACCGCTTTCGGTTCCCTCTACCCGCTATTTCGCTTCGTTCAAAAACTTTCGAACGGCGGCGGAAAATAATCTTCACAGACTATCTTTATTTGATCAGACTGACTGTCAGCATCACCAACATAATGCGGGGCAGTTTAGAACCCCGCCAAGGGCCGTGCTCCGGCACTTGATACCGGCACGCCTGGATGCCGGAAGCATTGTGATTCGGAACTTTGGGTGCGGATGCACCCCCGACGCCGTCTGATCGACATCACGCGCCAACGATGGAGGGAGACCGCCCTCTCAAAAGACCACTCCACCGACACCGCCGCCTGTCGCCGCGCAGTCCCTGGGACCACGGACCACCCCTAAAAAAACGGGAGGAAACAGATGAACCCCTTCGTGCGCTGTCTGCTCGTCACCGCCGCGATCCAGGCGGCCACCGCCACGGTCGCCTATGCCAACGAAGACACCCTGAAAAATCAGAAGGATCCGGCCAACTGGGCGATGCAGCTCGGCAATTATGCCGGCCAGCGCTACAGCACGCTCGACCAGATCACCCGTGAGAACGTGAAGAACCTCAGGCCGGTCTGGCAGTTCTCCACCGGCGTTCTGCGCGGCCACGAGGGCGGCCCCGTGGTGGTCGGCGACACGATGTACATATCGACGCCCTTCCCCAACATCGTCTATGCGCTGGACCTGAACGACAACGGCCGCATCAAGTGGAAGTACGAGCCCAAGCAGGACTCCGCCGTCATCCCCGTGATGTGCTGCGACACCGTCACCCGCGGCGTCGCGGTGGCCGGCAACAAGGTCTTCCTGGGTCAGGCCGACAACACGCTGGTGGCGCTTGATGCGCAGACCGGCAAGATGCTGTGGTCGGCCAAGAACGGCGACGCCAGCAAGGGCGAGACGCTGACCGCCTCACCTCTGGTCGTCAAGGACAAGGTCTATGTCGGCATCAGCGGCGGCGAGTTCGGCGTCCGCGGCCATCTGACGGCCTACGACATCAACTCGGGCAAGATGGTGTGGCGGGCCTATTCGACCGGTCCCGACAAGGACGTGATGATCGACCCGCAGAAGACGCTGATGATGGGCAAGCCGATCGGCGAACCCGACCTCGGCATCAAAACATGGCCGGCCGACCAGTGGAAGATCGGCGGCGGCACCACCTGGGGCTGGTACACCTACGATCCCGACCTGAACCTGATCTATTACGGCACCGGCAACCCCGGCACCTGGAATCCGGCGCAGCGCGCCGTCAACAAGGACCGGGCCAAGAGCGACAACAAATGGTCGATGACCATCTTCGCCCGCGATGCCGACACCGGACAGGCGAAGTGGGTGTTCCAGAAGACGCCGTTCGACGAGTGGGACTATGACGGCGTGAACGAGAACATCCTGGCCGACATCAACATCGGCGGCCAGCAGCGCAAGGTCCTGGTCAACATGGACCGCAACGGCTTCGGCTACACGCTCGACCGCAACACCGGCGAGCTTCTCGTGGCGAAGAAGTTCGATCCGACCGTCAACTGGGCGACCGAGATCGACATGACGACCGGCCGGCCCAAGGTGGTCGACAAGTACAGCACCTTCGCCCAGGGCGAGGACACCAACACCACCGGCGTCTGCCCGGCGGCGCTGGGATCGAAGGACCAGCAGCCGGCCTCCTACTCGCCGGACAGCGGCCTGCTCTATGTGCCGACCAACCACATCTGCATGGATTACGAGCCGTTCAAGGTGGAGTATTCGGCCGGCCAGCCCTATGTCGGCGCGACGCTCAGCATGTATCCGGCTCCGAACTCCCACGGCGGCATGGGCAACTTCATCGCCTGGGATCCGGCAGCCGGCAAAGTCGTCTGGTCGAAGCCGGAACGCTTCGCGGTGTGGAGCGGCGCCCTGACGACCAAGGGCGGCATCGGCTTCTACGGCACGCTGGAAGGCTATCTGAAGGCCTTCGACCTGCGTGACGGCAAGGACCTCTACAACTTCAAGACGTCGTCCGGCATCATCGGCAACGTCAACACCTACACGCACAAGGGCAAGCAGTACATCGCCGTGCTGTCGGGTGTCGGCGGCTGGGCCGGCATCGGGCTGGCCGCCGGGCTGACCGGCGAACAGGAAGGCCTTGGCGCCGTCGGCGCGCACAAGTCGCTGGGCGAGTACACCCAGCTTGGCGGCACGCTGACCGTCTTCGCCCTCCCGGACAACCAGTAACCGGCAAAGCTTGGCGCCGTCCCGGAAAGGGGCCGGCGCCAAGCTCCTTTTTCCAAGCTGATGGCAAGACACGAACAAAGGCAGTGGGGAGAGACAGTGAGATGCCCAAATACCTGATCGGGCTGTGCGCCGCTGTTGGGTTCACCGCGACGGTGACCCTCGGCAGCGCGTTCGGCCAGCAGGAGGCCGCACAGAAGCCGGCGCAGAACCAGCCAACACAAAACCAGCCGACGCAAAACCAAACGGCTCAGACACCATCGAGCGGAAGCGCACCGCAGGAAGCGAAGATCGCAGAGCCCGAGGAACTGGTGAACGATGAAGGGGTGCCGCTCTACGCCGTGCGGGACGGCAAGGTGGACCAGGGGACCTACAACGGCTATCGGCGCTATGCCTCGTCCTGCCATGTGTGCCACGGACCGGACGGGCTTGGATCGTCCTTCGCCCCGGCCCTGACCGACTCGCTGAAGCGAATGGACTACTGGCAGTTCACCGACGTGGTCACCAACGGCCGCACCAACATGGGGGCCACCGGCGACCGGGTGATGCCCACCTTCGGCACCGATCCGAACGTGATGTCGAATCTCGCCGACATCTACCGGTATCTGAAGGCCCGCTCCGACGACAAGGTCGGCCGCGGCCGGCCCGAACGGATCAAGTCGGCATCGTGAGTCCCGCATGATCCGCCGGCCCGCCCTTTCCTTGATGCTGGCCGCCGTGCTCTGTGCGGCGGCCCTCCCCGTCCGCTCGGCCTTTGCTGCGGAAGGCATTCCGACGGAGGTGCTGCGCGTCTGCGCCGACGGCAACCTGCTTCCCTTCTCCAACGACCGGCAGGAGGGGTTCGAGAACCGCATTGCCAAACTGATCGCCGACGAGCTGAAGGTGCCGCTGGCCTTCACCTGGTGGCCGCAGACCATCGGCTTCGTCCGCAACACGTTGCGCACCCGGCAATGCGATCTGGTGATGGGGACGGCGGTCGGCGAAGAGCTGATGCAGAACACCAACCCCTATTACCGGTCCACCTACGCGCTGGTCTACCGCAAGGATTCCGGGATCACGGCCAGGACGCTGGCCGATCCGTCGTTGCAGGGCGCGCGCATCGGCGTCGTCGCCCGCACGCCGCCGTCCGCGGTGATGCTGCGCCACGGGCTGACCAACCTGGAGCCCTACCAGCTCGACACCGACACGCGCGCCCACCACCCGGCCCAGCAGGCGGTGGAGGATGTCGCGGCGGCCCGCACCGACGCCGCCATCGTCTGGGGTCCCATCGCCGGCTTCTTCGCCGCCCGGCAGTCCGTGCCGCTGACGGTCGTGCCGCTGAAGGACGAACCGGGCACTTCGCCCTTCCAATACATGATCTCAATGGGCATCCGCCCGGACGAGCCAGACTGGCGCCACTGGCTGAACGACTTCATCGTCCGCCGCCAGGGCGATATCGACCGCATCCTTGCCGAGTACCATGTCCCGCTCGCCAATGCCGACGGGTCGATCCGGGCGACGTCCGCCAAGGCGGAAGTGCCGGAACCGGACGGCTATCGCATGGCCGATTACCGGTCCCCGACGCCGCCCTCCCTGCGCGGCGCCGAGACGGTGGGACCGGATGAGGTCGAGCGACTGGCCAAGGCCGGCGCCGTCCTGGTCGATGTCCTGCCGACGCCCCCGAAGCCCGAAGGGCTGGCGGCGGGAAGCCGCTGGGTCCCGCCGCCGCATCGCAGCCTGCCGGGAGCCCACTGGCTGCCGAATGTCGGCTATGGCGCCCCTTCCGCCGATCAGGAGGCCTATTTCCGCACCAGCCTGGAGGCGCTGACCGCGGGCGACCGCAAGCGTCCGCTGGTGGTGTTCTGCCAGCCGGATTGCTGGATGAGCTGGAATGCCGCCAAACGGGCGGTGGCGCTCGGGTATCAGGCGGTCAAATGGTACCCGGCCGGCACCGATGGCTGGACGGCCGCAGGCCGCGAGCTCGTCACGGTCGAGCCTGAACCCAAGATGGCGAACTGAGTGCCGGCCTCAGGACAGAAGCGCCGACAGCATGCGCGCGATCTGGCCGAGCCGCTGTTCGATGCGGGCCGGCTGCTCGCAAACCGCGTTCTGCGCCCGGCGGCGGTCGTCGAGGATGCGGCGGTCCCAGGCGATGGCGGCCTTGATCTCCTGCGCGCGGGCCGCATCCGCCGACGCGGCGTCGAGGTCGCGCAGGGCGGCGGCGATGCGCTCGCGCATGGCCCGCTGATGCTGGGCATAGCGCTCGATGGACGCGATGGCGGCGGTGCGCTGGCGGTCAAGCGTCTGGAAGGTGCCGGCGAAGACCAGCGCGAGCTTGCGGTCATGCTCCTGCTCCGCCCCCTTCTGCACCGGACCGGCCAGCGCGCTGGCTTCCGGTTCGAGGCTGGCGGGATCGATGCTGCCGTCGGCCGCACGCCTGACCAGGGTGGCGATGGCCGCATCGCGCTGCCACTCGTCCCCCAGCCCGTCGATGGACGGGCCGTCCCACACCGAAGCCGGCGACAGGGCCGGCACCAGAACCTGCGGGCAGGGCCAGTCGGGATTCTTCGGATCCGAAGAAGCCGGTTGAGCTGCCGCAAGGGCGGGCAGGCCTGCGATCAGTGCCGCGGCCACAGCCACAGCCGAGATGGAAGAAAATCGATGCATGCCGAGAATGATGGCAATACCAACGATCCGGTGCAATCGGAACCGCTGCGCAAAAGGGGAAGCCCGATGGATCATGCGGGGAGGAGGATCGGAGCCGCTATGATCACAGGGCTCGTCCTCGGCTTGGCACCGGGCTTCACGGGCGCCGGAACCGCCTCGGCGCGGACGCTGGTGCTCGATCTGGAGCTTGAGGACAGCAGCGGCGAACCCCAGTCGGCCGAGCATGCGGAGCGTCTGAAGCGGGTCAGCGCGGAACTGCGCCGGGCGCTGGACGCCAAGGGTTATGAGGTGATCGACGACGCCGCCACGGCAGGGCTGGTGCCGCCGGGGACGCAGATCCGGACCTGCAACGGCTGCGAGACCGACATCGCGCGTGCCGCCGGCGCCGATCTGGTCGTGTTCGGCGTGGTCCGCAAGATCAGCAGCCTGATCCTGTGGATCGCCGTGGTGGTGGAGGATGTCGGCACCGGCCGCGCGGTGACGACGGCGCGCGGCGACATCCGCGGCGACAATGCCGCCGCCTGGTCGCGCGGCGTTGCCTGGCTGGTCGAACACCGGCTGGCGGAACATGCACCGGCCAAACGGTGAGTTGGGCGGCTCCAAGAAGGACAGGCGGCGGGGAGGACCCAGAAGATGCCGGATGATTCACAGAGCGGCTACATCACCATCATGAACGTCCTGCGGCCGCCGCCCGCCAGCGCCGTCATGCGCCGCTACGACCTCGTGCTGAGCGACTATGTCGGGGAGTTCCGCATCGGCGTCTGGGACCATGAGAAGACCCGCACCCAGCGCGTGCGCGTCAGCCTGACCGTTACGGTCGAGGTGCCGAACCGCCCCTTCGTCGACGATCTCGACGCCGTCCTCTCCTATGAATACCTGATCCAGGGTGTCGAGGCCTTCACGCGCAGCCCGCACATCCAGCTGCTGGAGGTTCTCGCCGAAAAGCTGCTTGCCCTTTGCCTGTCGCCGCCGGAAGCGGTCTTCGCCCGGGTCCAGGTGGAGAAGCTTGAGATCGTCCCGCAGGCGGCCGGCGTCGGCGTGGTTCTGACCGGCGCGCGGGAGCAGCCTCGATGAGCGGGATTTGGCCTGCCACTTGGGTCGTCAAGCTGGGCGGCAGCCTGTGGAACGGCCCTGCCCTGCGCCCCTGGCTCGCCGCGCTGGCGGCAGAGCGGACCCGGCGCATCATCATCGTTCCCGGCGGCGGTCCCTTCGCCGATGCGGTCCGCAATGCGCAGCCGGTGCTGGGCTATGGCGCATCCGCAGCGCACCGGATGGCGATCCTGGGCATGGAGCAATATGGGCTGGCGCTGCTAGACCTCGAACCGCGGCTGCAGCCGGCGCGGACCATGGCCGATTTGGCGGACGCGCAGGGAACGGCGGTATGGCTGCCGGCGATGCTGGCGGAAGAGGCGGATGTGGAGGAGAGCTGGGACGTCACCTCCGACACGCTGGCGGCATGGCTTGCGGAACGGCTGGAAGCGGAGCGGCTGGTGCTGGTGAAGTCGGCGCCGCTGCCGCCGGGGACGGCCGATGCGCGGGCGCTGGCACGCGCCGGCGTGATCGACCCGGTTCTGCCCGGCCGCATGGAGCGGCTGGCGGCGGAGGTCCGCTGCGTCGGCCGGGACGACCTGCCGCTGTTCCTTGCGGAACTGCACGGCGGACCGGCGGCCGGCACCCGGCTGTGGGTGAAGCGGGAACGGGAGGCGGCATGGCCCGGCACATCCTTTTCCTGACCGGTTCCCTGGCGGAGGACCGGCTGCGTCAGGTGCTGGAGTCGCTCGCCCCCCTGCCCTTCGAGGCGACCATCGTCAATCTCGGCGTCAAGGTCGCGGCGCTTGCCACCACCGATATCGTGCTGCGGCGGCTGGACTCCGCGCGCGGTGCCGACCTGATCCTGCTGCCGGGCCGGTTCCGCGGCGATCTCGACGCCTTGGCCGGCCATTTCGGCACGGCGGTCGAACGCGGACCCGACGAATTGGAGGATCTGCCCCAATACTTCCAGCGGCAGGCCCGCCCGCTCGACCTCAGCCGGCACGACACCCGCATCTTCGCCGAAATCGTGGACGCGCCGTCGCGCAACACCGCCGCCATCCTCGCCAAGGCGGCGGAGCTTCGCGCCGACGGCGCCGATGTCGTCGACCTCGGCTGCCTGCCCGACACCCCCTTCCCGCATCTGGAGGAGGCCATCGGCGCGCTGCATAATGCCGGCTTCGCCGTCAGCGTCGATTCCCTGAACGCCGACGAACTGCGCCGCGCCACGAGGGCCGGTGCCGACTATCTGCTCAGCCTGACGGAGGAAACGGTCCACCTTGCCGACGAGGGCGATGCGGTGCCGGTGCTGATCCCGACCACCCCGCCGGATCTCGACAGCCTGGGCCGCGCCGTCGACGCCATGACCCGCCGCGGACGGCGCTTCCTGGTCGATCCGATCCTGGAGCCGATCCACCACGGCTTCACCGACTCCCTGCTGCGGTACCGCACCGTGCGGGAGCGCTGGCCCGGCGCCGAGATCCTGATGGGCATCGGCAATGTGACGGAACTGACCGACGCCGACACCTCCGGCATCACCGCGGTGCTGATGGGGGTAGTTTCCGAACTGCGGATCGGCAATGTCCTGGCGGTGCAGGTCAGCCCGCATTGCCGGCGCGCCATCCGCGAGTTCGATGCAGCGCGGCGCCAGTTCTTCGCCGCCCGCGCCGCGCACAGCATGCCGCGCGGCTTCGGCACCGGCCTGCTGTGCCTGCGCGACCGTCGGCCCTTCGTCCGCGGCGCCGAACAGATCGCCGAGACCGCGGCACAGATCCGCGACCCCAATTACCGGGTGGAGGTCAGCGCAGAAGGCATCCATCTCTACAACCGCGACGGCCACCACCGCGCCACCGATCCGTTCGACCTGTTTCCAAAGCTCGATCTTGGAACCGACACCGGCCATGCCTTTTATCTGGGGGTGGAACTGGCGCGGGCGCAGATCGCGTGGCAACTCGGCAAGCGCTATGCCCAGGACAGCGAATTGCGCTGGGGCGTGGCGACGGACGAGCCGAAGGACGACCCCACCGGCTTCCACGCCGCCGGCCCGACCAAGCGAAGCAGCTGATCCATGCCCCTGATCCGCGAGACCATCATCACCACCACCGGCGCGGACGGACGGCCCCATGTGGCGCCGATGGGGGTGACGGTGGAGTCGGCCGGTGACGGTGAGCGCTTCATCCTGGCCCCGTTCCGGCCGTCGCGGACGCTGGACAACCTGTTCGCCCGTCGCTGCGCCGTCGTCAACCACACGGACGACGTGCGGGTCTTCGCCGGCTGCATCAGCGGGCGGCGGCGCGACTGGCCGACCGTTGCGGCGGAACGGATCGACGCCCCGCGCTTGGCAGACTGCCTGTCGCATGAGGAGATCGCGGTGGCGGAGGTGGAGGACGACCCGGTTCGCCCTCGCTTCCACTGCCGCACCATCCATGCCGCGACCCATGCCCCTTTTCGCGGCCACAACCGGGCACAGGCGGCGGTGATCGAAGCGGCCATTCTGGTCAGCCGTCTGCACATGCTGCCCGCCGACAAGATCCAGCGGGAGGTCGACTACCTGTCCATCGCCATCGGCAAGACCGCCGGCCCGCATGAGTTGGAGGCCTGGGGCTGGCTGATGGACCGCATCGCAGCCCACCGGGCGGAGGAAAGCTCATGACCGGGTGGTTGGCCAGCGTCGCGACCGCGGCGGAAATCCCCCTGCTCCTGCCGGCAGGCCCCGACATCCTGGATCTGAAGGACCCCTCCGCCGGGGCGCTGGGAGCATGGGCAGCGGAGGACATCGCCCCGACGGTGCGCGATCTGGCGGCCCTGCCCGGACGCCCGCGGCTGAGCGCCACCATCGGCGACCACCCGATGCGGCCCGAGATCGTCGAGCCGGCAGCGCGTCGCATCGCCGGCACCGGCGTGGATTTCGTCAAGATCGGCTTTGCGCCGGATGGAGCGCCCGACCGCTGCATCGACGCGCTCGCCCCGCTGGCGGCGGAAGGGGTGCATCTGGTCGCCGTGCTCTTCGCCGACCTTTGGCCTCCGGATCCCGGCTGCCTGCCCATCGACCGGCTGGCATCCGCCGGCTTTCGCGGGGCGATGCTGGACACAGCCGGCAAGCGCCACGGGCTGCGCCACCATTGGCACGATGCGCAGCTGTCCAGCTTCGTATGCTGCACACGGGCGCACGGCCTGCTGACCGGGCTGGCCGGGTCGCTGCGCGTTGCAGACATCCCGGCCCTCTCGGCCCTGTCGCCCGATTACCTCGGCTTCCGCGGCGCGCTCTGCGGCGGGGAGCGCACCGCGGGCATCGACCCGCAGGCGGCGGCGCGGGTCGCCGCCGCCATTGCCGGTCTTCCCGGCGCTACTCCGCAGCCTCGGCCATCTCCGCCTTCTCGATCTTGATCGCGCAGTATTTGAACTCCGGGATCTTGCCGAAGGGATCGAGCTGCGGGTTGGTCAGCACATTCGCCGCCGCTTCCGCGTAGGCGAAGGGGATGAAGACCAGCCCGACCGGCATGCGGTCGTCGATGCGGGCCTTCAGCCGGATGGTACCGCGGCGGCTCGACACCAGCATGTAGTCGCCGGTGCGCATGCCCGCACGGGTCAGGTCGTGCGGAGAGACATAGGCGACCGCCTCCGGCTCCACCGCGTCCAGCACGTTCGACCGGCGGGTCATCGACCCGGTGTGCCAGTGCTCCAGCTGGCGGCCGGTGGTGAGCACCAGCGGGTAGTCGAGATCGGGCGTCTCCGCCGGGTTGATCGGCCGCGCCGGCACGAAGCGACCGCGGCCCGTCTTCGTCGGGAAGCCGTTGCCGAAGACGATGTCGTGGCCGGGCTCGTCCGGGCCGTCGACCGGATAGGTGACGGAGCCCTCGCGCTCCACCCGCTCCCAGGTGATGTTGGCGAGCGACGGCATGGCGCCGACCATCTCCGCGAACACCTCCGACACATGGGTGTAGTTCCAGTTCAGCCCCAGCCCGCGGGCCATGTCCTGGATGATCCACAGATCCTGGCGCGCTTCGCCCGGCATCGGCACCGCCGCGCGGCCCATCTGGACCTGCCGGTTGGTGTTGATGACGGTGCCGTCCTTTTCCGGCCAGGCAGAGGCAGGCAACACCACGTCGGCGTATTTCGCCGTCTCGGTCAGGAAGATGTCCTGCACCACCAGATGGTCGAGCATGGCCAGCGCCTCTCGGGCGTGGGTCACGTCCGGATCGGACATCGCCGGGTTCTCGCCCTCGATGTAGAGGCCCTTGATCCGGTTGTCATGGATGGCGTCCATGATCTCGACCACCGTCAGGCCGCGCTTGCCGTCCAGCTTGGTGCCCCAGTAATTCTCGTAGAAGGACTGGACCTCCGGATCCTCGACCGACTTGTAGTCGGGGTAGAACATCGGGATCAGGCCGGCGTCCGACGCGCCCTGGACGTTGTTCTGGCCGCGCAGCGGGTGCAGGCCGGTGCCGGGGCGGCCGATCTGGCCGGTGACCAGCGACAGCGCGATCAGGCAGCGGCTGTTGTCGGTGCCGTGGATGTGCTGCGAGACGCCCATGCCCCAGAAGATGATCGATGCCTTCGACCGGGCGAACAGACGCGCCACTGTGCGCAGGGTTGCGGCGGGGATGCCGCAGACCTTCTCCATCTCCTCCGGCGGGTAATCCTTGACCGTCTCGGCCAGCGCCTCGAAATCCTCGGTGTTGGCCTGGACATATTGCCGGTCGTACAGCCCCTCCGCGATGATGGTGTGGAGGATGGCGTTCAGCATCGACACGTCGCGGCCCGGCGTGAACTGCAGCATGTGCGTGGCGTGGCGCGCCATGGCGAGCCCGCGCGGATCCATGACGATCAGCTTCGCCCCGCGCTCCGCCGCGTTCTTGAAGAAGGTCGCGGCGACGGGATGGTTCTCCGTCGGGTTGGCGCCGATGATGACGATGACCTCGGCATCCTCCGCCGCCATGAAGGGGGCCGACACCGCCCCCGACCCGACGCCCTCGATCAGCGCCGCCACCGATGAGGCGTGGCAGAGCCGGGTGCAGTGATCGACGTTGTTGGTGCCGAAGCCGGTGCGCACCAGCTTCTGGAACAGATACGCCTCTTCGTTGGAGCCCTTGGCCGACCCGAAGCCGGCCAGCGCGTTGCCGCCGCGCTCGTCCCGGATCTTCTTCAGACCGCCCGCCGCAACCGCAAGCGCCTCGTCCCAGGTCGCTTCGCGGAAATGGGTGAAGGGGTTCATCGGGTCGATGTCAACGTCGTGCTTGGAAACGCCTTGCCGGCGGATCAGCGGCACGGTCAGCCGGTCGCCGTGATGGGCGTAATCGAAGCCGAAACGGCCCTTCACGCAGAGCCGGTTCTGGTTCGACGGGCCATCCTTGCCGTCGACGGCGACGATCTTGTTGTCCTTGATCTTGTAGGTCAGCTGGCAGCCGACGCCGCAATAGGGGCAGACGGAGTCCACTTCGCGGTCGGGCGCATTGGTGTAGACGCCCTTCTCGTCAACCAGGGCCGCCGGCATCAGCGCACCGGTCGGGCAGGCCTGCACGCACTCGCCGCAGGCGACGCAGGTGGACTGGCCCATCGGGTCGTCGAAATCGAAGACGATCTTTTCCAGATGCCCGCGCGCCGCCATGCCGATGACGTCGTTGACCTGGACCTCGCGGCAGGCGCGGACGCACAGGTTGCAATGGATACAGGCATCGAGCTGGACCGCCATCGCCGGGTGCGACATGTCGTCGGTCTTGTTCGGCCGGTCCACGGTGGGGAAGCGGCTGCCGGCGATCTCGACCTTGTCGGTCCATTTCCAGAAGGTGGAGTTGGGGTCGTGCGCGGTCTCCCGCTCCGGCTGGTCGGCCAGCAGCAGTTCGAAGACCAGCTTGCGCGATGCCTTGGCCCGCTCGGACGCGGTGCGCACGGTCATGCCCGGCTTGGGCTTGCGGATGCAGGAGGCGGCGAGCACGCGCTCCCCCTCGATCTCCACCATGCAGGCGCGGCAGTTGCCGTCGGGGCGGTAGCCCGGCTCCGGCCGGTGGCAGAGATGCGGGATCTCGGTGCCGATCCGGGTGGCGACCTGCCAGATCGTCTCGCCGTTGCGTGCCTCGACCTCGGTGCCGTCCAGGGTGAAAGTGATGCCGTGGGACATGTCGGTCTCCTTACCCCTGCGATCCGGTTGCGCCCTGGGCCACGGTCTGCGCCGAGCCCTGACGCGACACGAAGTCTTCGCGGAAATGCTTCATCACCAGCTTGATCGGGTTCATCGCCGCCTGACCCAGGCCGCAGATCGACGCGTCGCCCATGACGGTGGCGAGCGCGGTCAGCAGTTCCTCGTCCCATTCAGGCTCGCTGATCAGGCGCACGGCCTTCTCGGTGCCGACCCGGCAGGGCGTGCATTGGCCGCAGCTCTCGTCCTCGAAGAACTTCAGCAGGTTGAGCGCCACGTCCCGCATGTTGTCCTTGTCGGACAGCACGACGACGGCGGCCGAGCCGATGAAGGAGCCGTGCGGTTCCAGCGTGCCGAAATCGAGCGGGATGTTCGCCATCGACGCCGGCAGGATGCCGCCCGACGGGCCGCCGGGAAGATAGCCCTTCAGCGTGTGGCCGTCGGCCATGCCGCCGCAATACTGGTCGACCAGCTCCTGCAGGGTAATGCCGGCGGGAGCCAGCTTGACCCCCGGCTCCTTCACCCGCCCGGAGACCGAGAAGGTGCGCAGCCCCTTGCGCCCGTTCATGCCGTGGCTGGCGAACCAGGACCCGCCCTTCTCCAGAATCTCGCGGACCCAGAACACCGTCTCGATGTTGTTGATCAGGGTCGGGCGGCCGAACAGGCCGACCACCGACGGGAAGGGCGGCTTGTGGCGGGGCAGCCCGCGCTTGCCCTCGATGCTCTCCAGCATCGCCGACTCTTCGCCGCAGATGTAGGCGCCGGCGCCGCGCCGCAGATGGATGCGGGTGTGGCGGGCCAGGCCGGCGGCCTCGACCTTCGGGATCTCGCGCAGCAGGATTTCCCGGCATTGCGGGTATTCGTCGCGCAGATAGATGTAGACGTCCGTCGCCTCGGCCGTCCAGGCGCCGATCAGCATCCCCTCCAGGAAGCGGTGCGGGTCGCGCTCCAGATGGAAGCGGTCCTTGAAGGTGCCGGGCTCGCCCTCGTCGCCGTTGATCGCCATCATGCGCGGCCCCGGCTCCGCCCGGACATAGCGCCATTTCAGGCCGGTGGGGAAGCCGGCGCCGCCCAGGCCGCGGATGCTGGAATCCTCCAGCATCTTCAGCACCTGATCGACGTCGCGCGCTCCATCCAGGCATTCGGCCAGCATCTTGTAGCCGCCGCCGCGGATATATTCGTCGAAGCCGAGATAGTCGGGGATGTCCGGATGGACATGGCCGTGCGCCACGGCGTCGAGCACGCTCTCGACGGTCGCGTTCTCGTGCGGGGCATGGCCGATCGCCACGACGGGCGCGTTGTTGCAGCCGCCCATGCAGGGAGCGCGCAGGATGCGGACCTCGCGCTCGTCGACGCCCGCCTTCAGCGCCTCATGCAGCTGTTCCGCCCCGGCGAGCGCGCAGCTCAGCGAATCGCAGACGCGGATGGTGAGCTTCGGCGGCGCCGGTTCGCCGTCCATCACGATGTCGAAATGGGCGTAGAAGGACGCGACCTCGAACACCTCGACCAGCGCCAGCTTCATCTCCTTCGCCAGCGCGGCGAGGTGGCGGGCATGCAGGCAGCCGTAATGGTCCTGAAACAGGTGGAGATGCTCGATCAGCAGGTCCGCCTGACGGGAGCGGTCGCCGAGAAGCGCCCGAACCTCCTCAAGGCTGACGGGATCGACCTGACGGCCCTTCTGCTGGTCGCGCGTCTTGCGGCGGCCGGAGCCGGGATGGATGCTGCGGGCAGGAACGCCGCCCGGCGGCTTTGCGCTGATGATTGGAGCGCTGATGTTCGGGGGGAATGCGGTCACGGCGTTTCTGGCCTCTGCTGGATGGTCCGCGCTTCTGGGTGTCGCGATCCGAGTTCCTGGTGTCTCGTATACCAGATGCCACGGTAACGCATCCTTTGCTGAAAGTCAGCATCCTAAATCATTATCGGTTTCCGCTGGATGGGAATGTCGGATGGGGTGAGGGGGATCCCGGCGAACGGCCTCCAACGCGTCCGGAAGGTCGGTGAAATGGTGGATCAGCCGGTCGGCCGCAAGGTCGGCCGGATTGCCGCGCGCATAGCCATAGGACACCAGGATGCAGGCGACGCCGGCGGCACGGGCGGCGGCCAGGTCGTTGGCGCCGTCGCCGACCATGACCGCACCGGCGGACGGGCCGTTCAGCGCATCCAGCACGGCCAGCAGAGGCTCCGGTGCCGGTTTGCGCTGGGGCAGGCTGTCGCCGCCGACGATGGCGCCGAAGAACGGCAGAAGCCCCAGCTCGCCCAGTAGGTAGCGGGCGATCGCCTTGGGCTTGTTGGTACACAGGCCGATGGGGTGGCCGCGTGCCGCCAGCCCCGCCAGCGTCCGCGGCACGCCGGGATAGACGCTGGCAGGGTCGGCGGGAAGCGCCGCATAGAGGTCGAGGAAACGGACCAGGGCGGACTCCACCTCCTCCGCCGGAAGGGGCCGGCCGGCGGCGGCGAAACCACGCTCCACCAGCAGCCGGGGGCCGTCGCCGATCAGGGAGCGCAGCATGGCGTCACCGACCGGCGGCCGGCCCCATTCGCCGAGCAGGCGGTTGAGGGCATGACCGAGATGCGGCGCGCTGTCGATCAGCGTCCCATCCAGGTCGAAGACGACCGGTGCCGGCCTGTTCACCGTCTCGCCCGTCAGCCCGACGCCATCACGGCAGGCGACCGCCGCTCCATCGCCGCGAACTCCAGTGCCGCGGCGCGGGCGGCCATGCGTTCCAGCGGAAGCGGGGCGATCCGGTCCGCCTGCCCGGCCGACCCGAATGCCTCGAACCGCTCGCGGCAGAGGGCGCGGGCGGCCCTGGTCGCCTCGGCCAGGAACTTGCGCGGGTCGAACTCGTCGGGCCGCGTCATCATCGCGCGGCGCAGGCTGCCGCTCATGGCGAGGCGGATGTCGGTATCGATGTTGACCTTGCGCACGCCGTTGCGAATGCCCTCGCGGATTTCCTCGACCGGGACGCCGTAGGTCTCGCGGATGCTGCCGCCATGGGCGCGGATGATCTCCAGCCATTCCTGCGGCACGCTGGAGGAGCCGTGCATCACCAGATGGGTGTCGGGGATGCGGTCGTGGATGGCGCGGATGCGGTCGATCGCCAGCACCTCGCCGTCCGGGCGGCGGCTGAACTTGTAGGCGCCGTGGCTGGTGCCGATGGCGATGGCGAGCGCATCCACCCCCGTCCGCGCCACGAAATCCGCCGCCTGCTCCGGGTCGGTCAGCAGCTGGTCGTGCGACAGAATGCCGGCGGCGCCGGATCCGTCCTCCTCCCCCGCCCGCCCGGTCTCCAGCGAGCCGAGGCAGCCCAGTTCGCCCTCCACCGAGACGCCGACGGCGTGCGCCTGCTCCACCACCTGCCGGGTGACGCGGATGTTGTAGTCGTAGCCGGCCGGCGTCTTCATGTCGTCCAGCAGCGAGCCGTCCATCATCACGCTGGTGAAGCCGGAGCGGATCGCCTGCTGGCAGACGGCCGGGCTGGCGCCATGGTCCTGGTGCAGGCAGACGGGGATGTGCGGCCACATCTCCACCGCCGCCTGCACCATGTGGCGCAGGAACGGCTCGCCGGCATATTTGCGCGCCCCGGCCGAGGCCTGGAGGATCACCGGGCTGGCGCAGTCGTCCGCTGCCTGCATGATCGCCTGGATCTGTTCCATGTTGTTGATGTTGAAGGCCGGCACGCCATAGCCATGGTCGGCCGCGTGATCGAGAAGCTGTCGGAGGGAGATCAGGGCCATCGCGGGAGGTCTCCGGTTCAGGTCAGGACAGATGGGAGCAGAGGCGTTGGGCACGGTCCGCCACCGCCTCCGCCGTGATGCCGAAATGGCGGTAGAGGTCGGCTGCGGGCGCGGATTCGCCGTAGCGGTCGAGGCCGACCACATCGCCGTCCAGCCCGACATGGGCGCGCCACAGCCCGGTCGCCCCGGCCTCCACCGCCAGCCGGGGAATGCCGTCCGGCAGCACGCCGCTTCGCCATGCCGGGTCCTGGCGGTCGAAAACCTCGCAGCAGGGCATCGAGACGACGCGGGCAGCGATGCCCCGGCCGGCGAGCAGCCGCCGCGCCTCCATGGCGATGGCGACCTCCGACCCGGTGGCGATCAGCACCACGTCGAAGCCCTCGTTATCGGCCAGCACATAGCCGCCGCGGGCGGCATCGCGGGCTCGATCAGTTCCGGCCTGTACCGGCAGGGTCTGGCGCGACAGCAGCAGCGCGCTCGGCCCGTCCGCCCGCTCCACCGCCGCCCGCCATGCGATGGCGGTTTCCAGGGCGTCGCAGGGGCGCCAGACGTCGAGGTTCGGCATCAGGCGCAGGCTGGCGGCATGCTCCACCGGCTGATGGGTGGGGCCGTCCTCGCCCAGGCCGATGCCGTCATGGGTGAAGACATGGACAACGCGCAGCCCCATCAGCGCCGACAGGCGCAGGCCGTTGCGGGAGTAGTCGGAAAAGGCCAGGAAGGTGCCGCCGAAGGGCAGGAAGCCGCCATGCAGTGCGATGCCGTTCATCACCGCGGCCATGGCGAACTCCCGCACGCCGTAATGGAGGTGGCGCCCGCCGCTCCCCCGCCAGTCGGTGAGATTGGAGCCGGTGAGATCCGCTGATCCGCCCAGCAGCTCCGGCAACAAGTCGGCCAGCGCCTGGATGACTTGCTGGGACGCCTTGCGCGACGCCATCGGCTCCGCCCGCTCCGCGACGGCGGCGATCCAGGCGTCGGCTGCCTCGGCGAAAGTCTCCGGCAGGTCGCCGCGCATGCGCCGCAGGAACTCGGTTGCGAGTTGCGGGTGGGCGTCGGCATAGGCATCGAACCGGGCCTGCCAGTCGGCTTGTGCCGCCGCACCGCGCCGCCGGGCGTCCCAGCCGGCACGCACCTCCTCCGGCATCTCGAAGGGCGGGGAGGTCCACCCGAGCGCGGCCCTGGTTGCGGCCAACTCGGCCGATCCCAGCGGCGCGCCATGTGCCTCGGCCGACCCGGCCCGGTTGGGGGAACCATGGCCGATCACCGTCTTGCAGCAGACCAGCGTCGGCTTGCCGCAGGGAGCCAGTGCCTCGTCGATGGCGGTGTCCAGCGCGTAGGCATCGTGACCGTCGACCTCGCGGATCACCCGCCAGCCATAGGCCTCGAACCGCCCCGCCGTGTCGTCGGTGAACCAGCCGCTGACGGGTCCGTCGATGGAGATGCCGTTGTCGTCATAGAGGACCACCAGCTTTTCCAGCCCCAACGTACCGGCCAGCGAGCAGGCTTCGTGGCTGATCCCCTCCATCAGGCAGCCGTCGCCGACGAAGCAGAAGGTCCGATGGTCGACGATCCGGTGCCCCGGCCGGTTGAACTCCGCCCCCAGCAGCCGTTCGGCCAGGGCCATCCCGATTGCGTTGGCGAGGCCCTGCCCCAGCGGCCCGGTGGTCGTCTCCACACCCGGCGTGACGCCATATTCCGGATGCCCCGGCGTGCGCGAGCCGAGCTGCCGGAAGCGCCGCAGCTCCTCCATCGGCAGGTCGTAGCCGGTCAGGTGCAGCAGCGCGTAGAGCAGCATCGAGCCGTGCCCGTTCGACAGCACGAAGCGGTCGCGGTCTGGCCAGCGCGGGTCGGCCGGATTGTGGCGCAGATGGCGCCGCCACAGCGCCTCGGCGATGTCGGCCATCCCCATCGGCATGCCGGGATGGCCGGAGTTCGCCGCCTCCACCGCATCGACGGCGAGCATGCGCAAGGCGTTCGCCAGCAGGCGGCGCCCCGGAGCGCGGCTGGAGAGATCAGTTGGCGGCAAGGCAAGCCGGTCCTGTTCGCGGACCTCGACGGCCGCGATCATCGACGCGTTCATGGTTGGTGTCCTCCCGGTTTTGAATTTTCAGGCGGCAAGGAGAATCCCCCTCTCCCCCCCGGGGAGAGGGTCGGGGTGAGGGGGATGCATAGCGTGGCTATCCCGAGAATCCTCGCCGCGCGTCCCCCTCACCCTAACCCTCTCCCCACTTTCGGCGGACCAATGGTCCGCCTGCCGCGTCAGCGCAAACGAAGTTTGCGCGTGAGCGGGGGAAAGGGGATTGCTGGTGCCATTGGGCGCGCGCCCTCAGAACGCCTTCTTCTTGCGGTCGACCAGCTGCCAGATCATCGGCGTGAAGATCAGCTGCATCGCCAGCGCCATCTTGTCGCCCGGACAGACGATGGTGTTGGGCCGAGTCATGAAGCTGTCCTTCAGCATCGACAGCAGATAGGGGAAGTCGATGCCCTTCGGCCGGGTGAAGCGGATGACCAGCATGCTTTCGTCCGAGGTCGGGATGTCGCGGGCGATGAAGGGGTTGCTGGTGTCCACCGTCGGCACGCGCTGGAAATTCACGTCGGTGCTGCTGAACTGCGGGCAGATGTATTTCACGTAATCGGGCATGCGCCGCAGGATGGTGTCGACGATGGCCTCCTCCGAATAGCCGCGCAAGTTGCGGTCGCGGTGGATCTTCTGGATCCATTCGAGGTTGACGATGGGAACGACCCCGATCTTCAGGTCGGCATGGCGCGCGAGATCGACGCGGTCGGTGCGCACGCAGCCGTGCAGGCCTTCGTAGAACAGCAGGTCGGTGCCGGGCTCGATCTGTTCCCACGGCGTGAAGGTGCCGGGGTCCTGGCCGTAGGGTTCGGCCTCCTTCTCGTCATGCAGGTACTTGCGGGTCCGGCCGCCGCCGGTCTCGCCATAGCTGCGGAACAGGTCGTCCAGTTCCTCGAACAGGTTGGCGTCTGGGCCGAAATGGCTGAAGGTCGAATGGGGTTCCTCCTGCGCCTCGGCGACCTTGGCGCGCATTTCGCGGCGGTCGTAGCGGTGGAAGCTGTCGCCCTCGACGATGGCGGCGGCGATGGCCTCGCGCCGGAAGATCTGCTGGAAGGTGCGGGTGACGGTGGTGGTCCCGGCGCCGGAGGAGCCGGTGACGACGATGATCGGATGACGGGCCGACATGGCATCCTCCTCCTTCAGCCGAGTGCCGCGGTTTCGGACGGCAGGAACAGCGACCGGCTGCCGAACAGCGGGGCGTGGAAGGCCAGTTCCTCCCCCCGGTCGTAGGCGGCGTGATAGGCGACCAGCCGTTCAACCTCCGCCTTCGATCCCAGGATCACCGGCACGCGCTGATGCAGGGCCATCGGCTTGATGTCGAGGATGCGCTGCCGCCCGGTGCTGGCCGCCCCGCCCGCCTGCTCCACCAGCATGGCGATGGGGTTCGCCTCGTAGAGAAGGCGCAGCCGGCCCGGCTTGTGGGTGGGGCGGGCGTCGCGCGGATAGAGGAAGACGCCGCCGCGGATCAGGATGCGGTAGACCTCCGCCACCAGCGAGGCGATCCAGCGCATGTTGAAATCCGCCTCGCGCGGGCCGGAGCTGCCCTTGATGCATTCCTCGACATACTGGCGCACCGGCGGCTCCCAGAAGCGGGCGTTGGAACTGTTGATGGCGAATTCGCAGACATGATCGGGGATGCGCATATCCGGATGGGTCAGGGTGTAGGCGCCGATCTCGCGGTCGAGCGTGAAGCCGTGCACGCCCTCGCCGAAGGTGGCGATGATCATGTCGGCCGGGCCGTAGAGCGCGAATCCCGCCGCCACCTGCTGGGTGCCGGGCTGCAGGAAATGCTCCACCTCCGGCTCATCCACCCCGTCGGGCGCCTTGAGGATGGAGAAGATGGTGCCGACCGTCAGGTTGACGTCCACATTCGACGAGCCGTCCAGCGGATCGAAGGCCAGCAGATAGCGGCCGCGCGGGTATTCGCGGGGGATGCGGTACGGCTCCTCCATTTCCTCCGACGCCATGCCGCAGAGCTTGCCGCCATATTCGCAGGTGCGCAGCATGATCTCGTTGGCGATCAGGTCCAGCGGCTTCTGCGTCTCCCCATGGACGTTGACGCCGGGTTCGGGTGCCGTAACTGCCGGCTGGCCGGCGGACGGCGTCAACGACCCGCGGGCGGCGGCGCTGGCGATGAACTTGCACGCGGTCTGCACGTCGTTGAGCAGCGCGGTCAGGTCGGTATCGGCCCCGCCGCGGCGGCGCTGGTCCTCGATGATGAATTTGCTGAAGGTCGTGTGACGGTGCGGCATCGGTTCCCCCTCTCTCGTGTTTTGTCCGGCCGGCTTGTTGCCGGCCTATTGTGTGAAGACGCGGCTTTGGCGGATGTCCTCCTCGGCGATGGTCAGCAGGTCGGCGGCGGCGATGGCGCTGCCGCGTGCCTCGAACAGGCGGTTGGCCTGACGCAGGCGGGCACGGTCCAGCGCGTTGCGGATGGAGCGGGCGTTGGCAAAGCGCGGCTGGGCCATGCGGCGGAGGATGTAGTCGCCCATCGCCCGCTCGGCTTCCGGGGCCATGCGGTACTGCATGCCCTCCGTCATCAGCCGGGCGATCTCCAGCAGTTCGCCGGCCTCGTAGTCGGGGAAGTCGACATGATGGGCGATGCGCGACGCCATGCCGGGATTGGAGCGGAAGAAGACCTCCATGCGGTCGCGATAGCCGGCGAGGATCACGACCAGATCGTCGCGGTTGTCCTCCATCACCTGGAGCATGATTTCGATGGCTTCCTGGCCGTAATCGCGCTCGTTCTCCGGCCGGTAGAGGTAATAGGCCTCGTCGATGAACAGCACGCCGCCCATGGCGCGCTTCAGGACCTCCTTCGTCTTCGGCGCGGTGTGGCCGATATATTGGCCGACCAGATCGTCGCGGGTGACGCTGACCACATGGTCGCGGCGGATATAGCCCAGCCCATGGAGAAGCCCGGCCATGCGGCGAGCCACCGTCGTCTTGCCGGTGCCGGGATTGCCGGTGAAGCACATGTGCAGCGACGGCGGTTCCGCCCGGAGGCCGATGCTGCGCCGTGCCCGCTCCACCAGCAGCAGGGCGGCGATCTCGCGGATACGGGTCTTCACCGGCATCAGCCCGACCAGTTCGCGGTCCATCCCCGCCAGCATTTCGCCGATGCCGGACTCGCGGTAAAGCGCGTCGAGATCGACGGAGGGAGCGTCGGGCGGCTGGTTTCGGGTTTCCGGGGCGGTTTTCGGGGCGGTTTCCGGATCGAGAAGGTCGGCCGCCCCGCTCATGCCGCCCTCCATTCCGGTTCCCTCATCAGGGCGGCGCGCATCCGCCCGACCACCCCGCGATAGCCGCCGTCGGCGTCAGCAGCGCCGAAGATGGCAGAGCCGGCGACGAAGACGTCGGCCCCGGCATCGGCGACGGCGCGGATGTTGTCGGGCTTGATGCCGCCATCCACCTCCAGCCGGATGTCGCGGCCGGTGCGCTCGCGGTGGCGGTCGATGCGGCGGCGGATTTCGGCGATCTTCTCGAACGCGGAGGGGATGAAGGACTGGCCGCCGAAGCCGGGGTTGACCGACATGACGAGGATCAGGTCCAGCCGGTCCATCACATGATCGAGATGGGCCAGAGGCGTCGCCGGGTTCAGCGCCAGCCCGGCGCGGCAGCCCTGCTCGCGGATCAGCGCAAGGGTACGGTCGGGATGGTCCGACGCCTCGGGGTGGAAGCTGATGATGTCGGCCCCGGCCTTGGCGAATGCCGGCACCAGCGCATCGACCGGCCGCACCATCAGATGGACGTCGATGACGGCGCGGGTGCGCGGGCGGATGGCGGCGCAGACCAGCGGGCCGATGGTCAGGTTCGGGACGTAATGGTTGTCCATCACGTCGACATGGACGACCTCGCATCCGGCCTCCACCACCCGCTCCACCTCCTCGCCCAGCCGGGCGAAGTCGGCGGACAGGAGGGAGGGGGCGAGGAGATTGCCGTTCCCTAGGTTACGCTCCATGACGGACCTCCCCGCCATAGCGCTCGCCCGGCGGACGGCCGGTGGCATAGCTGCGCACCGTGTAGCCGATGCGCCGCCCCGGCCCTTCGGAGCGCAGCAGCTCGAAGCCGGGCTCCACCGCCGGGCGGTTGATCAGGTAGGACATGCGCACCGTCTCGAACCCGTGGGAGCTGTCGAAGGCGAGAACCTTCACATACTGGTCGGGGTGGGCGGTGCGGCAGGCGTCGATCTCCATCATCACGCCCTTGGCGTCGCGCAGGTCGAACATGGGGTTGCCCCACATCGTCCAATAGCTGTTGCGCGGGTGCGGATCGTCGGTGAACTCCACCGCCACGGCCCAGCCCTGGTCGAGGGCGTATTGCACCTGTTTGGTGATCTCCTCGTCCGTCAAATCCGGCAGGAAGGAGAACTGACCCTGTGTCAATCGCATGGAAAACTCTCCTTCTCACATCGCCGCGGTGGGGGTGGGAACGTAATCGACGCTGTCGGTGGAGGCGTAGTCGAAGGTCACGTCCTTCCAGGTGTCGAGCGCGGCGCGCAGCGGGGCGCACCAGCGGGCGGCATCGCGCAGGATTTCCGGCCCCTCGCTCCAGATGTCGCGGCCCTCGTTGCGGGCCTTGACCATCACTTCCAGCGCGACACGGTTGGCGGTGGCGCCGGCCTGGATGCCGTCCGGGTGGCCGATGGTGCCGCCGCCGAACTGCAGGATCACGTCCTCGCCCAGATATGTGAGCAGCTGGTGCATCTGCCCGGCATGGATGCCGCCGGACGCCACCGGCATCACCCGCTTCAGACCGGCCCAGGGCTGGTCGAAGAAGATGCCGTGCTGCAGGTTCTGCGGGACATGGGTCTCGCGGCAGGTGTCGTAGATGCCGCGGATCACGTTGGGATCGCCTTCCAGCTTGCCCACGACGGTGCCGGCATGGATGTGGTCGACGCCGGCCATGCGCATCCACTTGGCGATGACGCGGAAGGACACGCCGTGGCTCTTCTGCCGGGTGTAAGTGGAATGGCCGGCACGGTGCAGGTGAAGGATCATGTCGTTGCGCCGCGCCCATTTCGCCATCGACTGGATGGCGGTGTAGCCGATCACCAGATCGATCATGATGATGACGCTGCCCAATTCCTTGGCGAACTCGGCGCGCTCATACATGTCCTCCATGGTGGCGCCGGTGACGTTCAGATAGGTGCCCTTGACCTCGCCGGTCTCGGCGACGGCGCGGTTCACCCCCTCCATGCAGTAGAGGAAGCGGTCGCGCCAATGCATGAAGGGCTGCGAGTTGATGTTCTCGTCGTCCTTGGTGAAGTCGAGCCCGCCCTTCAGCGCCTCGTACACCACGCGGCCATAGTTGCGGCCGGAAAGCCCCAGCTTCGGCTTCATGGTGGCGCCCAGCAGCGGCCGGCCGAAATTGTTCAGCCGCTCGCGCTCCACCACGATGCCGGTCGCCGGCCCCTGAAAGGTCTTCAGATAGGCGACGGGGATCCGCATGTCCTCCAGCCGCAGCCCCTTCAGCGGCTTGAAGCCGAAGACGTTGCCGATGATCGATGCGGTGAGGTTGGCGATCGACCCTTCCTCGAACAGGTCGAGTTCATAGGCGATGTAGGCGAAATACTGCCCCGGCGTGCCGGGCACCGGATCGACGCGGAAAGCCTTGGCGCGATAGCGCTCGCAATCGGTCAGGCGGTCGGTCCACACCACGGTCCAGGTGGCGGTGGAGCTTTCGCCGGCGACCGCCGCCGCCGCTTCCTCCGGGTCGACGCCATCCTGCGGCGTGATGCGGAAGACGGCGAGCACGTCGGTGTCCTTCGGTTCGTAGTCGGGCTCCCAATAGCCCATCTGGCGGTATTTCAGCACGCCCGGCCGGTAGCGGGCCTTCGGGTCGCTGACCACCCCCTCGGCGGCCTTCTGATCCGTAGGGAGCGTCGTCGATACGTAGTTCATCGTCTTCACCTCGCCGGTGGCGTTCGGTTCGTTCCGCTGAAAACGTTAGCTCCACGTACTATTGAGGAAAATTCAAATACACAGCACAGTATGAATAGGGATTCCTGATGAATGGGCCGACCGATGACCATCCAGCATGCCACGCTGCGCCAGCTGCAGATCTTCACCGCCGCCGCCCGCAGTCTGTCCTTCGCCCGCGTGGCGGAGCAGTTCGGCCTGACGCCCGGCGCGGTCTCGTTCCAGATCAAGCAGGTCGAGGGGCATTGCGGGTTTCCGCTGTTCGAGCGGGTCGGCCGTGGCGTCGTGCTGACGGAGGCGGGGCGCGACCTGCTGGAGCATGCGACGCTGATTCTCCAGGCGCTGGACAATGCCGACCGGCGGATGCAGGCGCTGAAGGGGGTGACCGGCGGCAACGTCACCATCGGGCTGGTCAGCACCGCCAAATACATCGCCCCGCATATGGTCTCCCGTTTCCAGGCGGAGCGGCCGGGCGTGTCGATCCATCTCCAGGACGGCAACCGGCGGGAGGTCAATGCGATGGTCGCCAAGGGCGAGGTCGATCTCGCCATCATGGGCCGCCCGCTGGACGAGGATGAACTGCTGGCCGACCCCTTCGCCCGCCATCCCAGCATCATCATCTGCGCGCCGCCCCATCCCCAGGCCGACGCCCCGTCCCTGCGCCTGTCCGATCTGGCTGACAGCGGCTTCATCGCGCGGGAGGAAGGGGCCGGCACGCGGGCGCTGACCGACGCCTATTTTCACGGACAGGGCTTCTCGCCGCGCATCGTCATGACCTCCAGCAGTAACGAGACGATCAAGCAGGCGGTCATGGCCGGCATCGGCGTCGCCCTGCTGTCGCGCCACACCGTGGACCTGGAACTGGCCTTGGGCATGCTGCGGGAGTTGAAGGTGGAGGGGCTGCCGCTGATGCGATCCTGGTACATCGCCCACCGCCGCAGCCTGCCGCTGCTGCCGGTGCACGCGCAGCTGCGCGGCTACCTGCTGGAGCGTGGGCAGGCGATCATCGACAGCATCCAGGCCGGCCACCGGGCGCTTGCGGCCGGCAGCTGACCTTGCTTCCCGACCGCACCGTCACGCATCGTCCGACAGCCGGCGATCCCGCTGGAAGGCAAGAACGGACGCACCGCTCTCCGATACGGGAACCACGCCCTTCGCCTGCCCGCCGGCCTCGGAAACAGTGCCGGGAGCCATGGTCAGATAGCGCACGCAACTGACACGCAGGAAGGAGGCGAGATTCTGAACCGCGCCATGGACCTCCACGACCTCGTCATACAGGGTGACGATCAGGCGGTTCGTGGTGGTCCCCTGCTCCGCCGCGATGTCGGCGAGGACATTCCAGAACAGGTTCTCCAGCCGGATGCTGGTCACCATGCCATGGATGCGGACCGAGCGGGATCGGGCCTCGTACAGGATGGGGTCGGTGTTGACGAAGATCTGGCACATGCACCGGCCCTCCCTGGAGCGGTTATGCTGTCCTGCGGCAGACGAAATCAGGCACGGGCGGCGCCCATCCCTTTCCCGATAGCCTCGCGCCGGATGCCGTGCTGGCTCAGCTTGCGGTACAGGGTGCTGCGGGAGATGCCCAGCACTGCGGCGGCATCCGACAGGTTCCCGCCGGTGGCGGCGATCACGTCCTCGATGGTGCGCTGCTCCGTCACCGTCAGGGACATGGCCGACGGGTCGGGAGACACAGGCATCGGCATCGGCGGACCCGGCAGGGGCCAACCCTCCGCGGCCATGCCGCCGCAGCCGTCCCGGAGCTCTTCGGGAAGATCGCTCACGTCGACCATTCCGCCGGTGGACAGCAGGACCGCGCGTTCCACCAGATTCCTCAGTTCCCGGACATTGCCCGGCCAGTCATAGCGGTGCAGCCGCTCCAGCGCCGCTGCCGTGAAGCGGACCGGGTCGCGCCCATGCCGGTCGGCCAGCAGGTCGTTGAAATGGGCGATCAGGCGCGGCACATCGCCCTGCCGCTCCCGCAAGGGCGGCACCCGCAGGGCGGTGACGGCGAGGCGATGATACAGGTCCCGGCGGAACCGGCCGGCGGCCACCTCATGGCGCAGGTTGCGGTTGGTCATGGCGAGCAGCCGGACCGACACCCGGCGCGGCGTGCTGTCGCCGATGCGGTACAATACCCCTTCCTCCAGCACCCGCAGCAGATAGGGCTGCAGGTCGAGCGGCAGTTCGCCGACCTCGTCCAGGCACAGCGTGCCGCCGTCGGCCAGTTCGAAACGGCCGGTCCGCCCCTCCGCCGCCGCCCCGGTGAAGGCGCCGCGCACATAGCCGAACAGCTCGCTGCCCAGCATCTCGCGCGACACGGCCCCGCAATTGAAGGGAATGAACGGTCCGCTGGCCACGGTGCTGTGGCCGTGGACGGCACGCGCGAACAGTTCCTTGCCGACGCCGGTCTCCCCCTCGATCAGGATGGGAACCGGCAGCGGCGCCAGCCGCTCCCCCTGGCCGATCACCGCGCGCAGGCTGTCGCTGGCCCCGACGATGTCGCCGAAGCGCGACCGTGCATGGTCGGTCTCGTCGGACGCCGCGCGGCGGCCGGCGGGCAGGCGGCAGGAGGCTGCGCGGGGGATGACCAGCAAAGTGCCGCGCCGCTCGCCGTCCAGCATCAGTGGCCGGACCCAGTCGGCCGGCACGGGCAGATGGCCACCCGATTGATGGCTCTCCGCCGGCTTGCCCGACGCCATATCGGCGATCCCGACGATGGGCAGCCTCGTACCGCGGCTGAGCTGAGGCAGGTCCGACCCGAGGCTGGCCTTCAGCAGATGCGCCGCCTTGCGGCTGGCGTAGAGCAGGCGGCCACGCGCATCCAGTGCGATCAGCCCCTCGCCCGCATATTTCTGGCTGTCCTCCAGGCAGGCTTCCAGCAGACGGACATGCTCCGCCTCGGTCTGGCGGGCGAGGTTCCATTCCACCTGCCGGGCGGCGACCACCGCCAGCGCCAGTGCCTGGGCGCTGAATCCCTGCTTCAGTCCGGAGATGTCGAGCAGCCCGACGACCGACCCGTCCAGCGGATCATGGATCGGCGCCCCGGCGCAACTCCACCCCTTGATGCCGGCACAGTAATGCTCGGCCGCCTGGACCAGCACCGGCGTCTTGGACGCCAGCGCCGTGCCGATGCCGTTGGTCCCGGCGCAGCTCTCGCTCCAATGGCCGCCGCAGCCCAGGCTGATGTCGCGTGCCGCGTTCAGCGTCGCCCGGTCGCCCGCCGCCTCCAGCACCACGCCGTTGGCATCGGTGATCAGCATCACCGTCCGCGTCCCGGCCAGAAGGTCCGCCGCCTCCGCCAGCGTGGTGGCCGCGGCCTGCAGGAGTTCGCGATTCTCCCGCCTCAGGGCTTCGACATGGTCGGCGCCGACCACCGGCGCCGCATCCGCCCGCGCATCGACCAGAAAGCTCTGGCACCGCGCCCAGGACCGGATGACCACGTCGCGGACCGGCAGATTTTCCTGCCGCGATCCGGAAACGAAGTCCTCCCACGCCTTCATCGTCGCCCGTTCGCCAGTCAATTCGCCATGGGCCAGCGCATGGAACGCCGGACCGGATGACGCAACGGCCGAACGGCCGATGGCGACCTCTTCATTGGCCAACACTGTCCCCTCCCTGCTTCCCGGCGTCTTTTGCTGTTTATTGTCCGTGCGCCGATTGTCCTTCGGTCCGGATGCGGAGGACCGCCCCCGATCCTCCGCATTCTGTATTGTTGGTATAAGAAACCATAAGCCGAACCGAAGCGGGAGCGGTAGTAGCGGAATACTCTATGGCTTTTTTCCCAGCCCCTTTCCCCGAAGGTGGAGGTTTCCTGCCGCCGGACCCGGTTCAGGCGCGCCCGTAGCGCTCCATCCCGCCGCCGCGGGCAGGGCCAGCGGTGGGATCGACGTCGTCGGGGATGTCGGCGACCAGGGTGTGGGTGGTCAGGACCAGCTTGGCGACCGACACCGCGTTCACCAGGGCCAGCGTGGTGACCTTGGCCGGGTCGATGATGCCGGCGGCGAACAGGTCGCCGAACCGGCCGGTGCGCGCATCGAACCCGGTGCCGTCGGGAAGCTCTGCGAGGCGCGCGGCGATGCCGGCCCCGTCCAGTCCGCCATTCTCCGCGATGCAGACCAGGGGCTGCAGCATCGCCCGCTGCACCAGCCGTATCCCTGCTCGCTCGCCCTCCCCGACATCCTCTGCCAGCCGGTCGAGCAGCGGGGCGATGCGGGCCAGCGCGGTGCCGCCGCCGGGCAGCACCCCGTCGGCCAGCGCGGCACGGGCGGCGGCGAGCGAATCCTCCAGGAGCTGGGCCGTGCGCTTCTGTTCCACCGGCGTGGCGCCGCCGACCTCGATCAGGGCAGTGCCGTGCGTGAGCTTCGCCAACCGCTGGGACAGCTTGTCCCGCTCGATGTTGGGCGGCGCCTCCTCCCACTGTCGCTGCACCAGCGCGCGGCGGGCGGCCAGCGCGTCCGGATCGCCATGGCCGCGCAGCAGGGTGGTGCGGCCGGCGGACACCTCGATGCGGTCGGCACCCCCCAGATCGTCCGCCGTCACGCTGTCGAGGCGCCCGCCGAGGTCACGGGCGATCACGCGCCCGCCGGTCAGGATCGCGATATCCTCCATCATCGCCTGACGCCAATGGCCGAATTCCGGCGGGTTGATCGCCACCACCGTGGCGCGGCCATCCCGGCGCAACCCCATCAGCGCCGCCACCACCTCCGGCGCCACACTGTCGGCGACGACCAGCAGCGGGCGCTTGTCGGCGATGCGGTCGATCAGGCGCAGGAGCGGCTCCGGATCGGTGATCTTGTGGTCGGTCATCAGGATTCGGGGCCGTTCCAGTACCGCAGCCTGGCCGGTCGGTTCGGTCGCCATGTGGTGCGACAGGAATCCGCGGTCCAGCACCATGCCCTCCAGCACATGCAGCGCGGTCGGCGCGCCCGGCTGGCCGTATTCGATGTCGATCACTCCCTCCGTCCCCACCCGGCGCAGGGCGTCCGCCACCAGCCGGCCGAGTGCCGGATCGGTCGCCGCGACCGTCGCCACCTGCTCCAACTGCGCATCGCCCGCCAGCGGCCGGGCCATGCCGCGCAGCCGGTCGACCACGAAGCCGCAGGCGCGCTCCATCCCCTCCACCAACTCTACGGAACCATGGCCGTCCGCCAGCACGGCAACGCCATCCTGGATCAGCGCGTCGGCCAACACGGTGGCGGTGGTGGTGCCGTCGCCGGCCACGTCATTGGTCTGCTTCGACACCTCGCGCACCACCTGGGCGCCCATATTCTCGAAGCGGCAGGGCAGCTCGATCTCGGCGGCGATGCTGACGCCGTCGCGGGAGATCATCGGCGTGCCGATGGGGCGGTCGATGATCGCGTTCGTCCCCTTCGGCCCCAGCGTGCCGCGCACCGCCAGGGCCAGCTTGCCCACCCCACGGGCAAGCGCAGCCCGCGCCTCGGCACGGTGCAGCATCATCTTCGGCATCGTCTCGTTCCCTCCCATTCTTGGTTTTGTGGATTTGAAAAGGATTCCCTCTCCCCCCGGGGAGAGGGTTAGGGTGAGGGGGATGCGCGGCGAGGATTTTCGAAATAGCCACGCGATGCATCCCCCTCACCCCGACCCTCTCCCCGCTTTCGGCGGACCAAAGGTCCGCCTGACGCCGTCAGCACAAACGAAGTTTGTGCGAGAGGCGGGAGAGGGAGATTTCACTCGTAAGCGAGCGCGTCATCCATGTTGCCGAAGAGGACGACGGTGTCCTCGTCGATCATGACCATGCGGCCATAGTGGGTGGAGGTGGAGATCTCGAAGATGTGCGGGGTCATCTCACGGCCGAGAGCCTCGCCGATCTCGCTCATCTTGAACTCGATCTTGCCTTCTCCGTCGATGCGGATCATCGCCGGCAGGTAGGTGACGGTGATGCCGGGCTTGCTCTCCATCACCTCGGCGATGCAGCGCGCCTCCACGCTGTCGTTCATCGTCACGCCGCACTGGTGCGAGATGGTGCCGTCCTGGGTGATGTCCTTCAGCGGCTTGAAAAGCTGCTGCACGGTGGTGACGCTCATGGTCTTCGTCCTTTTGTGGCGGAGATGCGGGAAGGATCACTCGGCCGCAGCGTCGGTGACGGCAGCCGCAGCGGCCGGCTGCCCGACCTCGACCGGCGGCAGGGCCGGCAGGTCGGCGTCGATGCCGATTTCGCGCCCGATGGCGGCGACGCGGTTGCGCGCCCGCTCGAAGGCGTCCGTGAAGCTCGCCGCCTTGACCCGCGGCAGCGACCACAGCGGCTGCAACTGCAACGCCGCCTTCACCGCCAGACCGCCGTGGTGGGAGAACCAGCTCTGCAGCATGGTGCGGTTGTCCTCGCCATGGACCGGGTCCCGCAGCAGCAGGGCGAACAACTCCACCGCGTTGGCGAGGTTCCGTTCATAGTCCGCCTCCGCCGCCGAGATGACCGACGGGGTGGAGAAGTCGTTCTGCGCCGCGGCCACCTGCATGACGAAGCCGCTGCGGAACAACTCGCCGACCAGCGGTTCGAAGACGAGGTTGACGGCGAAGTACTGCTCCAGGAAATCGGTCGCGGCGCGGATATGCTCCACCGCCTCGCGGCAGGGCTGCCAGATCGGGTCGTCCAGCCAGTGCGCCTTGCCGGCGTCGAGGTCGAAGCCGCCGATGTCGCTGCCCACTTCCGCCAGATAGAGCGTCAGATCCTGGGCGAAGCGCAGCTTGTAGGAGGCGTTGGTCAGGATGGCGTTGTTGACCATCTGGGTGTAGCCATAGCGCTGCGCCCGCATCAGCGCGGTGCCCAAGCCATATTCGGCATGCTTGAAGGCACCGACATGGTTCTGGAGCACGGCGACCCAGGCCTTGTCGAAGCGCTGGGGCGCACCGGCGCGCCGCGCGTTGTCCACCACGTTCTGGATCATGCCGACGATGGTGGACTGGCGCTGGTAATGGGTGCGCTCCCATTCCTGGTCGGGCGCGCGGAAGCCGTGCCAGTCCGTGCATTTCAGCGCGGTCCAGTCCTTGGAATATGTGGGCGTGCCGTCGCCGAAGGAGATGATCCAGTTCTGGAGCAGGTAGCGCTCCGGATCGGGCTGGACGTCGACCGTCACGTCCTCGTAATGGGTCGCCTTGCGCCCCTTCGGCTCGAAGTAATTGTAGCGGCGGCTGTCCGATCCCGGAAATACTTTGGCTCCGGCGGCGGCAGAGGTGGCTGTGGTTTCGGTTTCCTGCATGGTCATCGTCTTTCCTCCCGTATTTGCAAAATCCCGGCTCAGCGGGTGGCGGGGGTGAATTTGTCGAAATAGACGCGTGCGGAATCGATGCCGGCCATCTGCAGGACCGGCAGCACCGCGTCGATCATCGGCGGCGGCCCACAGGAGAAGACGTCGGCCTCCTCCACCTCCGCCATGTCGGACAGGTGCCGGCGCAGCACCTCGTGGATGAAGCCGGTCTCGCCGTTCCAGCCGTCGCCCTCTTCGGCATGGGACAGGGCGGGGATGAAGGCGAAATCCGGCAGGCTGCGGGCGAACTCCTCGAACAGGTCGAGGTGGAACAGGTCCCGGCGGCTGCGGGCGCCATAGAAGAAGCGCACCGGCCGTGTCTCGCCGTTGGCGGCCTGATCGCGCAGGATCGACAGCAGCGGCGCCATGCCCGAACCGCCGCCGACCAGGATCATCGGCCCTTCCCTCCCCTCGCGGCGGAAACAGGTGCCGTAGGGACCGCGGACGGTCACCCGGTCGCCGACCGATAGGCCGCCGTCGAGCTGGCGCGAAAAGGCGCCGTCCGGATATTTCTTGATGATGAACTCCAGCCGGTTGCCATCGGCCGGCGGGTTGCCCATCGAGAAGGACCGGGTGAGACCGATGCCGGGCAGCGTGATGTCGGCATACTGGCCGGCCCAGAACTTCATCGGCTGGTCCAACTCCAACGCGATGGCGACGATGTCGTGGGTCAGCGGCTCCACCTCCGCCAGCCGGGCGGCGAAATCCTTCACCGGGATGGAGCGGGACAGCAGGTCCTCGTCATAGTTCAGCAGTTCCACCGCCACGTCGCTGTAGGCCAGCGAGCGGCAGAGCAGGATGTGGTTGCTGTCGCGCTCCGGATCGGAGAGCGCGAAGGTGGAGTATTTCAGCATCTCCACGTCGCCGTCGATCAGCAGGCACTTGCAGGCAGAGCATTGCCCCTCCTTGCAGCCATGCATCAGCGAGACGCCCTGGCGGAAGGCCGCGTCGAGGATGGTTTCCCCTTCCGCGACCTCCATTTCGATGCCGACCGGCTCCAGCCGCACCGTGTGGACGGCCGGACTGTTGTGCAGCGCTTGTGCGGTCATGGTCTGTCGATCTCCGCGGTGATGTCCGCCTGTGATGTCCGCAGGGGACCCCGTCCCCCCTCTCCACCCGGAAAGGGGGGACGGAAAGGGGGGCAGGCCCGAGTGAATGGGCGGGGGGCTCAGACCCGGCGGATCTTGAAGCCCTTGCGGTATTCCTCGACATGCGCCTGCCGCTGTTGCGGCGTCATCTCGCGGAGCGCCAGCAGCGGGCTGCGGATGGTGTGGCCGCGCACATGGTCCAGCGTCCACATGTCCTTCTCCTCGAAAGACAGATGCGGCTGGGCGACCAGCGTCTTCCCGTCGGGACGGACGAAGCCCATGTCCTGGATGGCGTCGGCGAGGTCCCAGCCGTCATAGACCTCCTCCCACTGGCGCCGGCCGGAGAAGCGGCCCATCGCCGGGGTCGGGCGACCCTGGTATTCGGCGGCGAAGGCCTCCTTGTGGGTCCAGCGGTCGACCTCGGAGGCGTAGGTGTAAAGCTCGCCATCCACTTCGTCGACCTGGAAGTCCTCGCGGATCACGCAGGGCACCAGGCTCGACCAGCAGCGGTGCGGATAGACGTAGCCGGTGTCGGCGAAGGTGATCGGCACGCTGCCGGGTTTGCTGAGCTTGGCGTAATTCTCCCACCAGACGCCGAACTCGTCATACCAGCCCGGATACTTGCTCTCGAACCACTCGAAGTCGCGCTCGGTCATCGCCTCGATGCGCCAGAAATTGGCCCACCAGCCGGCCGAGAAGAACTGGGCGATCTTGTGGACGTAATTCTTCTTGACGATGCTGTCGAAGGCTTCGTGAACGTCGTCATGGTGGATCTTGATGCCGTACTTCTCCAGCGGCAGCATGTAGGTGCGGTAGTAATCCTCGAAGATCCAGCGGTGCCACAGCTCGGCGTAGGATTCCTTGTTCTTGTCGCGATTCTTGGTGCCGTATTCGATGATCGTGCCGATGGCGGCGTCGACGATCATGTGGTTCTGCCAGAAGGAATAGCGGATGTCGCGTTCCAGCAGCAGATGGTTGTCCGGCTCCTTCAGCACCGACATCAGCATGGAATGGCCGTTGCCTATGTGGCGGGACTCATCGCTCTGCACCGACAGGAAAACCGTTGGCAGGGCATAGTCGCCGTTGCGCGCCGCTTCCGACGGCATGGCGACGAACAGCGTGTTGGTGAAGGCGGTCTCCGCCACGACCTGCAGGTAGATGTTCGACGCGGTGATGGCGTCGCCGGTCAGGAAGGCCTCACCGAACTGCCGGCCGATGGTGGTGGCGTAGCATTTGCCGAACGCCTTCTCGGTGATGTCGAAGCCGGCCGGGTCGATGTAGTTCTCCATGTACCATTTCTTGAGGTTCATCTGGATCGTCGAGTGCCGGAACTCGTCGATCATCTGCATGGTGAAGCCGGTGCGCAGGTCGTCGCCCGGCGCCAGCTGGCCCAGCGTCGCCATCGACCGCGCCGCAGAGATCTCCGGGAAGGGGATGATCGCCAGGAAGAGCTTCATCCACTCGATCCAGCGCGGCTCGACGTTGCGGAACATGTCGCCGCGCAGCGCCGCGTCCAGCGCGCCATAGACGCGGTTGTCCTTCTCCTCCTGCATCGGGAAGTAGGAGCGCAGGACCTGCTTCATCGGGTCGCGCGGCGCCTTGGAGATCTTGTAGTCGGTCGGAAAGGCCATCGCCTCCTTGACGTAGGACGGCGTCCAGCCGAGATCGGCGACGCGGCGCGCCGCCTCGGTGATGCCGATGCCTTTCTGGCTGGTGATCTTGTTCAGCGTCAATCCATCTGGCATGTCGTCTCTCCCCATGATTATGATGATGGTGTTCCGATGGTCGGGCTCAAGGATCGGGCCTGAAGGATCGCGCCGTTCGCCGATGGCGATCAGAGGCGTGCCGACCTGCCCGCGGGAAGCCGGCAGCGCGATATCGGAAATCATCTGGTTTCAGGCCGTTTGCGGCCGCCGAACCGGGGCGGCTGCATCGTCGACGCTGTTAAGCAACCGCCGTGCCAAGCCGCCAAGCGGCGACGCCAACCCAATTTTAAAGAATGTTTGTGGCGCCCACTGTCCCATCATGAGACGATCTGTCGCGGGCATGTGTCTCAAAACGAAACAGTCGGGACACTCGATACCGCCGAACTTCTTGGAAAACGCCCCAGCATCTAGCCTTCGACAGCCGATCACCAGATGGCATGACGCTTGCTTTTCCCAGTCAACGGCGCCGCCCCGGCCACCTGCCCGGCTGATCCGGCAAAGAAAAGCGCAGGCGCCACCCCACGCATCGGGAGGGATTTTAAAAGATGAGGCATGCGATGCACGCGAAACTGTCGCCGCACCGCTGGGTGATGCTGTTGCTCCTGCTGTCCATACCGTTCTCGCCCTTTACGCGGAAATCCGCGGCGGCGGAAGGAGAGGCGCTGTTCCGGCAGCAATGCGGAGCCTGCCATACGGTGAAGAAGGATGATGGACCGCGCGCCGGACCGCCGCTGTTTGGCGTCATCGGCCGCAAAGCCGGCTCGGCGGCCGGCTTCGAATATTCCGACGCGTTGCGCGGCGCCGGCTTCGCCTGGGACGCCGGCCATCTTGAACGCTGGCTGGAGAATTCGAACGCGTTCCTCCCCGGCAGCTACATGAACTACCGGCAGGACGATGGCAGCGTCCGCAAAAGCATCGTCAATTTCCTGGAAACCAGCGCCACCCGCTGACCCGGACCCACAACGACATCGCAGGAAGCATCATGGCCAAGATCATCCACATGATGGTGCGCGTCATCGACGAACAGCGGTCGCTGGACTTCTACGCGAAGGCCTTCGGGCTGGAGCCGGCCGAGCGGCTGGCCTTCGACGGCTTCACGCTGATCTACCTGCGCAATGCTGAGAACGATTTCGAGCTGGAGCTGACCGTCAACCACGACCGCACCACTCCCTACACCCATGGCGACGGCTATGGCCACATGGCGGTCGCGGTGGACGATCTGGAGCGGGAGCACGCCCGGCTGTCGGCCTTGGGCTTCCCGGTAACGCCGGTGAAGGAGTTCGCCCCCGGCGGCGCGCTGCTGGCCCGCTTTTTCTTCGTCACCGATCCGGACGGCTACAAGACCGAGGTCCTGCAACGCCACGGCCGCTATCGCTGAGTTTTGACGACAAGAACAAACCACTTGGGAAGGAGACGTCGATCATGCGCGTTCTCGACAAACGGACACGGTTCAACCGGCGGAATTTCCTCAAAACCTCGGCCGCTTCGGTGGCGGCGGCGGGCGCGGTCTCCAGCGGTGTCGTGTCGATCGCGGCAACGCCGGCCTGGGCCGACGCACTGACGGCCATCAAGCCGGACGCTGCCAAAACGCTTCTGGTGATGGTGCGCGACCTCTATCCGCACGACCGGCTGGGCGACGCCTATTACGAGAAGGCGCTTGCCTCGATGGACCAGGAAGCCGCCAAGGACGCGACGTTGGCCGGCCAGCTCAATGAGGGCGCCGTGGCACTCGATACCGCCGCGCGCAAGCTGCGCAACGCCCCCTACGCCGCCATTCCGGCGGAGGCGGACCGCGTCACTGTGCTGAAGTCCATCGAAACCACCCCGTTCTTCCGCAAGGTCCGCGGCGACATGGTGGTCGCCCTCTACAACCAGCCGGAGGTGTGGGCGAAGCTCGGCTACGAAGGGGCGTCGGCCGAATATGGCGGCTACATCCACCGCGGGTTCGACGATCTCGATTGGATCAAGGACGCCTGACGCTCCTGCCGACCTGCCTCAATGAATACCCACAAAAGCCCGTAACGGGGAGGATCGAGACATGGCTGCGAAATTCGCGATGGATGACGACAGCGTCGTGGTGGTGATCGGATCAGGTGCCGGCGGCGGCACGCTGTCGAACGAATTGGCCCAGAAGGGGATCAAGGTCGTCTGCCTGGAAGCCGGCGGGCGCCACGAAATCCAGGATTTCGTGAACGACGAATGGAAAAGCTTTTCGCAGATCTCCTGGCTCGACAAGCGCACCACGTCGGGGGCCTGGCGGGTGGCGAAGGACTTTCCCAACCTGCCGGCCTGGATCGTCAAGGCGGTCGGCGGCTCCACCGTCCATTGGGCCGGCGCCTCGCTCCGCTTCCAGGAGCATGAGTTCAAGGCACGCACGACCTATGGCGAGGTGGAGGGGGCCAACCTGCTCGATTGGCCGGTGACGCTGGCGGAGATGGAGCCCTACTACGCCAAGGCCGAGTTCAAGATGGGCACGACCGGCACCAACGGCATCCCGCGGCTGCCCGGCAACAACAATTACAAGGTTCTGGCGGCTGGCGCCAAAAAGCTGGGCTACACCGACTTCCACACCGGCAACATGTCGATCAACAGCAAGCCGCGCGACGGCCGCGGCCCCTGCCAGCAGATCGGCTTCTGCTTCCAGGGCTGCAAATCGGGTGCGAAATGGTCCACCCTCTACACCGAGATCCCCAAGGGAGAGGCCACCGGCAACCTGGAGGTCCGGCCGAACGCCCAGGTCTTGAAGGTCGAGCATGACGCAAAGGGCCGGGTCAATGCCGTGCTCTATGCCGATGGCACCGGCGCCATCCAGCGGCAGAAGGCCCGCATCGTCGCGGTGGCCGGCAACTCGATCGAAAGTCCGCGCCTGCTGCTGAATTCGGCCTCGACGATGTTCCCGGACGGGCTGGCGAACTCCTCCGGTCAGGTCGGACGCAACTACATGCGCCACATGACCGGTTCGGTCTATGCGGTGTTCGACCGGCCGGTGCACATGTATCGCGGCACTACCATGGCCGGCATCATCAAGGACGAATCGCGCTTCGACCCGCGGCGCGGATTCGTCGGCGGCTACGAGATGGAAACCCTGTCGCTTGGCGTGCCCTTCATGGCCGCCTTTCTTGATCCGGGTGCCTGGGGCCGCGATTTCAGCTCGGCGCTGGATGCCTACGATCATATCGCCGGCATGTGGCTGGTGGGGGAGGACATGCCGCGCGAGACCAACCGCGTCAGCCTGCACGCGACCGAGAAGGACAAGTTCGGCCTGCCCATTCCCAACGTGCATTTCGACGACCACCCCAACGACATCGCCATGCGCACCCATGCCTATGGGCGCGGCTCGGCGGTTTATGACGCGGTTGGGGCGGTCCGGACCATCAACACGCCGCCCTACCCGTCCACCCACAATCTCGGCACCAACCGCATGAGTGCCAACGCCCGCGACGGCGTCGTCAACAAGTGGGGACAGGCGCACGACATCAAGAACCTGTTCGTTTCGGACGGCAGCCAGTTCACCACCGGAGCATCGGAGAACCCGACCCTCACCATCGTCGCGCTGGCGATCAGGCAGGCGGAGTACATCGCCGACCAGATGACCAAGCGGGAGATCTGAAGAAGACGGCCCAAACAGCAAAACGCCCCGGCTCGCATGAACCGGGGCGTTTCTGATGTTCGTGAGGATGCCAGCGTTTATGCTTTGGTTTGACGTCTCTTGAGCCTGAGTGACCTGGCGGCGACCTACTCTCCCACGTCTTAAGACGCAGTACCATTGGCGCGGAGGCTTTTCACGGCCGAGTTCGGGATGGGATCGGGTGTTTGACACCTCGCCATGA
>Ga0196970_1000256_pt1 | contig 74832 bp, 66 predicted proteins | sample S1v_513CmetaG_FD_148672 | JGI IMG/M metagenome (GOLD analysis project Ga0196970, IMG submission 148672) | Soil microbial communities from Anza Borrego desert, Southern California, United States - S1+v_5-13C | ecosystem: Environmental > Terrestrial > Soil > Desert | place: USA: California...
CGGTCCTCGGCTACGTCAAGTCGATCCGGCGGGAGAGCCCCCGCGACCTCGTGGTCGTGTACGTGCCCGAGTACGTCGTCGGGCACTGGTGGGAGCAGCTGCTGCACAACCAGAGCGCGCTGCGCCTCAAGAGTCGCCTGCTCTTCCAGCCCGGGGTCGTCGTGGCGTCCGTGCCGTGGCAGCTCGACTCGTCGGTGATCCAGGCCGCCGAGGGTGGCGGGGCGTGACGGTCACGCTGGAGGTCGGGCCGGTCGCCCACGGTGGGCACTGCGTCGCCCGGCACGAGGGACGGGTGGTCTTCGTCCGGCACGCGCTGCCGGGGGAGACGGTCGTCGCACGGCTCACCGAGGCCCCTCCGGACGCCACGTTCTGGCGCGCCGACGCCGTGGAGGTCCTCCACGCCTCACCGGACCGCGTCCCGTCGGTGTGGCCGGAGGCGGGTCCCGGGGGCGTCGGTGGCGGTGAGCTCGCCCACGTGGCACTCCCGGCTCAGCGCCGGTGGAAGGCCGACGTCGTCACCGAGCAGCTGCGGCGGCTCGCGAAGGTCGACGAGGTGGTGACCGTCGAGCCGACGCCCGGCGAGGCGGACGGCCTCGGCTGGCGCACCCGGATCGAGCTGACGGCTGACGGCGCCGGGCGGGCCGGTATGCACCGCCACCGTTCCGCCGACGTCGTGCCGCTGCGGGAGATGCCGCTGGCGGTCCCGGCGATCGCGGAGCTCGACGTGCTCGGGCGCCGCTGGCCGGCCGGTGCGCGGTTGACGGTGGTCGCCCCCGTGGGAGCGGACCGTCCGCTCGTCCTGGTGGACGGCGTGCCGTGGACGGCCGGGGGTCCCGACAGGCGACCGAACGCTCGCTCCTCCGTGCGCGAGCACGCGAGCATCGGCGACCGGCGCTACGTATGGCGGGTCGCGGCCACGGGGTTCTGGCAGGTGCACCGTGAGGCACCGACGGTGCTGGCCACCGCCGTCCTCGATGCCGTGGGCGGCGCCGACGGCGCCACCGTCGTGGACCTGTACGCCGGGGCCGGCCTGTTCACCGTCCCCCTGGCGGACGCCGTCGGGGCGGACGGGCGGGTGGTCGCGGTCGAGGGGGACTCGGGCGCCGTGCGCGACGCGCGCCGGAACGCCCACGACCGACCGCAGGTCGAGCTGCACCTGGGAGGCGTGGCGGAGGTCCTCGCGACGGAAGCGGTGGCGCGGGCGGACGTCGTCGTGCTCGACCCGCCGCGCGTGGGCGCCGGGCGTGCGGTGGTCGAGCAGGTCGCGCGGCTCGAGCCGGCGCGCGTCGTGTACGTCGCCTGCGACCCGGCGGCGCTGGCGCGTGACGTGGGGTACCTCGGGGAGCGCGGGTACCGGCTGGCCGGCCTGCGTGCCTTCGACCTCTTCCCGATGACGCACCACGTGGAGTGCGTCGCGACGTTCGACCGCGTCTGAGGCGCGGTCCGCGCCGGCGGCGGACAGCACGGCGGGTCCCTGCGGGCCGTCGGTACCCTCGCGCTCGACGACGTGGTGCCGATGTCGGTGCCCGATGTCGGTGCCGATGTCGGTGCCCGATGTCGGTGCCCGATGGCGGTGCCCACGATCTGGCGGCGCCGACTGCGCCGCGCTCGGGTAGGATATATCTTGACGTCAAGATATCCGGCGAGGCCGGGCGGCCGTCGTGAGCGGCGGGCAGCGAAGCCGAACAGAGAGGGAGTCGACGTGAGCAGCGTGGACACGTTCCGGGCCAAGGGTGCGCTCGAGGTGCAGGGCACCAGCTACGAGGTCTACCGGCTCTCCGCCGTGCCGGGGCTCGAGCGACTGCCGTTCAGCCTGAAGGTCCTGGCGGAGAACCTGCTGCGCACGGAGGACGGCGCGAACGTCACGGCGGACCACGTACGCGCCTTCGCCGGCTGGGACCCCGCCGCCGAGCCGAGCACCGAGATCCAGTTCACGCCCGCCCGCGTCGTGATGCAGGACTTCACGGGCGTGCCGTGCGTCGTCGACCTCGCCACCATGCGTGAGGCCGTCGTCGAGCTCGGTGGGGACCCCGCCCGGATCAACCCGCTCGCCCCCGCCGAGCTGGTCATCGACCACTCGGTCCAGATCGACGTCGCAGGCCGACGGGATGCGTTCGAGCGCAACGTCGAGCTGGAGTACCAGCGCAACCACGAGCGGTACCAGTTCCTGCGCTGGGGGCAGAACGCGTTCGACGACTTCAAGGTGGTGCCCCCCGGCACCGGCATCGTCCACCAGGTGAACCTCGAGTACCTGGCCCGCGGCGTGATGACCCGTGAGGTCACCGTCGACGGGGAACGGGTGCTCCGGGCGTACCCGGACACGGTCGTCGGCACCGACTCCCACACGACGATGGTCAACGGCCTCGGCGTGCTCGGCTGGGGCGTGGGTGGTATCGAGGCGGAGGCCGCGATGCTGGGCCAGCCCGTCTCGATGCTGATCCCGCGCGTGGTCGGCTTCCGGCTCTCCGGCGCCATCCCCGCCGGCGTCACGGCGACCGACGTCGTCCTCACCATCACCGAGCAGCTGCGACGGCACGGCGTCGTCGGCAAGTTCGTGGAGTTCTACGGCGACGGCGTGGCGCAGGTGCCGCTCGCCAACCGGGCGACGATCGGCAACATGAGCCCCGAGTTCGGATCGACGTGTGCGATCTTCCCGATCGACGACGTGACGCTGGACTACCTGCGCCTCACCGGGCGCTCGGCGGAGCAGGTGGCCCTCGTGGAGGCGTACGCCAAGGAGCAGGGGCTGTGGCACGCGCCCGGCGAGCCCGGGTACGTCGAGCCGGTGTACTCGGAGTACCTGGAGCTCGACCTCTCCACGGTCGTCCCGTCCATCGCCGGCCCGAAGCGTCCGCAGGACCGCATCGCCCTGAGCGACGCCAAGCAGGCGTTCGCGGACGTCATCGGCGACTACGTCGACCACGTCGAGGTCGCGCCGACGTCCGGGCTCGACGAGTCGGTCGAGGAGACGTTCCCCGCGTCCGACCCGATCGCCGCCGGCCACCACGCCGGCGACCAGGACGCCGCACCGGTGCACCCTGCGACGGACGCCTCCCTCCGGCCGCACAAGCGGGTGCCCGTCACGCTCGCCGACGGCACTCGCACGGAGCTCGACCACGGCTCTGTGGTCATCGCCTCGATCACGTCGTGCACCAACACGTCCAACCCCGAGGTGATGCTCGCCGCCGGCCTGCTCGCCAAGAACGCGGTCGCCCGTGGCCTGGTGGCGAAGCCGTGGGTGAAGACGTCCATGGCGCCCGGCTCGAAGGTCGTCACCGACTACTACGAGAAGGCGGGCCTGTGGCCCTACCTCGAGAAGCTCGGCTTCCACCTCGTGGGGTACGGCTGCGGCACCTGCATCGGGAACTCCGGGCCGCTGCCCGAGGAGGTCTCGGCGGTCGTCAACTCGGAGGATCTCGCCGTCGTCTCGGTGCTCTCGGGCAACCGCAACTTCGAGGGCCGCATCAACCCCGACGTGAAGATGAACTACCTCGCCTCGCCGCCCCTGGTCGTCGCGTACGCCCTCGCCGGGACGATGGACTTCGACTTCGAGACGGAGCCGCTCGGCACGGATGAAGCGGGCACGCCGGTGTACCTGCGGGACATCTGGCCGGGCGCGGCCGAGGTGCAGGGCACGATCGACGCGTCCATCGACGCGGAGATGTTCGCGAACGACTACGCGGACGTGTTCGCGGGCGACGAGCGGTGGCGGTCCCTCGACACACCTCAGGGCGACACGTTCGCCTGGGACCCCGAGTCGACGTACGTGCGCAAGCCGCCCTACTTCGACGGCATGGCCGCCACGCCGGAGCCGGTCACGGACATCAGCGGTGCGCGGGTGCTCGCCAAGCTCGGCGACTCGGTCACGACGGACCACATCAGCCCGGCGGGATCCATCAAGGCGGACAGCCCCGCCGGCCGCTACCTGGCCGACCACGGGGTCGACCGCCGGGACTTCAACTCCTACGGCTCCCGGCGCGGCAACCACGAGGTGATGATCCGGGGCACCTTCGCGAACATCCGGCTGCGCAACCAGCTGGTGCCCGGGGTCGAGGGCGGCATGACCGTGAACCTGCTGACCGGTGAGCAGACGACGATCTACGACGCCGCACAGGCGTACGCCGCCGCAGGTGTGCCGCTCGTGGTGCTCGGCGGCAAGGAGTACGGCTCCGGCTCGTCCCGCGACTGGGCGGCGAAGGGCACCGCCCTGCTCGGCGTGCGGGCCGTGATCGCCGAGAGCTTCGAGCGCATCCACCGGTCGAACCTCATCGGCATGGGCGTGCTGCCGCTCGAGTTCCCGAGCGGGCAGTCGGCTGACAGCCTCGGGCTCACGGGCACCGAGACGTTCGACATCGCGCGCGTCACCGAGCTCAACGAGGGCAGCACCCCGCGCACGGTGCGCGTGACGGCGACCCGCGACGACGGCACCGTGGTCGAGCTGGACGCGGTCGTGCGCATCGACACGCCCGGCGAGGCCGACTACTACCGGAACGGCGGCATCCTCCAGTACGTCCTGCGGTCCCTGGTCTGAGCGCCGACGCCGGCCGGTGCCCGAGGGTCTGGCGCACCGGCCGGCGTCGGGGTGACACTGCCGCATGGGCCGCAGCGACACCGTGACGACCGAGAACGACGGCGACGTGGGGACGTTCCTCGCGGCAGTGCCCGATGAGCGCCGCAGGTCCGACGCCCTGGCCCTTCTCGAGCTGATGGGCCGCGCCACCGGCCAGCCGGCACGCATGTGGGGGACGTCGATCGTGGGCTTCGGCCGGTACCACTACCGGTACGCCTCCGGTCGGGAGGGCGACGCGCCCGCGGCGGGGTTCTCGCCGCGCAAGGCCAACCTCACCGTGTACTTCCCCGGGGGGTTCGCCGATGAGCTGGCGGACGACCTCGCCCGCCTGGGACCGCACACGACGAGCGTCTCGTGCCTCTACCTCAAGCGGCTGGGCGACGTCGACCTCGAGGTGCTGGAGTCGATGGTGCGCAGGTGCTACGACGACATCACGACCCGGACGTGGCCGCCCGGCACATGAGCCCGCCGCGGGATGCCGTGCCCTAGGCTCCCGGGCGTACCCGTACGGGATCGCCAGGGAGGGAGCACGGATGGCCGCCAACCACCGCACGACGATCGAGGTGGCCGGTCCGCCCCAGGCCGTGGAGGCAGCCGTCTTCCAGGCGTTCATGGCGGCGGGGCTCACGGGGGTCCGTGGCGGCGGCGGCGTCATGCACGGCTCGGTCCCGACGGGCTGGCGCAGCTGGGGCGAGAACGTCACCGCGACGGTCGGTTTCGGGCCGGCGGGCTCCCTCGTCACGCTCGTCAGCGAGTGCGCCATGCCGACGCAGCTCCTCGACTGGGGCAAGAACCGGGCGAACGTCGAGCGCATCGTCGCTCAGCTGCGCGCGCTGGTGCCCGTGCTCTGACGTCACGGGCCGCCCGGGGGTCACGGGCCTTGGGGCCGCCGCGCCTCCTCGAGGAGCTCGGCGAGGGCGTGGGACCCGATGGCGTGGATCGGGCCGCCCGGGGGTCGCGCCACCATCATCGTGGCCATCGCCACCGCCCAGCCGCGCGCCCGTCGCCAGGTGTCGGCGTCGACGGCGCCGCCGGCGTCGAGACGCTCGTGGAACGCCGTCCGTCCCGCCGCGTCGAAGGTGAGCCACGCGGTCGCGAGGTCCGTCGCGGGGTCGCCCGCGGTGAGGTCGCTGAAGTCCACCAGCCCGGCGAGCCGCCCGCCGCGGACCACCAGGTTCGCCGGGTGCGCGTCGCCGTGGATCCACCGCGGTACCCCGGCCCAGACGGGTGCCGCCACGGCGTCCTCCCACAGCGGGAGGAGCTGCTCGACGCCGGCGGCCGCCACCCGGTCCCGCACCACCGCGTCCCGGTCGGCCAGGGGCCCGCCTCGGTACGGGTTCGCCGGTGCGTCGGTGGGCGCGGGGGCGCGTGCAGAGCGGCGAGCGCCTCGGCGAGGTGGGGCGCCCACGACGTCCGCGCCGGCACGGGGACCTGCCACGCCGGTGCGCCGTCGACCCAGTGCACCACGGTCCACGGGTACGGGTAGCCGGTGTCCGGCCGGCCCGTGCGGACCGGGACGGGGAGCTCGAGGTCGAGGAGGCGCGCGAGCCGGGGGACCCACCGCTGCTCGTGCTCGGCGGCCGCCGCGCCGAGGCTCCGGCGGGGGAGCCGGACGGCGAGGTCGTCCCCGAGCCGCCACATCTCGTTGTCCCAGCCGCCGCCCGCACGGCGCAGGGGGAGCGTCGCCAGGTCGGCGTGCTGCGTCCGGAGCAGCCTCCGCACCAGCCCGGCGCCGATCTCGACATCCGCCGGTGGCCGCTCGTCGTCGGCGTCGCCCGCCGGGCCGGCAGCTCCCGTCATGCGCGCTCCAGCGCTGCGGTCGCGAACGTGCCGAGGCCGAGGAGCGCGCCGGCCCGTAGGGCGGGCAGTGCGACGGCTGACTGGGAGCGGAGGTCCGTCACGCCGTCGTCGACGAGGTCGGCGGCCATCGGGGACCCGAGCCATTCGGCGAGGAGGGTGTCGGTCATCTCGAGGTGGAACTGCAGCCCGAGCGCGCTCCCGGCGCGGAAGGCCTGCACGGGCGTCGTCGTGGTGGCGGCCAGGAGCGTCGCCCCGGCGGGCAGGTCAGCGGCATCGGAGTGCCAGTGCAGGACCGTCGGGCGCGGCCCCAGCGGGCTGAGCACGGGGTCCGGGGCGCCGACCGTCACGGGGGCGAAGCCGAGCTCCGTGCCGTGCCCGCGGTGCACGGCCGCACCGAGGGCGCGGGCGAGGAGCTGCATGCCGAGGCAGACGCCGAGGACGGGAACGTCCGCGGCGACGGCGTCGGCGAGGAGCCGACGCTCCGTGGCGAGGCCGGGGTAGCGGGCGTCGTCGTCGGCGTTCATGGGTCCGCCCATGACGACGATCGCGGCCAGGTCGGTGGCCGCAGGCAGCTCCGCGGCGGCGTCGGACACCACGGTCCGGGTGAGGACCGGCACGCCGGGGGCGTCGTCGGCGAGCACCTGCGCGATGAGGCCCGGTCGTTCCCACGGAGCGTGCTGGAGCACAAGGACGGGTCTCGGCATGACCTGAGCGTACGAGGCGTCCGAGCCGTGACGAACTCCTCACCGTTCCGTGACCGAACGGCCTGCGCGGCGGCCCGCACGGGTGCGAGGCTCTCGGCCAGGGCCGGCGGTACGGCGCGGCATCGGGCCCATGCAATAGCGGTGGGTGCCGGGACACAGGCGATACGAGAGCACCAGGAGGGGGCGATGGCAGCGACCGGCCGCACGGCGGGACGTCGCGCACGCACGGCGGGTGGGGCGCTCGCCGTGGTTGCCCTGGTTGTCGCCGGCTGCGGGGGCGCCGATCCAGAGCTCAAACCCCTGGGCGCCGACATGGCGTTCCTCGGCGTCGTCGACGCTGCCCGGGCCGACGAGGCGATGGCGGCTGCGTCGGTGCGGCTGGCCAGCCAGCTGGTCGCCCTCGGCGAGGACGACGTCGTCGTCTCCCCGCTCAGCCTGCAGCTGGCGCTCGCGATGCTGCGGGAAGGCGCCACCGGAGTCGTCGCTGCCGAGATCGACGCCGCGGCCGGGCTGTCGGGCGACAGCCAGGCGGTCGCCGACCTGCGGGCGATGCTGGGGCGCTACGAGGGCGACGTCGCCGGGATCGACCCGGACGAGCCGCCCGCCGTGCCGATCCTGCACATTGAGGACAGCGTCTTCGTGCAGTCCGACTTCGAGGTGCGCGATGCGTTCCTCGAGCGGGTGTCCGCCTACCACCGGGCGGACGTCTTCGAGGCCGACTTCGGCGGGAGCGCCGCCGGGCACCTGCTGGACGCGTGGGTCCGAGAGGCGACCGGGGGCCTCCTCACGAAGTCCCCCGCGCTCACGACCGCCGAGACCCGGGTCGTCCTCATGAACGCGGTCACGTTCGGCGCGTCGTGGTCATCCCCCTTCCCTCCGGAGGGAACGCATGATGGTCCGTTCACGCGGGCTGACGGCTCGGAGGTGACCGTGCCGCTCATGCACCACTGGCTCGAGGCCCCGTACGCCGCGGGTGACGGCTGGGTCGCCGCTGAGCTGCCCTACACCGACGGCTTCGCGATGCGCGTCGTCCTTGCGGACGACGGCGGGGTGTCGGTCGATGACTGGTCTGCCGCACATGAGGCGCTCGCTGGGGCGCCGGGAGCGGCCTTCACCCTCACGATGCCGAGGTGGCAGACGGACACGACCCTCGACATCACCGACGCGCTCACGGCCATGGGCCTGGCGTCGCTCGCCGACCCCCGGGGTGCCCTCGACGGTGTCTTCGGTGGCGCGTACGTCAGCGCAGTGGCTCAAGGGGCCACCATCACCGTTGCCGAGAAGGGGACCGTGGCGGCCGCCGCGACGGCCGTGTCCATGGCGGGCGCCGCGCCACCGGAGCTGGAGCTCCGCCTCGATCGCCCGTTCGAGTTCCAGGTGGTCGAGCAGTCGACGGGCTTGGTCCTGTTCGCGGGCCGCGTGGCGGATCCGTCATGATGCGCACCCGACTGCGTGGCGCCGCGTCCGGGGACCGGCGGCGGAAGCTGCCCCTGCTGTCGCTGCTCGCCGTGGTTGCGCTGGTCGCGGGCGGCTGCGAGGGCGCCGATCCAGAGCTCGAACCCCTGGGCGCCGACGTGGCGTTCGTCGGCGTCGTCGACCCGACGTGGTCCGACGACGCGATGGCGGAAGCGTCCGTGCGTCTCGCGTCCGAGCTGGTCGCACTGGGCGAGGAGGACGTCGTCGTCTCCCCGCTCAGCCTGCAGCTCGCGCTGGCCATGCTGCGGGAGGGGGCGACCGGCGTCGTCGCTGCCGAGATCGACGCCGCGGCCGGGCTGTCGGGCGACAGCCAGGCGGTCGCGGACCTGCGGGCGATGCTGGGGCGCTACGAGGGCGACGTCGCCGGCATCGATCCCGACGAGCCGCCGGCGGTGCCACTCCTGCACATCGCCGACAGCGTGTTCGTGCAGCCGGGCTTCCCGGTCGAGGAGGACTTCCTCGAGCGGACGTCCGCGTACCACCGCGCCCGGCTGTACGCGGCCGACTTCGCCGGCGGCGCGGCCAAGCCCGTCCTCGACGCGTGGGTCGCCGAGGAGACCGGCGGGCTCCTCGAGGAGTGCCCGGCGCGGACGACCCCGACCACGCGGGTCGTGCTCATGGACGCCGTGACGTTCGGGGCCACGTGGCGGTCCCCCTTCGCGCCGGAGGACACCAGCGACGGGCCGTTCACGCGCGCGGACGGCTCGACGGTGACCGTGCCGTTCATGCACCAGGTGCTCGCCGCCCGGTACGCCGAGGGTGACGACTGGGTGGCCGCCGAGCTGCCGTACACCAAGGGCTTCGCGATGCGCGTGCTCCTGCCCGACGACGGCACCGCGGCACTCGAGGACTGGTCGGCCGCCCACGAGGCCCTCGACGCCGCCCCGGAAGAAGACGTCGCCTTCGCCCTGACCATGCCGAGGTGGCAGACCGACACGACCGTGGACCTCACCGACGCGCTCGCCGATCTCGGCCTCGGAGCTCTGCCGGACCCTGCGGGCGACCTGGACGGCGTCTTCCCCGGCGCGTTCGTCAGCGCGGTCGCGCAGGGCGCCAGCATCACGGTCGGCGAGCGGGGGACGGTCGCGGCAGCCGTCACCGCGATCGCGCTCGACGAGAGCGGGGTGGAGACCCCCGACCTCAGCCTGGTGCTCGACCGGCCCTTCGAGTACCAGGTCGTCGAGCAGACCACCGGCATGGTCCTGTTCGCCGGCCGCGTGGCGGACCCATCATGAGCCCAGCACGCGGCACACTCGGCCGCACGGGAGGGAGACGCATGGGCGGTCGAAGGGCTGGCGCGGCGGCTGCCGCGGCCGCTGCACTGGTGCTGCTCGCGGGCTGCATGCCGCCGGCGGGCACGTCAGCGCCGCTGCCCACGGACGGCAGCTTCGTCGGCGTGGCGGACGCGGGCTGGCAGGACCCGTCCATGGCCGACGCCTCCGTCCGTCTCGCGGGCACGATGGTGGGCCTGGGGGCGGGTCAGGACGTCGTCGTGTCGCCCGCCAGCCTCCAGCTGCTCATGGCCGTCCTCCGGGAGGGTGGAACCGGCTCGACCGAGACCCAGATGGGGGACGTCCTCGGGCTCCCCGACGAGGGCAGCCAGGCGATCGCGGACCTCCGGGCGCTGCTCGCCCAGCACGACGGCGACATCTCCGCGATGACGTCCGAGCAGCCCCCGGAGAGCCCGGTACTGCACATGGCCCACGCGCTCTTCGTGCAGCCGGACGGACCCCTGCGGCAGGAGTTCCTGGCCCGCGCGGCGTCGTACCACCGCGCCGAGGTCGTGGAGACCAACTTCGCGGCGGGGACCGGCAAGGCCACGCTCGACGCGTGGGTGGCCGAGCAGACCGGCGGGCTCCTGCCTGCGCTCCCCGTCGAGCCACCGGAGGGCACGCGTCTGGTGGCAGCCGACGCCGTCGCGTTCGGCGCGACCTGGCTGCACCCGTTCCCCGTCGAGGGCACCGCGGACCGCCCCTTCACCGTCGCCGACGGCACGCAGGTGCCCGTCCGGACGATGGCGCAGACGCTGTCCACGGCGTACGTCGCGGGGGAGGGCTGGCAGGCCATGGAGCTGCCGTACTCCGAGGGCTTCGTGATGCGCCTGGCGCTCACCGACAACGGTCGGTCGCCGGACTGGTCCGCGGTCGCCGACGCGCTCGCCGACGCGCCCGAGACGGCGGTGCACGTCGAGCTGCCGTCGTGGCGTACGGACACCGCGGTGGCTCTGATGCCGACCCTGCAGGGTCTCGGCGTCCGCGCGATCACCCGGCCCGGGCACCTGGACCGGCTGTTCGACGGCGCGGTCGTGGCGGACGTCGCACAGGCCGTGACACTCACGGTCGGCGAGGCCGGCACGACGCCCGGTGCAGCCGGGGCCGCGGCGGAGGCGCCGCCGGAGGCGGCCGCGACCATGCTGTTCAACCGCGCGTTCGAGTACCAGGTCGTGCACGAGTCGACGGGTCTGGTGCTCCTCGCCGGACGGCTGGTCGATCCCCGGTAGTCACGCCCGGCGCCCGGCCCGGCACGCCCGTGGATGCCTTCGGAACCTGACGGGGCGCTGAGGCGTGTGAGAGCCATGACGACCTCCGCAGCACCCTGGCTCCACACGCGCGGCACGCGCAGGACGCGTCGGACGGCGGCCGTGGTCGCGTGCCTCGTCACGCTGCCTGCGCTCGCCGCGTGCGGTGGGACGGCGCCCGTGCCGGTCGAGCCGGGCGAGTACGCCGACGTCCGGACCGACCTCGCCGCCGATGTCGGGCTCGCCGACGCGTCCGTGTGGGTGGGCGCCGAGATGGTGGGCGTCGCCGCCGAGCAGGGGGAGGTGAACCCGGTCGTCTCGCCGCTGAGCCTGCAGCTCGCGCTGGCCCTGCTGCGCGAGGGCGCAACCGGGGACGCGCTCGCGCAGCTCGACGCCGTGCTCGGCGGCGGGGACGTCGACGCCGCGGTGGCGGCCCTTCGCGAGCGCCTCGATGCCCTGGAGGGCACCGTCGCCGGCATCGACCGGGACGACCCGCCGGAGCAGACCTTGGTGCACATCGCTGACGCGGTCTTCGTCCAGGAGGGCTTCGACCCCGCCCCGGGCTTCCTCGAGCGCGCGGTCGGGCGTCATGGCGCGGAGGTCGCGCCCGCGGACTTCGCCGCGGGGGAGGCGAAGCAGGTCCTGGACGAGTGGGTGAACCGGGAGACCGGTGGGCTCATCGCGGAGGTGCCCAAGGAGCCCGCACGGGACACGCTGCTCACGATCCTGGATGCCCTGGTCTTCGCGGCCCGGTGGGAGGCGACGTTCGACCCGTCGGACACCCGGCCGACCCCGTTCACCCGCAGCGACGGGACGACTGTGACCGTTCCGACGATGCACCGGGCCCTCGAGGTCCCCTACGCGACCGGCGACGGCTGGGTGGCTGCCGAGATCCTGTACCGCGAGGGTTTCGCGATGCGGGTCGTCCGCCACGGCGGCGAGCCGTTCGACCCGGCCGCGTGGCGGGAGGTGTCGACGGCGCTCGGGAGCGCTCAACCGGTCCGGCTCACCCTGGCGATGCCGCGCTGGGAGTCCACGGTCACGGCGGACCTGAAGGAGGCCCTCATCGGGCTGGGGGCGGACGCCATCTTCGCCAGCGGCGACCTGGACGGGATCTTCGACGGCGCGGAGGTGGGCGCCGTGTCGCAGACGGCGACGATCACGGTCGCGGAGCTCGGCACCGTCGCGGCGGCCGTCACACAGGTCGACGCCGTGGCCGTGTCCGCCCCCGTCCTCCCGCCGCTGGAGCTCCGTCTGGACAGCCCGTTCGAGTACCAGGTCTACGACACGAGCACCGGCCTGGTCCTCTTCGCAGGCCTCGTGGGCGACCCGTCCGAGACCTGACGCGCGACCCGGCGGTCACACCGGTGCCGGCACCGTCCGGCGGTGGTCCCACGGCTCCGCCCAGCCCAGCTCGTCGAACAGCCGGTCCAGGATCATCGCGGTGAACCCCCAGACGAGGTGGTGGCCTGCGGCGTCGGGGACGAGGAAGGCCGGTCCGGAGTAGGGGCGTCCGGGGACGACGGCGGTCCGGCGGTTCGCGGGGTCCAGCAGGTCGGCCACAGGGGCGCGGAACACCGTGGCGGACTCGCGGTGGTCGACCGCGGTCACGGGCGACGGTCGGGTCCACCACGCCAGCACCGGGACGACGACGTGGTCGCTCACCGCCAGGTGCAGCTCACCGAGCGTGCCCAGGACTTCGACCCCGCGGGGGTCCAGCCCTGTCTCCTCGGCTGCCTCTCGCAGCGCCGCACCGACCGGGCCGGCGTCGTCGGGCTCCAGCCGGCCACCCGGGAAGGCGACCTGGCCCGGATGGTGGGCGAGCGACGCCGCGCGGGCGAGGAGGAGCACGTCCAGGTCGCCCGGCACGGCGCGGCTGGCGTGGCCGGCGGGGAGGCCGTCCAGCACACCGAAGAGCACGAGCACCGCCGCCGAACGCGCCCCGTCGCCGGCGCCCCCCGGCAGGCGCGGCCACTCGACGCCGCGCGCCGCGAGGGCGGCCAGCTGGGCGCGTGCGTCGGTCGTCACGGGGTCGTCACAGCCACCCAGCCGGGAGCGGGCGACCCTCCTCGTAGCCCGCCGTGGACTGCACGCCGACCACGGCCCGCTCGGCGAACTCCATCAGGCTCGCGGCCCCCGCGTAGGTGCAGGCGCTGCGCAGGCCGGAGGTGATCTGGTCCAGCAGGTCCTCCACGCCCGGGCGCTGCGGGTCCAGGTACATCCGCGAGGAGGAGATCCCCTCCTCGTACAGGCCCTTGCGGGCACGCTCGAACGGCGTGTCCCCGGTGGTCCGGGCCGCGACCGCACGCGCCGACGCCATGCCGAAGCTCTCCTTGTACAGGCGACCGTCCGCGTCCGCGTGCAGGTCGCCCGGGCTCTCGTGCGTTCCCGCGAACCAGGAGCCGATCATCACCTGTGACGCGCCCGCCGCGAGGGCGAGGGCGACGTCCCGTGGGTGCCGGACGCCGCCGTCCGCCCACACGTGCGCGCCCAGCCGTCGGGCCGCCTCGGCGCACTCCAGCACCGCGGAGAACTGCGGCCGTCCGACGGCCGTCATCATGCGGGTGGTGCACATCGCCCCGGGGCCGACGCCGACCTTGACGATGTCCGCACCCGCCGCCACGAGGTCGCGCGTCCCCTCGGCGGTCACGACGTTGCCGGCCACCACGGGGACGTCGGGGGAGAGCGCGCGGACCGTGGCGACCGCGTCGAGCATCTTCGTCTGGTGCCCGTGCGCGGTGTCGACCACCAGCAGGTCGACGCCCGTCTCGAGCAGCGCGGCCGCCTTGCCACGCACGTCGCCGTTGATCCCGACGGCGGCCGCGATGCGCAGGTGCCCGGCGTCGTCCACGGCCGGGTGGTAGATGCTCGACCGCAGCGCGCCGGTGCGGGTCAGGACGCCGACCAGCAGGCCGCCGTCGACCACGGGCGTGAACCGGCGCCGGGAGCGGTGCAGCCGGTCGAACGCCGCGGCCAGCCCCTCGGGTCCGTCGAGCACGTCGACCTCGACCACCGTCGGGTCGGGCGTCATCACCGCAGAGACCTGCGTGAAGCGGTCCACCCCCTGGCAGTCCGCCTCCGTCACCACGCCGAGCGGACGGCCGTCACGGACCACCACGGCGGCACCGTGGGCGCGCTTGCCGATGAGGGTCAGGGCGGTGTGCACCGTCGCCGTCGGCTCGACGACCATGGCGGTCTCCACGACCGTGTGGCGCGCCTTGACCGACCGCACGACGTCCGCGACGACGTCGACGGGGATGTCCTGCGGGATCACCGCCATGCCGCCGCGGCGGGCGACCGTCTCCGCCATCCGGCGCCCCGACACCGCGGTCATGTTGGCGACGACGATCGGGATGGTCGTCCCCGAGCCGTCTGGGGCGGTGAGGTCGACGTCGAACCGCGACGCCACCTCGGAGCGCGACGGGACGAGGAAGACGTCGCCGTACGTCAGGTCGGTCGTGGGCTGGTGCCCGGGCAGGAAGCGCATGGGCACGAGCCTACTTTTCGCCGGTGGTGCGGGCTCCCGTCCCACAGTGGCGGGGATGGGAGCACGCCCCGGACCGCACTCGCGCGCGACGGCACCGTGCTCGAGGCGTCCGGCTCGGACCTGCGCGTGTGGGGTGCGTGAAGGCGCCGCGCAGACCCGGTGGGGCGGCGCGGTCCGCCCGACCGTGCGGGGCGCGGCGCCGTACGATGGCGCGATGGCCATCCTCCCGCGGGTCAGCTCGCCCGCCGACGTGCGAGCCCTCGACGCCGTGGAGCTCGACCGGCTCGCCGGGGAGATCCGCCACTTCCTCGTCCAGTCCGTGTCCCGGACCGGTGGGCACCTGGGTCCGAACCTCGGCGTCGTCGAGCTGACCCTCGCGCTGCACCGGGTGTTCGAGTCGCCGCGCGACACCATCGTCTTCGACACGGGCCACCAGGCGTACGTGCACAAGATCGTCACGGGGCGCTCGGACTTCTCCGGGCTCCGGCAGCGTGGCGGCCTCTCCGGGTACCCCAACCGCGGGGAGTCCGAGCACGACGTCGTCGAGAACTCGCACGCCTCCACGGCGCTGTCCTGGGCGGACGGGATCGCCAAGGCGTACGCCCTCAAGGGCAGCGTGGACCGGCACGTCGTGGCCGTCATCGGCGACGGCGCGCTGACGGGCGGCATGGCCTGGGAGGCGCTCAACAACATCGCGGCCGGCCGGGACCGCCGGCTCGTCGTCGTCGTCAACGACAACGGGCGGTCGTACGACCCGACCATCGGGGGGTTCGCCGACCACCTCGACCGCCTCCGCACGGCCCGGGGCTACGAGGACGTGCTGGCGTGGGGCAAGCGGACCCTGCGCCGGTCGGGCCCGCCGGGTCGGCTCATGTACGGCGCGCTGCACGGCATGAAGAAGGGCATCAAGGACGTCGTCGCGCCGCAGGGGATGTTCGAGGACCTGGGCCTGAAGTACATCGGCCCGGTGGACGGGCACGACATCGGCGCGGTCGAGCGGGCGCTCCGGCTCGCGCGGGACTTCGGTGGCCCCGTCATCGTGCACTGCATCACGGAGAAGGGGCGCGGCTACGTGCCGGCCGAGCAGGACGTCGCCGACCGCTTCCACGCCGTGGGGCAGATCCACCCGGAGACCGGCCTGCCCGTGGCCGTGTCGCGGTTCGGCTGGACGTCGGTGTTCGCCGACGAGATCGTCGAGATCGGTCACCGGCGCCCGGACGTGGTGGCCATCACGGCAGCGATGCTCCAGCCGGTGGGCCTCGCGCCGTTCGCCGCCCAGTTCCCGTCGCGGGTGTTCGACGTGGGGATCGCCGAGCAGCACGCCGTGACCTCGGCGGCCGGGATGGCGTTCGCGGGTCTGCACCCGGTGGTCGCCGTCTACGCGACGTTCCTCAACCGCGCGTTCGACCAGGTGCTCATGGACGTGGCGCTGCACAAGGCAGGTGTCACGTTCGTGCTCGACCGGGCGGGCCTCACGGGTGACGACGGCGCGAGCCACAACGGCATGTGGGACATGGCGGTGCTGCGGGTGGTGCCCGGCCTCCAGCTCGCTGCGCCGCGGGACGAGGAGACGCTCCGCAGCGCGTTGCGCGCAGCCGTCGACGTCGACGACGCGCCGACGGTGATCCGCTTCCCGAAGGGCCCCCTGCCGGAGCCGCTCCCGGCGATCGACTCCGTCGAGGGCGTCGACGTCCTCGTGCGGACCGGGGGAGGGGTGCCGACGGTGCTCCTCGTCGGTGTCGGGCCGATGGCGCGCACGGCGGTCGACGCCGCGGAGATCCTGGCCGCCGCGGGTGTCTCCTGCACCGTGGTGGACCCCCGGTGGGTGCTCCCGGTGCCGTCCGCCCTGGTCAAGCTGGCCGGGGACCACGAGCACGTCGTCTGCGTGGAGGACGGGCTGGTGGAGGGCGGCGTCGGCACGCTCGTCGCGCAGCGGTGCGCGGAGGCCGGCCTCACGACACCGGTCCGCAGTCTGGGAATCCCGCTCGGCTTCCTGGCCCACGCGACCCGGTCGGAGCTGCTCGAGGAGCTGCGGCTGCATGCGGAGGACGTGGCCCAGCAGGTGCTCGCCGCGGTGGCACCCCAGCACGACTGAGCGCGCCCGTCGTCAGCGGGATGAAATTCATCCCATGTGTGTGACGAACGAGACACCCGGACGACATACTCATGGGATGAATCCAGGCCCATAGTCCCGGGACGTTCCTGGTTTAGCCCCGTACCGTCGTTAACACCGACGAGCGAGGGAGAAAAGATGGCCATCACCACCGAGGCCGCCACCACGGGTGCCCCCCAGCCCACCACGCCTGAGGCGTGGCGTGGCTTCTCCAGCGGCCCGTGGCAGGACCGCGTCGACGTCCGAGACTTCATCCAGCGCAACTACACGCCGTACGAGGGCGACGCAGCCTTCCTCGCGGGGGCCACCGAGCGCACCACCGGGATCTGGCAGCGGCTGCTGGAGATGTTCCCGGAGGAGCGCGAGAAGGGCGTCTACGACATCGACGCCACGACCCCGGCGAGCATCACCGCCCACGCCCCCGGCTACATCGACGAGGCGAACGAGATCATCGTCGGCCTGCAGACCGACGCGCCGCTGAAGCGCGCGATCATGCCGTACGGCGGTTGGCGCATGGTCGAGGGCGCCCTGAAGACCTACGGCTACGAGCCGGACCCCACGGTCAAGCGCATCTTCACCGAGTACCGCAAGACCCACAACGCCGGCGTCTTCGACGTCTACCCCCCGAACGTCCGGGCGGCCCGCAACGCGCACATCGTGACCGGCCTGCCGGACGCGTACGGCCGCGGCCGCATCATCGGCGACTACCGCCGCGTGCCGCTCTACGGCGTCGACGCCCTCATCGAGGCGAAGAAGCTGGAGCGCGCGGAGCTCGACCTGGAGCGCTCGACCGAGCAGGTCATCCAGGAGCGGGAGGAGATCGCGGAGCAGATCCGCGCCCTCGGTGAGCTCAAGGCGATGGCGGCGTCCTACGGCTTCGACATCTCCGGCCCTGCCGAGAACGCCCGCGAGGCCGTGCAGTGGCTCTACTTCGCCTACCTCGGCGCCGTGAAGGAGCAGAACGGCGCGGCCATGTCCCTCGGCCGCACGTCGACGTTCCTCGACGTCTACCTCGAGCGCGACATCGCCGACGGCGTCCTCACGGAGACCGAGGCACAGGAGCTCATCGACGACCTGGTGATCAAGCTGCGGATCGTGCGGTTCCTCCGGACCCCCGAGTACGACGCGCTGTTCTCCGGCGACCCGACCTGGGTGACCGAGTCGATCGGCGGCCTCGGCATCGACGGCCGGCCGCTCGTGACCCGGACCTCGTTCCGGTACCTGCAGACCCTGTACAACCTCGGTCCTGCGCCGGAGCCGAACCTGACCGTGCTCTGGAGCAACCAGCTCCCTGACGGCTTCAAGCGGTTCTGCGCGCAGGTGTCGATCGACACCTCGGCGATCCAGTACGAGTCCGACGAGCTCGTGCGCGAGCAGTGCGGCGACGACGCGGCGATCGCCTGCTGCGTGTCGGCCATGACGGTCGGCAAGCAGATGCAGTTCTTCGGCGCTCGGGTGAACGTCGCCAAGGCTCTGCTCTACGCGATCAACGGCGGCCGTGACGAGCTGACCGGCAAGCAGGTCGCACCGCCGGCCGCCCCCGCGGCGGGCGAGGTGCTGGACTTCGACGAGGTGTGGACCTCCTACGACCGGCTGCTCGACTGGCTCGCCGAGACCTACGTGGACGCGCTGAACTGCATCCACTTCATGCACGACAAGTACGCGTACGAGCGGCTCGAGATGGCGCTGCACGACCGCGCGATCCGCCGGACGCTCGCGTGCGGCATCGCCGGCCTGTCCGTGGCGACGGATTCGCTCTCCGCGATCAAGTACGCCACGGTGCGCCCGGTCCGGGACGAGACCGGCCTGGTCGTCGACTACGACGTGGAGGGGGAGTACCCCACTTACGGCAACGACGACGACCGCGCGGACGAGATCGCCGTGGACCTGGTCCGCAGCTTCATGGCCAAGATCCGCCGGCAGCCGACGTACCGGAACGCCGAGCACACGCAGTCGGTGCTGACCATCACGTCGAACGTCGTGTACGGCAAGCACACCGGGAACACCCCGGACGGCCGCCGCAAGGGCGAGCCGTTCGCGCCGGGTGCCAACCCGATGAACGGCCGCGACAGCCACGGCCTCCTCGCCAGCGCGCTGAGCGTGGCGAAGCTGCCGTACGACGAGGCGCAGGACGGCATCTCCCTCACCTCCACGGTGGTCCCGTCGGGCCTCGGCCGGACCAAGGACGAGCAGGTGACGAACCTGGTGGGCCTGCTCGACGCCTACAACGTCTCGCAGGGCTTCCACGTGAACATCAACGTGCTCAACCGGGAGACCCTCGAGGACGCGATGGAGCACCCGGAGAACTACCCGCAGCTGACGATCCGGGTGTCCGGGTACGCGGTGAACTTCGTGCGGCTCACCCGGGAGCAGCAGCTCGACGTGCTCTCCCGCACCTTCCACGGGGGGCTCTGACCCTCCCCACCCCACACCTCAACTGGAGCACGGCGGCGCCACCGTGCTCCAGTTGAGGCATTTTGCCGCCACGGTGCTCCACTCGAGGGGTGGGGTGCCGGGATTTACCCGGCTAGCGACAGGTCAGGACATTCGTCCCATGATTTGCTGAGCAGCACGGCCGAGACTGGGTATATGACGACGACGACCACCCAGACGGTCCCGGCCCCGCACGGTGCGCCGGTCGTCGAGCTGGGCCACCCCGTCGTGGGAGGCGCCGCCGTCCGCACCGTCTCCGGAACCGCCGGCCTGGACGTCTCCGACGTCGACCGGGCTGAGCGCATCACCAAGACGCGGTCCGGCGAGCTCGGCTCCGTGCACTCCTGGGAGCTGGTCACCGCCGTCGACGGCCCCGGCACCCGCCTCACCACCTTCCTCGCCGGCTGCCCGCTGCGCTGCCTGTACTGCCACAACCCGGACACGATGGAGATGCGGCGTGGCGAGCCGGTGCTCGCCACGGAGCTGATCAGCCGCATCGCGCGGTACCGGGCGATCTTCGCGGCCACCGGCGGCGGCCTCACCATCTCCGGTGGCGAGCCGCTCATGCAGCCCGCATTCGTCGCCCGCCTGCTGCGTGCCGCGAAGGAGATGGGCATCCACACCGCCATCGACACGTCCGGCTTCCTCGGCGCCGCCTGCACGGACGAGATGATCGACGACCTCGACCTGGTCCTCCTCGACGTCAAGTCCGGCATCCCCGAGACGTACCGCACGGTCACAGGACGAGAGCTGGCGCCGACGCTCGACTTCGGTCGCCGCCTCGCCGCACGTGGCACGGAGATCTGGGTCCGCTTCGTGCTCGTGCCGGGCCTCACCGACGACCCCGCGAACGTCGAGGCCGTCGCCGACTACGTCGCCGAGCTCGCCACCGTCACGCGTGTCGAGGTGCTCCCCTTCCACCAGATGGGCCGCGACAAGTGGGAGTCGCTCGGCATGCGGTACGAGCTGGAGAACACGCCGGCGCCGACGCCCGAGCAGGTCGAGCGAGTGCGCGCGCAGTTCCGCTCCCGCGCGCTCCAGGTCTTCTGAGCCCGGCGTCAGGCCGGCAGGCTCGCGACACCGGGGGCGTGGAAGCGGCGCCCCCGGACGCGCTCGGCATGACCCGTCCGGTCGAGGTACGGCGTGATGCCGCCCAGGTGGAACGGCCAGCCGGCGCCGAGGATCATGCACAGGTCGACCTGGCCCGGTCCCTCGACGACCGCCTCGTCGAGCAGCAGCCCGATCTCCTCCGCGAGGCCGTCGAGCACGACGCCGAGCACGCCCGGCTCGTCGAGCGCACCCGGACCCGGCTCGCCGAAGGCCGCCTGGATCGCCGGGTCGACGTCCCCGGCGTCGTCGGTGAGCCGCCGGCCCTCCCGGGCGAGCCGCTCGAGGCCGGGGGACCGGGGGAACCGTTCACCGAGCTCGTCGTGCAGCGTGCCGAGGACGTGCAGCGCCACCGGCAGGCCCACGAGGTCGATGAGGGCGAACGGCCCCATCGGTAGCCCCATGGGTCGCAGCGCGCGGTCCGCCACCTCGACGGGCGTGCCCCGCTCAACGGTTGCGGCGACGTCGGCGAGCAGCCGGAGCAGGACGCGGTTCACCACGAACCCTGGGCGGTCGGCGACCGGGACTGCCGTCTTGCCCAGGCGACCCGCGATGTCGAAGGCCGTCGCCAGGCTGGCCGGGTCCGTCGCCGCCGTGTGCACCACCTCGACCAGGGGCATCCGGGCCACCGGGTTGAAGAAGTGCAGCCCGACGACGCGTTCGGCTCGGCGCAGCCCCGCGCCCATCGTCGTGACGGAGAGCGCCGAGGTGTTCGTCGCCAGCACCGTCGCCGGGTCGACCACGGCCTCGAGCTCGGCGAACACCTGCTGCTTGACGGACATGATCTCCGTGACCGCCTCGATCACGAGATCGGCGCCGGCCAGCGCCGCGACGTCCGTGCCCACGGTGATCGCCGACTGGAGCCGGGCGCCGTCCGCCTCGGTGAGGCGACCGCCCGAGACCAGGTCACGGACCTGGCGCTCGACCGCCGCCCGGCCGGCAGCGGCGCGTTCCTCGTCGACCTCACGCATGGCCACGGGAACCTGCAGCCGGCTGCTCACCAGGACCGCGAGCTGGGTGGCCATCAGGCCGGCGCCCACGATCCCGACGCTCCGCACGGGCCGCGCGAGGCCGGCGTCGTGCGCGTGGCGCGAGCGCCGCGTCGTGAGGTCGAAGGCGTACAGGCCCGAGCGGAACTCCTCCGACAGCAGCAGGTCGGTGAGCGCCTCGTCCTCCGCCGCGAACGCCGCGTCGCGGTCCGCGGTCGGTGCGGCCGCCACCAGGTCCAGCGCGCGGTACGGGGCCGGCGCCGAGCCGTGCAGCCGGCGGTCCAGCTCTGCACGCGCGGCCTCGACGACGTCGGCGGGCGCCTCCGGGACCGACCTGTCGACGGTGACCTTGCCGCTCAGCACGTCGTCGGCCCAGGCGAGGGAGTCCGCGAGGAACGCCCCCGGCTCGCACACCGTGTCGACGAGACCCAGTCGCCGGGCCTCCCTCGCATCCGTGAACCGGCCGACGAGCGGCCGCCGCACGATGATGTCGAGCGCCGACGCCAGGCCGATCAGCCGGGGGAGCAGGAAGCAGCCGCCCCAGCCCGGGACCAGTCCGAGGCGGACCTCCGGGAGGCCGAGGCGCGTGACGTCGGCGGCGACAGTCCGATACGTGCAGGCGAGAGCGAGCTCGAGACCGCCACCGAGGGCCGGGCCGTTGACGAAGGCGAACGTCGGCACCGCCAGCTCGCCCAGGAGACGGTAGGCGTCGTGCCCCGCCCGGGCGATCGCCCCGGCGGTCTCGCGATCCCGGAGGGCGGCGACGCTCCGCAGGTCCGCGCCGGCGAGGAAGAGGGGCGGCGCCCCTGTCACGCCGACGGCCTGGATCTCCCCGCGTGCCGCACGCTCGGCAAGGCCGTCGAGCACGGCGCGGAGCTCGCCGAGCCCCCGCGGCCCCAGGGTCGCGGGCTTGGTGTGGTCCAGCCCGTTGTCGAGCGTGACGAGAGCCAACGTGCCCGCCTGCGCCAGCTCGACGTCCCGCACGGTCGCGTGCGTCACGCGCTCCGCGGCGGCGGGGTCTGCCGCGACCGCCCGGCTCCCGCTGGGGACACCGTCCGTGCCTGCCACCATGCCCGCTCCTCGCCGATGAGGCCGGGCGCTTCTCACCCGGTGTTACTCGAGAGTAACAAGCGCCTCCGCGAGCGGCGCGGCGGTGAGATCGACCTGCCACTGGCGTGCGCCGCCGTCGGCAAGGAAGCGCGCCACGGCCGCTCCGTCCAGCGGTGCCGGGGGAGTCCAGCACAGCCGCCTCAGGAGGTCGGGCTGCAGCAGGTTCTCCACGGGCACCTGCCACTGGGCGGCGATCCGCTGCACGACCTCGCGCGCGGCGGTCAGGCGCGCAGCGGCGGCCGGGTCGCGGTCGGCCCAGGCCCTGGGGGGCGGCGGCCCGTCCGAGCGCGGTCCGCGGGTCGACGGCAGCTCTCCGTCCGGCGTGTCCAGCCCGCGCCGCACCGCCTCGAACCAGAATGAGGCCCGGCGCTTGGTCGCCTTGCCGGCGAACTGCTTCAGCTCCACGAGCTCGGCGACCGTCCGCGGCATCGCCAGCCCGGCTGCGACGAGGGCGGCGTCCGGGAGGACACGGCCGGGGGAGATGTCCCGGGCGCGCGCATCGGCGTCCCTTGTCTCCCAGAGCGCGCGGACGACGGCGAGGCCGCGCGGGCTCCGGACCGCGTGCAGGCCGGACGTGCGGCGCCACGGCTCGGCCCGCGGTGCCGGCGCGGGTGCCGTCCGGACCGCCTCGAACTCCTGCTCCGCCCACTCCGCCTTGCCGGCGGCGCGGAGCCGGGCGTCCAGGAGGTCGCGCAGCTCGATGAGCACCTCGACGTCCAGGGCCGCGTAGCGGACCCAGTCCGCCGGGAGGGGGCGGGTGGACCAGTCGACCGCCGAGTGCTCCTTGGCCAGCCCGAGCCCGAGCAGCTCGGCGACGACCGCGGCGAGGCCGACGCGCTCCATGCCGAGCAGCCGGGCGGCGAGCTCGGTGTCGAACACCCGGTCCGGCGCGAGGCCCTGCTCGGCCAGTCCGGGGAGGTCCTGCGAGGCGGCGTGGAGCACCCACTCGGTCCCGCGCAGCGCCTCGTCCAGCGTCGAGAGGTCGGGGAGTGCGATGGGGTCGATGACGGCGGTACCCGCGCCCGCCCGGCGGAGCTGGACGAGGTAGGTCCGCTGCCCGTAGCGGTAGCCGGAGGCCCGTTCGGCGTCGGCCGCGACCGGCCCGGTCCCCGCCGCGAAGCGCTCCACGACGGCGCGCAGCCCGTCCGCGGTGTCGACGACCTCCGGGACGCCGTCGGCGGGTTCGAGCAGCGGTGTGATGGCGGCGTCGTCCGACCCGGGCTCCGAGGGGGAGGGCCGGTGGGCCGGGGTGGGCACCATGGCATCCCCGTTCAGCATGACCCTCACCGTACGACCCCGGAGACCGAACACCGCGTGCGACAGGCCAGGCTGGACCGATCGGGGGGCGGATCCCTCAGCGGAGCAGGTCGTGACGGATGGCGAAGGCGACCATCTCCGCGCGGTCGCCGGTGCCGACCTTGCGCGAGATCCGGGCGAGGTGGCTCTTCACGGTGAGCGCGGACAGCGCCAGCTGCTCGCCGATCTCCCGGTTCGACCGCCCGTCGGCGACGAGCCGCAGGACCCCGACCTCACGCGCCGTGAGCGCGGGGGTCCCCGCCGGGACCCCGGCGGACCGGCCCATGATCCGGACGGCACGTGGCGGCTCGGCAGCGACCGCGCCGCGCACGCCGCCACCGAGCAGCACCACGAGCTCCCGGCGACCTGCCTTGCGGGTGAGGAGCACCGCCCGGGTCGACTCACGCCGGCGCAGGGAGCGGACCAGCGCCGTCGCCTCGCCGTCGGCGATCTCCGGGATGACGAGGCACAGCGGGCTCTCGTCAGGGCCCGCCTGGCGTGGGGGAGCGGCCAGGGTGGAACCGTTGCGCACCACGCCGGGCCGAGGTCTCGGCATGGCGGGCGTGCGTACCTGCTCGACGGTCACAGTCGCTCCGGTGACGGCTGGGGATGCTGTCTGGGTCATATCGGCACATCGGGTCCTGTGCTTGAGGTGTGAGAGCGGTCTGCGACGCGGGTATGACGGCGTTTCGTCCACCTTTTTCAAAGAAGATCCCGCACCGCCCGGTGCTCGGGGCGACGCACGTCGGCACACCCCGTGGACGCGCGGCGCGCGCACATCGCAGACGAGACCGAGGGTGCCCCCGGTGATACATCAGGCGAGCGGGCTCCGGGCCACGCTCGTCGCGTCAGCGGCGCGGGGAGAGCGCTGCGACCCCGTCGGGCAACGGCGGCAGGCCGGCTGCCGTGCACAGCACCGTCGCCCAGGCCGAGAGGTGGTCGCCGACGTCGCTGTCCGGCGTCCACGACCCGCGGATCTCGACCTCCACCTCACCGGGCCGCTCCGCGAGCGCCCCGAACGCCTGGGAGACCACGCGCGTGACCGTGCCGCCGAGGGCGTGGTGCGGCGTGTCGTGCAGCGCCTCCTCGACCCAGGACCAGGCGGCCTCGCACAGCAGCGGGTCGGCGCCGACCTCGGCATCCAGCGCCGCCCTGATGAGCGTCACCACGCGGAACACCCCCTGCCAGGCTTCCTGGCCGGCGGGGTCGTGGAGGAGGACGAAGCGCCCGGAGGCGGGTTCGGCGTCCTCGGTCGCTCCCTCGACCTGCACCTCGGCGCTGAGGGCGACGGCGTACGGGGCGATGCGGGCCGGCGCCGGGATCTCGGTGAGCTTCACCTCCGCCCGCAGCCGACGCGCGGCGAGGGACTCCAAGGCCCGGACGAAGACCGCGGGCACGTCGGGGTCGGGGGTGATCACGAGTCGCAGCGTACGTCCGGCGCCCCCTGCTGCCGCGGAGGCGGCGGACGCGGCGTGCCGTGCCGTGGCGCGCCACGGGCCCGTCCGCCGCGGCCGCGCGGGTCGGCGCGGGGCGGACCTCGGCGGACCTCGCCCGGGACCTCGGAGTCACCCCGTTAGGCTGACCGGGGACCGAGAGAAGGGACACGCATGAGTGCTCGTGCGCAGATCGGGGTCACCGGCCTCGCGGTGATGGGTCGGAACCTCGCGCGGAACCTGGCCCGGCACGGCTACGCGGTGGCGGTGCACAACCGGTCGTACGCGAAGACGGCGTCGCTCGTGGCCGAGCACGGTGGCGAGGGCACCTTCGTGCCGGCCGAGAGCCTGGCGGACTTCGTCGCCTCCCTGGAGCGGCCCCGCAAGGTCGTCGTGATGGTGAAGGCCGGTGGCCCGACCGACGCCGTCATCGACGAGCTGGTCCCGCTCCTGGAAGCCGGCGACATCGTCGTCGACGCCGGGAACGCGCACTTCCCCGACACCCGTCGCCGTGAGGCGGCTCTCCGCGACAGGGGCCTGCACTTCGTCGGCACCGGGGTCTCCGGCGGTGAGGAGGGCGCCCTGCTCGGGCCGAGCATCATGCCGGGCGGGACGGCCGAGGCGTACGCGTCCCTGGGGCCGATCCTGGAGTCGATCGCCGCCGTCGTGGACGGCGTGCCGTGCTGCACGCACGTGGGTCCCGACGGTGCCGGGCACTTCGTGAAGATGGTGCACAACGGCATCGAGTACGCCGACATGCAGCTGATCGCCGAGGCCTATGACCTGCTGCGGCACGGTCTGGGCGCGTCCGCGGCCGAGATCGGCCAGGTGTTCGCCGACTGGAACACCGGTGACCTGGAGTCGTTCCTCATCGAGATCACCGCGGACGTCCTGGCGCACACCGACCCCCGCACGGGCGGCGCGTTCGTCGACGTGGTGCTGGACCAGGCCGAGCAGAAGGGCACCGGCCGCTGGACGGTGCAGAACGCCCTCGACCTGGGAGTGCCGATCACGGGCATCGCGGAGGCCACCTTCGCCCGCGCCCTGTCCGGCTCCGCGCCGCAGCGCGCGGCGGGCCGGGACCTGCCCGCCGAGGCCCAGCCGTGGCAGGTCGCCGACCGCGACGCGTTCATCGAGGACGTGCGTCTCGCCCTGTACGCCTCGAAGGTCGTGGCGTACTCGCAGGGGTTCGACCAGATCGCGGCGGCGTCCGCCGAGCACGGCTGGGACATCGACCGGGGGGCGATGGCGCGCATCTGGCGCGGCGGGTGCATCATCCGCGCCAGGTTCCTCGACCGGATCACCGAGGCGTACGAGCGGGACCCGGGGCTCGCGCTGCTGCTCGCCGACCCGTACTTCGCCGCGGCGGTGGGCGCCGGCGTCGGCGCGTGGCGTCGGATCGTCGCCCAGGCGGCCCTCACCGGGGTCCCGACGCCGGCCTTCGCCTCCTCGCTCGCCTACTACGACGGCGTCCGCGCGGAACGTCTGCCGGCCAACCTCATCCAGGCGCAGCGGGACTTCTTCGGCGCCCACACCTACCGGCGCACCGACACGGACGGGACGTGGCACACGCAGTGGTCCACCGACCGCAGCGAGGTCGAGGCGTGACGATGCCGACCGCCGCCGCGCCCATCGACAACCTGCAGCCCGTCGTCCTCGGCGGGGACATCGGCGCATACAGCGTCGCGCGCGCGTTCCACGAGGCCTACGGGGTGCGCTCGGTGGTGGTCTCCACCGTGCTCACCGGCGTCGTGCGGCACTCGGCGTGCATCACCAACGTCGTCGAGCCGGACATCACGGATGCGCCGACGGCGGTCGCCCGGCTCCGGGAGATCGCGGCCCAGCACCCCGGCCGCCGGCTGATCCTGCTCGGCAGCGCCGACTGGCTGGTGCGGACCATCGTCGAGAACCGCGACCAGCTCGAGGACCTGTACACGATCCCGTACGTGGACCGCGCGACGCTCGACCTCGTCACGGACAAGGAGAACTTCGGGCGGCTCTGCGGCGAGCTGGGGCTCGGCCACCCGACCACCGTGGTGCACGACGTGCGCGTGCCCGGCCCGCCGGACACCGACGGCCTGCGCTTTCCGGTGATCGCCAAGACCGCCGACACGGCGGCGTACCACGAGGTCGAGTTCCCCGGGAAGAAGAAGGTGTTCACCGTGGACACGCCCGCCGAGCTGGCCGACCTCATGGAGCGCGTGCGGGTCAGCGGGTACCAGGGGTCGTTCATCATCCAGGACCTCATCCCGGGCGACGACTCCGGGATGCGGATCCTGACCTGCTACTGCGACCGCGACGGGAAGGTCCGCTTTTCGTCGTTCGGCCACGTGCTGCTGGAGGAGCACACGCCCGGCGCCCTGGGGAACCCCGCCGGCATCATCACGCAGGGCGACAGCGAGCTGGTGGCACAGGCGACGCGGCTGCTCGAGCACATCGGCTGGACCGGCTACGCGAACTTCGACCTGAAGTACGACCCGCGGGACGGGCGCACCGTGTTCTTCGAGCTCAACCCGAGGCTCGGTCGCAGCAACTTCTACGTGACCGCGGCGGGCCGCAACACGGTCGAGCTCTACGTTCGCGAGCACCTGCAGGGACTCGACCCGTTGCCGCCCGGCGCGGCGGCCGAGAACACCACCGAGCACCTGTACACGGTGCTGCCGCGGCGGCTCCTCCTGCGCTACGTCGTCGACCCGGAGCTGCGGCGGCGGACGGCGGCGCTGTTCCGTGGCCGGACCACCAACCCTCTCTGGTACCGGGCCGAGCGGGACCCGCGGCGGCTGTGGTACGTCGCGCTCGCCCAGCTCAACCAGTTCCGGAAGTACCGTCGGCACTACCCGGTGCCCCGGGACATCGCCGCGACCGAGGGGGTGTCGGGATGACGAGACCACTCGTCGGCGTCATCGGCGGCGTCGGTCCGCTCGCCACCGCGTACTTCCTCGGCAAGGTCGTCCGGCTGACGGTCGCCGAGCGCGACCAGGACCACGTCGACATGATCGTGTTCGACCACGCGTCGATCCCGGACCGGACGGCGTTCATCGTCGGCGCCTCGCCCGAGGACCCCGGCCCGGTGATGGCCGACGACGCCCGTCGGCTGGCCGCCTTCGGCGCCGACTTCCTCGTGGTGCCCTGCAACACGGCCCACAACTTCACCGACCAGGTCGTCGCGGCGGTCGACATCCCCGTGGTGAGCATCATCGACGAGACGGTCCGGGAGGCCGAGGCGCGGGTGGCCGGGCTGTCCGCGGTCGGGCTGCTGGCGACCACGGGAACGGCGGCCTCGGGGGTCTACCAGCGTGCCCTCGAAGCGCGGGGCATCCGCTGCCTGCTGCCCGATGACGCCGACCAGGCGGTCGTGATGTCCGTGATCTACGACCAGGTCAAGGCCGGGCTGCGCGGTGACGTGGACGCGATCCGCGGCGTCGCCGACCGGCTGGTGGGGGCGGGGGCGCAAGCGGTCCTCCTGGGCTGCACCGAGCTGTCGGTCGTCGCCGAGGACGAGGGCCTGCTCGCCGACCCGCTGTACGTCGACTCGCTCGACGTGCTGGCGCGCGCCACGATCGAGCGGGCCGGCGGCGCCGTCCGCGCCGTCTGACGCGGTCTGACGCCGCACGGGCGCCGCGGTCGATCGGACCCCCGGCGCGGGCGGGTGCCCGGGTCAGCCGAGCTGGTTCGTGCCCGTGTAGAGGTGCAGGACAGGCACCCGCAGCTCGTCTCGCGCGCGCGACGCCCAGTCCCGGTGGAACGTGTCCTCGAGCGCGTGGGGCAGCGTCACGACGACGACCTCGCTGACCTCCTGGGCCGCCACGGAGGCGCGCAGGGCGGGCAGCGGGTCGTCGGCGACGACCGCCCCGTCGACGGTCGCACCGGCCGCGGCGAACGCGGCGACGCTGGCGTCGAGCTGCTCGTGGGCGGTCAGCTCGGCGCGCACCGGCTCGGGTTCGCGGCCGAGCGCGGCGTCGAGCGCCTCGCGCAGCTCGCCCAGGCTCAGGTGGTCGACCAGTGACGCCAGGACGTTCTGCTGCGTGTCGGCCGGCACGAGCACGTGGAACCGCACGTCACGCTCGGCGTAGAGGCCGGTGAGGTGGGCCACGTCGGCGTCGGTCAGGGCGTCCTCGGTCAGCACCAGGATGATCTCGCTCACGGCATCGAGCCTAACGGGCGCCGGCGGCGTCCCGGAGCAGCCAGCGCCCGAGCAGGACGCCGTCGCAGTGGAGCAGGTGAGCCAGGTGCGCGTCGCGGGGCGGCGTCAACCAGGGTGCTCGGGCGACGACGCGGCGGGCCGGTCCACCGACCAGCAGAGGGCTCCACGTGAGGCAGAGCTCGTCGACGGCGTCCGCCTCGAGCAGGTCGCCCAGCAGCGTGGGACCGCCCTCCGTGAGTAGTCGGGCGAGCCCGGCGTCGGCGAGCGTCGCCATGGCACCGGGCAGGTCCACCGCGCCGTCGTGGACCACCAGCCGGTCCGCGGGCAGGTGCGCGCGGAGCCGATCGAGGTGCGGGGCATCCGCGGCCGTGAAGACCCACGGGGGCGGGTCGTCGGTGAGGACGGCGACGGGCACGTCGCCCCGTGCGCTGACGATGGCGAGCGCGGGGTGGACCGCCTGGCCACGGGCACGACGCCCCGCGCGGAACCGGTCCGGCGTCCGTGGCGCGCGATAGCCCTCCGCGCGGACGGTGCCGGCGCCGACGACGACGACGTCCGCCAGGGCGCGGAGCAGGTGGAACACGCGGGCGTCCGCGGGACCGTTGATGGAGCCCGACCGTCCGTCCGCCCCCGTGGCCGCGCCGTCGAGCGTGGCCACCATGTTCGCGCGCAACCAGGGGAGGCGGGGCTCCGCATGGAGCGCGGTGAGGCGCGCCTCGGCGTCGTCGGGCGTCACCGGCTCCACGTCGGCCGGCAGCAGGACCTGCAGGGTGGGGTCGGTGGCCATCTCCCGACCGTAGCCCGCATAGGCTCCAGGCTGTGAGCGGTCTGACCGGACGGGTCCCCGAGCTGCCGGCCGACCGGCTGGCGGCGTCGTTCGTCCCGCCGCGGCACTTCTCGGCCACGACGTTCGACTCCTACGAGCCCGACCCCGAGCACCCGAGCCAGGCGGCCGCGCTCGATCGGATGAGGGCGGCGGCCACGGAGATCAGCGCACCGCGCCGGCGCCTGCGGCGGCGTCCGCCGCCAGTGGCCCTGTACCTCGACGGTGGGTTCGGTGTCGGCAAGACGCACCTGCTCGCCGCGCTGTGCCACGCGGTGGGCGTGGAGCGGACGGCCTACGGCACGTTCGTCGAGTACACCCACCTCGCAGGGGCGCTCGGCTTCGGTGCAGCGGTGCGCGAGCTGAGTCGTCGGGCACTGGTGTGCATCGACGAGTTCGAGCTGGACGACCCCGGTGACACCGTGCTGATGGCGCGGCTGCTGCGCGAGCTGTCGGACGCCGGCGTGGCGCTGGCCGCGACGTCGAACACGCTGCCGGAGTCGCTCGGGGAGGGCCGGTTCGCCGCCGACGACTTCCGCCGGGAGATCCACGCCCTCGCCGAGCGCTTCGAGGTGCTGCGCATCGACGGGCCCGACTACCGCCACCGGCACGCGCCGCACGCGGCGCCGGGAGTGCCCGACGACGCGGTGCGGGCGGCGGTCGACGGGCGCCCCGATGCCACGCTCGACGACTTCGCCGACCTCCTCGCGCACCTGCGCCGTGTGCATCCGGTCCGGTACGGCGCGCTGCTCGACGGGGTCGGGACGGTCGGCCTGACCGGGGTCGCCCCGCTCAGCGACCAGGCGGACGCCCTGCGCCTCGTCGTGCTGGTCGACCGGCTGTACGACCGGGACGTGCGGGTGCTCCTCGGCGGCTGCGGTACGGAGGGGCTGTTCACCGCCGCGATGCTGCGCGGCGGTTACCGCAAGAAGTACCTGCGGACGCTGTCGCGACTGGCCGAGCTGGGCGGGACCTGAGCGGGCCGCCTCACCCGTGCGCGAGCAGCGCCTCCAGCGGGGCGAGCGGTACGACGCCCTCCGCCTTGGCAGCGAGCTCGGGGTCGACGGTCACCAGGGCGTCAGCCTGCAGCCGTGCGATCGCGAGGTACTCGGCGTCACGGAGGGTGTCCCAGCCCCGTTCGCGGGCGATCCGCCATGCCGTGCCACGCGAGACGCGATCGGCCAGGAGCCGCATCTTGAGCTGGGTGACCCGCTCGTGCGCCGCGAGCGCGTCCTTCTCCGTCCGGGTGCCGGCGCCCACGTCGCGCAGCAGCAGCTGCAACGCCTCGGAGCGGATCGAGCCGGGGCCGACGAGCTGCACCGCCGGGTCGAGCCGCAGGTCGCTGTCGATCAGGTGCAGCATCGTGGGTGCGTCGATGACGTAGCGTCCCATCGCCGTAGCCTAGGCGGCCGGCCGGGACGGGGCGGCGGGCGCGGGCGGCGTCCAGCCCATCGCGGCCCGGGACCCCCGCACGACGGCAGCCGCCGGGGTGAGCCGCATCAGGGCGTTGCGCGCGGACTGCCGCCAGCCGTCGCCGAGGTGCGACCCGAGGCGGGCCGACGCCACCGAGGCCCTGGCCAGCGCGCGGCACCGCGGGCGCCGCGTGCGGTCGAAGGTGGTCAGAGCCGCTGCCAGCGCGGCGTCGGTGCGCGGCGGCCCGATCAGCAACCCGACGCAGAGGCCGTCCTCGAGCGCCGTCGCCGCCCCCTGCCCCATGGTGGGCAGCGTTCCGTGCGCGGCGTCGCCGACCATCACCACCCGGCCGGCGGTGTACCGCGGCAGGCCGCCGGGGAGGTGGTGGACGTCGTGCCGCAGGACGACGCCGGGCGGCGTGGCGGCCAGCACCTCCTGGACGGGCTGGGCCCAGCCGGCGAAGCGTTCGCGCGCCGCGGCCAGCTCGTCGTCGAGCACGGTCCGCTCCGGCATCGCCACGTACCCGTACCAGTAGGTCTCCTCGGCGAGGACCCGCAGGATGCCGAACTCCGCGTGCGGGCCCCAGTACTGCCGCAGCGCGGCGTCGCCGAACGATCCGGGGATGATCGCCCGCCAGCTCGAGAAGCCGCTGTAGACGGTCCGCGCCGAGGGGAACAGGGCCCGGCGCACGGCGCTGCGCATGCCGTCCGCACCCACGACGAGGTCCGCCGCACGGTCGACGACGACGGCGGGCGCGCCGCCCGGCTCACCCGGGTCCACGTGCTCGACGGTGATCCCGGTGACGATCTCGACGCCGCTGCGGACCGCACGGCCGTGCAGCGCGGCGTGCAGGCGACGGCGGTGCACCCCGATCAGTGCGACGGCCTCCCGCATCGCGGGGGTGTCCGGCAGGGCGAGGATGGGCCGGCCGTCGCGGTCCCAGGTGCCACCCGCCCACGTCGACCAGCCCAGGGCGTCGACGTCCTCGTCGTCGAAGCCCAGGCCCCGGAACGCGGCCACCGCGTTGCGTGACATCGCGACGCCGGCGCCGACCTCACCTGGCTCCCGGGCGCGCTCCAGCACGGTCACGTCCCACCCGGTCCGCGTGAGCGAGATGGCGGACGCGAGGCCGGCGATCCCTGCTCCGACGACGACTGCCCTGGATCCCATGTCGCGCCTCAGGGTGCCAGGGCCTGGAGCTCCGCGCGAGTCATCGGGAGGGCGAGCTCGGGGGACCGCGAGACGGCGACGAGCGCACCGTCGTCGGCCACGCGGTACACGGCCTGGAACGGGTTGAGCATGGGCCGTGGGCGACCGTCGAACGACTCGCCGAGGAAGAGCACATAGGTCTCGTCGACCTCGAGGCGGACGTCCTGGTCGGGCGAGCCGCCGTCCGGGATCCAGGCCGCGACCTCGACGACGTCGCCCGCCGCCGCTGACCCGACGAAACCCTCCGCCACCGCGACCCGGTAGACCTCGAACGTCTCCAGGTCGACCACCGTGCCCAGGTCGATGTCGATCTCCTCCCGCCGCGCATCGAGCACCGTCCCCTCGACGACGACGTCGGATGCCGCAGCGAGCTCCGTGACGGACCCGTAGACGGGCCAGTCCGCCGACGAACCGCCCTGGACCATGGAGCGCTCCAGCAGGACGGGTGTGAGGACGACGGCCGCCACGACGAGCGCCGCCGCCGCGGTCGTCACCAGGGCGCGGCGACGACGACGCACCGACGTCGCCCGGGTGATCACGGCGTCGGCGGGCGGCACCCGGCCTAGCGCGGCGGTGGCGCCGGCGTCGAGACGGGCCTCCACGCGGCCGTCCGCACGCCCGGGCACCAGCACGTCCCGCAGCTGGGCGAGTGCACGGGACGACGTCGACTTGACCGTGCCCACGGAGACACCGAGGTCCGCGGCCACCTCCGCGTCGGTGAGGCCGACGAGGTGGCGCAGCACGACGATCCGCCGCTGGCGCGGCGTGAGGGTCATCAGGGCACGCACCACCTCGTCGCGGTCGGCGGCGGCGTCGGCCGACGAGTCGGCGGGGGAGTCGGGCACCTCGGCGGGGTCCGTGAGCACCTCTCGGCGGCCCTTGCGCCACGTGTCGATGCGCTGGTTGGCGAGCACCCGCCGGGCGTACGCCTCAGGATCGGTCGCGACCGCGCGCGGCCATGCCAGGTACGTCTTCACGAGGGTCGCCTGCACCAGCTCCTGGGCGCGGTGGGTGTCACCGGCGAGGAGTCGGGCCGTGCGTTCCAGGCGCGGGCCGGCGTCGGCGACGAACGCGGTGAACTCTTCGTCGACCGTGGGCGCGGAGGTGCTCATACCTGGTACACGGCTCACGGGGCGCTGCGGTTGAGTCGCTACGGGCGCGACGCCGCCAGGCGGCCGAGCTCGACCTGTGGGTCGAAGTCCGGTGGCGGCCACTCGAGGGCGAGGTCCTCCAGCGCCCGCAGCAGCAGCTCCGCGACGGCCTCCGGGCGTACCACTTGCGGTCGGCCGGGATGACGTACCACGGCGCGACGTCGGTCGACGTCCGGTCGAGCACGGCCTGGTAGGCCTCCTGGTAGGCGCCCCACTGCTCGCGGACGTCGATGTCGCCGGGGTTGTACTTCCAGTGCTTGTCGGGGCGGACGATGCGCTCGCGCAGGCGGGCCGCCTGCTCCTCGGGCGAGACGACCGGCATGACCTTGACGATCGTCGTCCCGGATGCGACGACCTTCGCCTCGAACGCGTTGATCTCGTCGTACCGCTTCTCCCACACCTCCTGGGGCACCAGCCCGGCGACCCGCACCACGAGAACGTCCTCGTAGTGGGACCGGTCGAACACCCCGATGTAGCCGGGGCGGGGGAGTGCGTTGCGGATCCGCCACAGGTAGTGGTGGCGACGCTCCTCGGGCGTAGGCGCGCCGAACGAGCGCAGCGCGACACCCTGCGGGTCCACCATGCCGACGACGTGCCGGATCAGCCCGCCCTTGCCCGCCGTGTCCATCCCCTGCATCAGCAGCAGGACCGAGCGCGTGCCCCCGGTACGCCCGTGGGCGTACAGGCGCTCCTGCAGCTCCGACATGCGGGCACCTGTGCTGAGGAGGCGGGTCTCGGCGGCGCGCTTGTCGCCCTGCCAGCCCGGCGTGGACGCCCGGTCGAAGGAGGCCAGGTCGAACCCGGGGCCGGCGCGCAGCGCCTTCCGCGGGGCACGGGACCACAGGTCGTTGCGCGCCACGGTCACTCCTCGGTGGTGGGGCGGATGACGGCGACGGAGCGGCCAGGCACCCGCACGCGACCGTCCGCCACGGACACAGGCTCCCACGCGGCGAGCACCTCGGGTGCCGCATCGTCTGCCGGGATCTCCGCCGCTCCGGCGCCCAGGTTCGCCACGACCCGGACCGCCCCGCGGTGCACGACGACGACGTCACCCTCGCACGTCACCCGCGTCGCCGTCCGGTCACCGGACCGGAGGTCGGGCACCCGGTTCCGCAGCGCCGCGAGGTCGCGGTACCAGGCGAGCAGGCGGGCGTGCTGGGGTAGTGCGGGCTCGGTCCAGTCGAGCCGGCTCGCGACGAAGGTCGACTCCGCCTGCGGGTCCGGGACGTCGACGTGCCCGCCGTAGAGCTCGGCCCAGCCGTGCCCGCCGAACTCCGCGGTCCGGCCCTCCTGGATGGCACGCCCCAGCTCCGGCTCGGCGTGATCGGTGAAGAACTGCCACGGTGTCGCCGCGCCCCACTCCTCGCCCATGAACACCATCGGGGTGAAGGGGGAGCAGAGGACCAGCGCAGCCTCGATCGCGAGCCCCCCCGGGTCCAGTCGCGCCGCGGGCCGGTCGCCGAGCGCGCGGTTGCCGACCTGGTCGTGGTCGGAGGCGAAGACGACGAACCGGTGGCCGTCGACGTCGGGCGGCACCGGTCGGCCCCAGTGCTGCTCGCGGAACGTCGACCACCGGCCGTCGTGCACGAAGACGTCCGTGAGCGCCTTGGCGAGCACGTCCGGGGTCCCGAAGTCGACGTAGTACCCGTGGCGCTCGCCGGTGAGCAGCGCGTGCACGGCGTGGTGCACGTCGTCGGCCCACTGCGCGGTCATCCCGAAGCCGCCCTCCGAGGTCGGGGTGACCATCGCGACGTCGTTGAGGTCGGACTCGGCGACGAGGGACAACGGCCGCCCGACGTCCCGGGCCAGCTCGGCGACCGCGTCCGACAGCTCGGCGAGGAGATGGCGGGGCGAGTCGTCGATGAGGGCGTGCACCGCGTCCAGCCGAAGGGCGTCGATGTGGAAGTCGCGCAGCCAGCGCAGGGCGTTCTCGACGACGAAGGCCCGGACGTGCGTCGAGCCCTCCCCGTCCAGGTTCACGGCCTGGCCCCACGGCGTGTGGTGGGCGTCCGTGAAGTACGGACCGAAGTCGGCCAGGTAGTTCCCCGATGGCCCGAGGTGGTTGTAGACGACGTCGAGGCACACCGCGATGCCCCGACCGTGGGCGGCGTCGACGAACCGCTGGAGCGCCGCAGGCCCGCCGTACGCCTCGTGCACCGCGTAGAGCGCGACGCCGTCGTACCCCCACCCGCGCGAGCCCGGGAAGGCGGCGACCGGCATGAGCTCGACCACGTCGACACCGAGGTCCGCCAGGTGGCCGAGGCGCTCGATGGCGGCGTCCAGCGTGCCGTCCGGCGTGAAGGTGCCGATGTGGAGCTCGTAGACGAGTGCGCCGCGCACGTCGCGTCCGGCCCAGGCCGCATCCGCCCAGTCGTGCAGGGCGCTGTCGAAGGTACGGCTCGCCGCGTGCACCCCGGCCGGCTGCCAGGGGCTGCGGGGGTCCGGGCGGGGCTCGCCGCCGTCGAGGGCGAAGGCGTAGTCGGTGCCGTGGGGCAGCGGTTCGGGTCCTACCCACCACCCGTCCTCAGCGGCGCGCAGTGGCGCGACCCCTCCCGTCGTCACCAGGTCGACCCGGGAGGCTCGCGGTGCCCACACGCGCGGGGCCGTGGTGCCCATCAGTCGCCCTCCGTCCGCACGAGCAGCGCCACCGGCAGGAGGTCGAGGAGCTCTGCGAGCGCCACCGGCCCACCGGGAACCGGACGTCCGGTCAGCCGGTCCTGCCAGGCGCCGTCCGGCAGGACCACCATGTGCTCGCCCCAGCCGCCGAGGCGGTTCAGCGCCAGCGCGAGCCGAGTCACCACGGTGACCGCCACGGGCTCGCCACCTGCGGTGCGGGCGAACGCGAAGGCGTTGCCAGTCGAGCACGGCACCGCCCGGTACCCCGCGGTCTCGCCCACGAACGCCTCAGGGTGCTCACGCCGGACGGCGAGGGCGCGAGCCGTGACAAGGAGCTTCTCGGCGTCCAGCCCGGCCGGGGCCTCGTGCTCGAGGCGGTCGAGCAGGCTGGAGAGGCGGTCCACGTCGACGGGCCGGCGGTTGTCCGGGTCGACCAGGGCGATCGCCGGCACCTCGGTGCCCTGGTACACGTCCGCGACGCCCGGCAGGGTCAGCTGGACGAGCTTGGTGCCGAGGGTCGCCGCACGCACGCCGGGAGCGGCGAGCCGCACCCACGCGGCGAACGCGTCCCGCACCTCGCTCGACTCGAGTGCGGCACGGGCGAGGCCGAGGACGGCCTCCTCGTACGCCTCGCCCACCGAGGTCCACCCGGTGTGCTGCTTGGCCTCGCGCACCGCCTTGGTCAGGTAGTCGGTCAGCCGGTCGGGCTCGATGGGTCCGGCGGCGGTCCACGTGCCGGCGAGCGTCTGCCACAGCAGGTTCTCGGTGCGCCCGTCGACGAGCGTGCCGCGGGCGCCGGCGGTCGCTGCGCGGACCTGCTCGAGGAGGGCGCCCCACTCGAGCGGCAGCTCGGACAGCACCCCGAGGCGCGACCGCACGTCCTCGCTCCGCTTCGTGTCGTGCGTGGAGAGCGACGTCATCGCGACGGGTGCCCGGTGCTGCGCGCGGGACGCCCAGGCGTGCAGCTCCTCCGGACTGATCGCGAAGCGCTCGGGCGCACCGCCGACCTCGCAGAGCGCCACGAGGTGCGTCCACCGGTAGAAGGCCGTGTCCTCGACCCCCTTGGCCATCACCGCGCCGCAGGTCTGCTGGAACCGCACCACCAGCTCGCCGCGGCGCCGCTCGTGCGTGCGTCCGGCAGAGCCGACCTCGTGGCCCAGCAGCATCTCGGCCAACAGGTCGAGCGTCTCCAGGCGGTCGCCCTCGAGGTTGGCCCGCGCGCGGGCGACGCACTCCTCGAACGCCGCCTTGGCGTCAGGGCTGACCGGCGAGCCGGGGACCACGTAGTACCGGTACCGGTCCGCGGCCACGAGGAGCTCCACGAGGCAGTCGTGCAGCGACCTCCGCGTGTGGTCCCGCAGGCGGACGTCGTCCCGGCAGATGTCCGCGGCCAGATCGGCGAGGCGGTCCACCTCCGCGTACAGCGGGCCGGTGACGATCTGCCGCTTGGCCTCGTCGACCAGGCCTGGCAGGGCGTCGGGGGCGTCACCGGCGACACGGTGCATGAGGGCGCCCAGCTCGTTCGCCCCGCCCGGGTCCACGAACACCTGCTGGACCCGCCACATCGCCTCGTACCCGGTGCTCCCCGCGGTCGCCCAGTCGTCGGGCAGCTCCTCAGCCGGCGCCAGGATCTTCTCGACGACGACCCAGGCGCCTCCCGTGGCTGCGGCCAGGCGGTCGAGATAGCCCCGGGGGTCCGCCAGCCCGTCGGGGTGGTCGATGCGGAGCCCGTCGACAGTGCCGTCGGCGACGAGCGACGTGATGAGCTCGTGCGTCGCGTCGAAGACCGCCGGGTCCTCCACGCGGATCGCCGCGAGGGTGCCGACGTCGAAGAACCGCCGGTAGTTGAGCTCCTCGTTGGCGACGCGCCAGTAGGCGAGGCGGTAGTGCTGCCGGTCCACCAGCTCGCCGAGCGGGAGGCTCTCGGTGCCCGGCCGCACCGGGAACACGTGGTCGAAGTAGCGGAGGACGGTCTGCTCGCCGACCCCGGGCACGTCGGCCGTCTCGAGGGTCAGCTCGCCGGCGCTGAGCACGGCGCCGATCCGGCTGCCGAGGACGGGCATGAGGAGCGAACCCGCACCGGCCGACCAGTCCACGTCGAACCAGGAGGCGTACGGCGACTCGGGACCGTGCGCGAGCACCGACCACAAGGCGCGGTTGTGCCACACCGGCGTCGGCACGGCCATGTGGTTCGGGACGATGTCGACGATGAGCCCGAGCCCGGCTGCGCGTGCCGCCGCGGAGAGCCGGTCGAGGCCCGCCCGCCCGCCCAACGCAGCGGAGATCTCCGAGTGGTCGACGACGTCGTAGCCGTGCGTCGACCCCGGCGCGGCGGTGAGCACCGGCGAGAGGTACAGGTGGGTGACGCCGAGGCGGGCCAGGTACGGGACCTGGGCGGCGGCGTCGTCGAACGTCAGGTCGGCACCGAGCTGGAGCCGGTAGGTGGAGACGGGCACCGGGCGTCCGGCGTCGGGCCGCCGACGGGCCGGGCTGAGCCGCGCCTCGGTCATGCGTCGGTCGCCATCGGCGGGCGGCTGAAGACCAACGTGCTGCGCCCGGTGATCGTCACGACGTCGCCGGGCTTGACGACGTTGCCGGGGGAGAGGGTGTGGTCGGTGTCGAGCACGCACGCCCAGGCCTCGCCGAACTCGGCGGGCGGCATCGTGAACTTCACGCCGTTGGGGGCGGCGTTGTAGAGGACCAGGAACGAGTCGTCGACGACGCGCTCGCCCCGCGCGTCGGGCTCGTTGATGGCCTCCCCGTTCAGGAAGACCATCACCGCCTTGGCGTGGCTCTCGTGCCAGTCGGTGTCCTCCATGTGCTCACCGGCGGTCGTGAACCAGGCGATGTCGCCGAGCTCCGACTCGCCGCCGTGCTCGGCGCTGCCGGCGAAGAACCGGCGCCGGCGCAGCACGGGATGGTCCCGGCGCAGGTGCACGAGCGCGCGCGTGAAGTCGAGCAGCGCCTCACGGTGCTCGTCGAGGTCCCAGTCCATCCAGGCGGTCTCGTTGTCCTGGCAGTACGTGTTGTTGTTGCCGTTCTGGGTCCGCCCGATCTCGTCGCCGTGGGCGAGCATGGGCACGCCCTGGGACATCAGCAGCGTGGTGAGGAAGTTGCGCTGCTGCCGACGGCGGAGGGCGTTGATGCCCTCGTCGTCGGTGGGACCCTCCACGCCGCAGTTCCACGACCGGTTGTGGCTCTCGCCGTCGTTGTTGCCCTCGCCGTTGGCCTCGTTGTGCTTGGTGTTGTACGAGACGAGGTCGGCGAGCGTGAAGCCGTCGTGCGCGGTGACGAAGTTGATCGACGCGCTCGGCTTGCGCGCCGTGTGCTCGTACAGGTCGGAGGAGCCGGAGAGGCGGCTCGCGAACTCGGCGAGGGTCGCGGGCTCGCCGCGCCAGAAGTCGCGGACCGTGTCCCGGTACTTGCCGTTCCACTCCGACCACAAGGGCGGGAAGCCACCCACCTGGTAGCCGCCCTCGCCGACGTCCCACGGCTCGGCGATGAGCTTGACCTGGCTCACCACCGGGTCCTGCTGGACCAGGTCGAAGAACGCGGACAGGCGGTCGACCTCGTGGAACTGGCGCGCGAGGGTCGCGGCCAGGTCGAAGCGGAAGCCGTCGACGTGCATCTCCGTCACCCAGTAGCGCAGCGAGTCCATGAGCAGCTGGAGCACGTGGGGGTGGCGCATGAGCAGGGAGTTGCCCGTGCCGGTCGTGTCGAAGTAGTGCGCGGGGTCGTCGTCGACCAGTCGGTAGTAGGCGGCGTTGTCGATGCCACGGAAGCACAGGGTGGGACCCAGGTGGTTGCCCTCGGCGGTGTGGTTGTAGACCACGTCGAGGATGACCTCGATGTCCGCCTCGTGGAGCTTCTTCACCATCTGCTTGAACTCCTGGACCTGCTGCCCGGGGTTCGCGAAGGCGGAGTAGCCGTTGTGCGGTGCGAAGAAGCCGATCGTGTTGTAGCCCCAGTAGTTGGACAGGTCCTTGTGCTGCAGGTGGGGGTCGTTCACGAACTGGTGGACCGGCATGAGCTCGACCGCGGTGATCCCCAGGTCGGAGAGGTGGTCGATGATGGCGGGGTGGGAGAGCCCTGCGTACGTGCCGCGGAGCTCCTCGGGGATGCCGGGGTGACGCATCGTCAGGCCCTTGACGTGGGCCTCGTAGATGACCGACTCGTGGTACGGGCGCGCCGGTGGGCGGTCGAAGCCCCAGTCGAAGAACGGGTTGATGACGACCGACGTCATCGTGTGGGCGGCCGAGTCCTCGGTGTTCATCTTGTCGGGGGCGTCGAACCGGTACGCGAACAGCGAGGAGTGCCCGTCGATCTGCCCGTCGATGGCCTTGGCGTACGGGTCGAGCAGGAGCTTCGCCGGGTTGCACCGGTGCCCGTGCGCCGGGTCGTACGGGCCGTGCACGCGATACCCGTACCGCTGCCCGGGCTGGACCGTCGGGAGGTAGCCGTGCCACACGAAGCCGTCGACCTCGGGCAGATCGACCCGCTGCTCCGTGCCGTCCTCGGCGATCAGGCACAGCTCGACGCGCTCCGCCACCTCCGAGAAGAGGGCGAAGTTGGTTCCGGACCCGTCGAAGGTCGCACCGAGGGGATAGGCGTTGCCGGGCCAGATCTGCATGCGCCCAGCCTGCCAGCCGGGCGCCGTTATCGCCCCGTCAGTAGTCGATCTTCACGACCGGCCGCGGTCGGCGGTCGGCGTCAGGAGCCGGTGACGACGTCGCGACCGGACTCGGCCCAGGCCTGGATCCCCCCGGCGAGGTCGGCGACGGCGTCGATCCCCGCACCCTGCATCTGCTGCACAGCGGCCTGGGACCGGTTCCCGGAGCGGCAGTAGACCGCGTACGTCGCGGCGGGGTCGAGTTCGGCGAGACCCGCGGCGAAGTCCGGCGAGGAGACGTCGAGGTTGACGGCGCCCTCGAGGTGGCCCTCGGCGAACTCCTCGGGCGTGCGGACGTCCAGCACGACGACGCCGTCGCGCCCGGCGAGGTCCGCGAAGGCGTCCGCGTCGAGGCTCTGCCCCCGGACCTCGGTCTGCGCGTCGTCGTCGGGGGAGCCGGTGCCGTCGGAGCAGCCGGCGAGCGTGAGGAGCCCGGCGACGGCGAGCGCGGCGAGGCGGGCGCGGCGGGCGCGGCGGTGAGCGGCCATGGTGGGAGTGCACCTCCGGGTATCGAGATGGACGTGCCCGGACACGATGATCGTGCCACCCGGGACGGCGTGCGCGGGAGACGACGGCGGACCCGGGGCGCCGCCACCCCGGGTCCACCTCTCGTCAGGCGCTCAGATGAAGAGCAGCTGGGCGCCCTCGGTCATCTCGATGAAGTCGCTGGCGGAGATGATCCCCTCGACGTCGTCCCGCAGGTCGGCCTCGGTGAGCTTGTTCATGTCGGCGCTCATCCGGCAGCCCCAGAGGTGCCCGCCCGCGGCCACGATCTGGTCCAGGAAGTCGGGGACCTCGGGCACCCCGAGGTCGGCGATCTGCTTCTTGAGCATCTTCGTCGCGACGGCCTGCATGCCGGGCACCGGCGCGAGCGCCTGTGGAACGCGCAGGTCACCGATCGGCATGTGCATCGCGGTGTTGCCGGTGGGGGAGAACTTCAGGTCGTCCATGCGCTTCTTCGCGATCATGTCGAAGCCCCAGAACGTGAAGAACAGGTGCGTCTCCACGCCCTCGCCGAGTGCGGCGTTGGCCAGGATGAGGCCCGGGTACGCCATGTCGAGGTTGCCCTTGGAGCAGATGATCGCCAGCTTGCGGCCGCTGGAGGCGTCGTCGTCGAAGCTGGGGACGATGGGTGTGTTCATGGTCGTGTCCTGTCTCGTCTCTGGTGGGGGGAGGCGGTCAGACGCAGCCGCGCGGCTTGGGCAGGCCGGCGATGTACGCCATCTTCTTCGCCGGCTTCTTGGGGAAGAGCTCGAACTGGTCCTTCACCGGGAAGCCGCCGACCGTCTGCACGCGGCGGCTCGTCGCCGTCTCGCCCTGCGTCTCGAAGTCGGCGCGCAGGAACTCGATGACCTTCCAGTGCTCGGCGGTCAGCTGGATCCCGATCGCCTCCGCCAGCACGACGGCGAGCTCGCGGTCCCACTCGGTGGGGTCGGTCATGAACCCCTCGTCGTCGACGTGCACCTCACGTCCGGCGAGCGTGGTCACAGGCATGGTGCGGTCCTCTCTACAGGCCGGACGGGATCCGTACGGCGTCGGTGGTGGCGGCGGGACCGGCGGGACCCCGGGGGGGCCTGTGCTTGCCGGTCATGGACATGTGCGTGGGGACCGGCATGCGCCGGCCGGGAAGGAGCATGTGCCAGTAGAGGTGGCGGAAGCCGAGCTTCCCCCAGTGGTTGACCCGGCTCTCCCTGAGCAGGCGCATGGGCCCGACCAGCGGCAGCGGGTAGGTCCCGGGCAGCGGCTCCGTGTCGTAGTTGAAGTCGATGAGCAACGCCTTGCCGTCCCCGCTCTCGACGAAGCAGTTGGCGTGCCCGTCGAACGACTCACGCATCGGCTCGCCGGCGACGTGCGCCAGGAAGTTCGGCACGAAGACGTCGGCCTCGAAGTGCGCGACGGAACCCGCCTTGGACGCCGGGGCGTCGGTGGCGTCGCCGATGGCGAAGATCCGGTCGTCGGCCTTCGACAGGAGCGTGTGCTTGTCGACGGGCACGTAGTTGAGCTCGTCGCCGAGGCCCGAGCGGGCGATGTAGTCGGCGCCCATGTTGACGGGGACCGTGACGAGCAGGTCGAACGGGACCTGTCGCTCGTCGTAGGACTCGAGGGTGCCGGCGTCGGCGTCGACGGCCGCGACCACGAAGTCGGGCTCCAGGGCGATGCCGCGGCGCTCGAGCATGTCGCCGAGGTACGTCGCGGAGACGGGCTTGGTGAACGCGCCCGGGAGCGGGGTCACGTAGCTGAGCTCGACCTTGTCCCGGATGCCGCGCTTGCGGAAGTACGCGTCGGCGAGGAAGACGAACTCCAGCGGCGCCACCGGGCACTTGATGGGCATCTCGGCGACGTGCACGACGACGCGCCCGCCGTCGAACCGTGCGAGGGCCTTCGCGAGGGCCGTCGCACCCGCGAAGGTGAAGAACTCGTGCACCGTGGTCCCGAGCCCCTCGGCGAGCCCGGGCGTCTCCTGCGGCCTGGGGGTCGTGCCGGTCGCGATGACGAGGTAGTCGTAGGTGAGGGTGGCGCCGTCCTCGAGGTGCACCGTCCGCTCGGCGCGGTCGACGCGGTCCACCGCCGCCTGCACGACGTCGATGCCCGGCCGGATGGCGGGGCGGAGCGGCTTGGCGACCTTCTCGGGGGTGTAGACGCCGAACGGGATGAACAGGAAGCCCGGCTGGTAGTAGTGCGTGGTGGCCGGGTCGACGACGGTGATGGACCACTCGTCGCGGGGGAGCTTCTTGCGGAGCTTGTTGACCACCATCGTTCCGGCGGTTCCGGCACCGAGGACCACGAGGCTCTTCATCGCGCGATCTCCTGACGGAGGTGAAGGGTGGTGCCCGACTGCGGCACCGGACGGCGGCGCCCTCCACGATCGACGCTAGACCCGTGTCTCGGCATGCGGACAGGGACCTAGGTCGCATACACCCGGGGGTATCCCGCGACGGGCGTGCGCGAACGTTCGCGGTGCGCCGGTGAGGCGCTCCGCTCACCGTGCCAGGCGCTCGACCACCGAGCCGAAGAGCCACGGGGCGGACCGTGCGAGCGGCACCACCCCGGCACGGGCCGGGGACGTGGCGCAGGCGACGAGCGCGGTGGTCAGGACCCGGTAGTCGCGGGTCGCCGCCGTCCAGGCGCGTTCGTAGGCCGCGGGGTCGTCGAGGGTCGCGACGGCGGCGCGCGCCTGGGCGAACCCGACGCGCATGCCCTCACCGGTCAGCGCGTCCACGTAGCCCGACGCGTCGCCGACGAGGCGCACCGCACCGCGCGTGCGGGCAGCGGAGCGCTGGCGCAGCGGCCCTGCGCCGAGCGTGGGACCCACGGAAGCCGCGCCGGCCAGGCGCGCCTCGAGCTCCGGCATCCCTGCCAGGGTGCGGGTCCACTCCGTGCGGGGAGGTCCCAGCAGGGCGACCCCGACGAGGTCCCCGGCGACCGGCGTCACATACGCCTCCGCCGATGGTCCCCAGTGCACCTCGACGAGATCCCGCCACGGGGCGACGGCGAAGTGCCGACGCAGCCCGAAGCGGCGGTGGCCGCCGTCGGCACGCTCCAGGCCGGCGAGGCGGCGGACCGTCGAGTGCAGCCCGTCGCACGCCAGCAGCCACCGCGCTGTGATGCCCCCTGCCGTGACGCCGCCGGTGGTGAGCCGCAGGTCCGTCACCCGCGCCGTGACGCGAGCGACCCCGAGCTCCGCCGCTCGCTCCTGCAGCGCGTGCGTCAGCACGGTGCGGCGGACGCCCCGGCCGTCTGCGGCGCGGAAGGCGTGATCGACGTGGCGGCCGCGCGCCCGGTAGCTGATGCCGCGCAGCGTCCAGCCCGGCGGGTCGACGCCAAGGCGGTGCAGGGCGCGGAGCGTGCCGGGCATCAGGCCCTCGCCGCAGGCCTTGTCGAGCGGGTCCTGCCGCGCCTCGACGAGGACGACGTCGAGGCCCGCGAGCCGGGCCTCGATCGCCGCCGCCAGGCCCACGGGACCGCCGCCCACCACGAGCACGTCGGTGTCGGTCACGGGAGTGCGCTCACCGGGCGGCCAGCTCGGCGAGCGCCCGCTCCTCGGTGGGTATCCGCACGGCGAGGAGGAGGACCGCGTTGCAGGCGGTGAAGACGAGCGCCGTGACCCAGGCCGTGTGGACGAGCGGCAGGGCGACGCCCTCGACGACGACGGCGACGTAGTTCGGGTGCCGCAGCCAGCGGTATGGCCCCGAGCTCACGAGCGACAGGCCGGGGACGACGATCACGCGGGTGTTCCACTGCCGGCCGAGCGTCGTGACGCACCACCAGCGCAGGCCCTGCGCGGCGACGACCGCGGCCAGCGCCGGCCAGCCGAGGGCCGGGACGAACGGTCTGTCGGCGAGGTGCACCTCCGCGACGCACGCCACGAGGAGCCCCGTGTGCAGGGCGACCATCGGCGGGAAGTGCCCACGGCCCCGCTCGACGCCGCCGCGCGCGAACGCCCAGCGGGCGTGCCGTGCGGAGACCACGAGCTCGACCAGCCGCTCGACGGCGGTGGCCGCGACGACGAGGTCGAAGAGGAGGCGCACGGTCAGTCCCACCGCAGGAGGACCAGCTCGGCGCCGACACCTGGGCCGAAGGCCACGACCAGCCCGGGCGTACCGGCCTCGCGCGCCTCGTCGAGCTGGCCCGCGAGGACGTCCAGCACGGAGGCGGACGACAGGTTCCCGCACCGGGCGAGCGAGGCCCGGCTGGCCTGCAGCGCGACCGGGTCGAGGTCGAGCGCGTCCCGGACCGCGTCGAGGATGCGCGGCCCGCCCGCGTGCACCGTCCACACCCCGACGTCCCGCGACTTGAGGTCGTGCCTCTCGAGGAAGGCGCCGACGTCCTCGGCCAGGTGCGCCTCGATGAGCGCCGGCAGGCCGGGCGAGAGGACGATGCCGAAGCCCCCGTCCCGGACCGCCCAGCCGAGGTGGTCGGTGGTGCCTGCGTACAGCGTCGCCGCGGCGTCCACGACGGCGGGCCCGCCCGGAGCGGTGCGGTGGGCGTCGCCGACGACGATCGCCGCCGCCGCGCCGTCGCCGAACAGCCCGCTGGCCACGAGGTTGGCCGGGGACTCGTCGCCGGCCTGCACGGTCAGGGAGCAGAGCTCGACGCTCAGCAGCAGGGCGACCCCGTCGGGCCGGCCCGCGAGGAGCTCGTGCGTGATGCCGAGCCCCGCGGCGCCGCCCGCGCAGCCGAGCCCGAAGGACGGCACCCGTCGCACGCCAGGCCGCATGCCCAGCCGCTCGGCGAGGACGGCGTCCAGGGAGGGCGCGGTCACACCGGTGACCGTCGTGAAGACGAGGACGTCCACGTCGCCCGGCGTCAGCCCGGCGCGTTCGAGGGCGCTGCGGGCGACCGACTCGGCCAGCTGCAGGCCGACCGCCGCGAACGCCTCGTTCGCGGCGCCGAAGCCGCCCAGCGTCGCGTACGCGTCCAGGGGCAGTGCGAGGCCTCGGGTGGTCACCCCGGACGCGGCGTGCAGTCGGCGCGTGACGGCCAGGAGCTCGGGATCGGACGTCAGCAACGGCGCGATCGCCTCGGTGATCTCGGCCTGCGGGTGCACGTGCGGACCCCGGAGCGCGCTCACGGCGACGACGTGCGACATCCGGGGATTCTGACACTGTGTGATCACGATGGCGCGGCGAGCGGAGATGCGACGGACGGCGGTGGGGCTGGTGCGGGCCAGCCATGCCGGGCCGACCGTCGTCGTGACCGCACTCTCCGTCGCCCTCCTCGTGGGGCTCGGTGCCCCCGGGCGCGTCGTCGCGGTGGCGACGGCGGCCGTCCTGCTCGGTCAGCTGTCGGTGGGATGGTCGAACGACTGGTTGGACGCGGGGCGGGACACCGCAGTGCGGCGGCGCGACAAGCCCGTCGTCGCGGGCGCGGTCCGTGCGGAGACGCTGCGCCGCTGCGCCCTGGTCGCCGCCGGGCTGTGCGTCGTGGCGTCACTGGCCACCGGGCCGCTGCCCGGCGTCGTCCACCTGGTGGCAGTCGCGGGAGCGTGGGCGTACAACCTCGGGCTGAAGCGCACTGCATGGTCATGGGTCCCGTACGTCGTCTCGTTCGGACTCCTGCCCGTGTTCCTGTCCCTCGCCGCCGGTGATGGCCGGGTGCCGTGGCGGCTCGCGGTCGCCGGCGCGCTGCTCGGCGCGGGCGCGCACGTCGCGAACGCCCTCCCTGACCTGGAGGACGACGCCGCCACCGACGTCCGGGGGCTGCCGCACCGGTTCGGCCGGCGGGGTTCCGCGGTGCTCGCCCCGGTGCTCCTGGCCGCCGCCGCGGGGGTCGTCGTCGGGGGTGGGGCGGTCCGTCTCGCGGTCGGCGCGCTCACGGTCGCCGTCGCCGTCGCGGCGGGCGTGGTCGGGGCGGTGCGCCCCTCGAGCCGGGCGCCCTTCGCGCTGAGCATGGCCGTGGCAGGACTGTGCGTCGGCCTCCTCGTCACCGCAGGGCGTGGCGGAGCGTGAGGCGGCACCGCGGAACGGATGTCGGTGCCCGGCGAGACGATGTGGCCATGACGCGAGGACGTGCGGCCGGCGCCTTCCGGCACCAGGTGAGCCTGCCCGGCTGGTCCGTGCGCTCGTCCTGGGGGTTCGACGCGGAGCTCGAGTCCTTCTGGGCGGAGCTCTGGCGCTCGGATGCGGACCCGGAGCCCACCGTGCGCGTGCCGCGGGAGCATCTGGTGCCGACGGTCACCGGCCTGGCCCGGGTCCTGGGGACGGCCGCGGGCGTGCCCGCCGGCGAGGCGTTCGTCGCACTGACCGCCTGAGCCGTCCGCCGGTCGGGGAGGGGGTCGGCCGATGCCGTGGGCACCGAGATCCGTCCCGCTCCGTCAGTGCGCGCCGACCGCCCGCGCGGCAGCGACGGCGGGGCCGATCCCACCGAGCCACGGCTCACCGTGACCCGGGAGCACGACGGTGGCGCCCGAGGCCTCGAGGACGTCGAGCGATCGCAAGGCCTGTGCGCTGTGCGCGGTCGCGGCACCGGCGATGATCTGCGGGCCACGACCCCCGGTGTACGGGTCGAGGGTGACCAGGGCGTCGCCCGTGAGCAGGGTGTCGCGGTCCGGCAGGTGCAGGGCGACGTGCCCGGCGGTGTGGCCGGGGGTCGGCAGGACGTGGGGTCGGCCCGGGACGTCCAGGACCTCGCCGGCAGGCAGGCGGCGGATGTCGTCGACGCCGCGCACCCAGAGCGCGCCCGCGGCCGCCATCGCCAGGAGGATCGGGACGGCCGCCGGGTGCCGTAGCGGGTACGCGGCCCGGGGGTTCTCATGCGCGTAGCGGTATGGGTGTGCCGCGAGGTACGCGTCGGCGTCGCTCACCCAGACGGGCAGCCCACGGCTCACAGCACGGGCGGCGTTGCCGGTGTGGTCGAAGTGCGCATGGGTGAGGACGACGGCGGCCAGGTCGTGGGGACGACGGCCGATCGCCCGGATCGCGGTGCCGATCGCCCGCCAGGCGCGTGGCAGCCCCGTGTCGACGAGGAGCAGCCTGCCGTCGTCGCCCTCGACGAGGTAGCAGTTGACGTGGGCGTGGCCGATGCGGTGCACCCCCGGTGCGATCTCCATGACGTGCCCCCCTCGCCCGTGAGCCGGGCGTCCCACCGCCACCGTAGGCCCGGTCCCGCGCAGCTGCGCGCGGGCGGCGGAGTGGCCGTGCACTCGCGGTCATGAGGCTGCGGTGCGACCGTCGTCGCGGGGGCAGCAGCAGATCTGTGTGCCCCGGCACAGCGCGACGGGGCCGTCCCGGGTGCAGCGCCGGGTCGGTTCTCGGGCCGGTCGGCGTCGCGCGCGCCGGCCCCGGGCCGGCTGAGTCGATCGGGGGATCGACCATGTTCTTCCACCGTCAAGAGCTCCAGCACAAGGCCAGCCCGGACCGCCCCGACGCCGTCTATGCCCGCAAGCTCCAGGAGGTCCTGGGCGGCCAGTACGGGGAGATCACGGTCGCCATGCAGTACGGCTTCCAGTCCTGGAACACCCACCTGCCGGGCAAGTACCGGGACCTGCTCTTCGGCATCGGCGCCGAGGAGTTCGGGCACGTGGAGATGCTCGCGACGATGATCGCCCAGCTGCTCGAGAAGGCTCCGATCGGTATCACCGAGGACGCCGTCCAGGCGGATCCGACGGTGGCGGCCGTGATCGGCGGCACGGACCTGCAGCACGCGATCGTCGCGGGCGCCGGTGCGCGGCCGGTGGACAGCATGGGGAACCCGTGGTCCGCCGCCTACGTCACGGCCAGCGGCAACCTGCTCGCCGACTTCACGGCCAACGCGAACGCGGAGATGCAGGGGCGGCTGCAGGTGGCACGGCTCTACCACATGACCGATGACGCGGGGGTGCGCGACCTCCTCGCGTTCCTCCTCGCGCGGGACACGATGCACCAGAACCAGTGGATCGCCGCCGCACGGGAGCTCCAGGAGGAGGGCCTCGAGGGGCTGCCCGTCCCCAGCAACTTCCCGCAGAGCAAGGAGCACACCGCGCACGCGTACGCCTACATCAACTTCTCGGACGGTGCGCACGCCGCCGAGGGGGCGTGGGCGTCCGGGCCGGCCCCGGACGGCCACGGCGAGTTCGAGTACAGGGAGGCCCCGGGGGTGCCGGACACGGTGCCCATGCCGCCGCCCACCCACCCGGACAGCAGGCTGTTCGGAACGACCGGCGTGCCGAACGCCGTGGAGAAGCTCGCCGCCCGCGTCCAGGACACGCTCCACAAGGAGTGAGCCAGGACTCCGCGACCGATCGGCCCGCCGGGCGGACCGATCGGTCGCGGCCGGGGGTCCCGAGGGTGATCCTGGGCTCCCGTCGACGATTCGGAGGTGCAGGATGCCCGAGGACCTCGTCGCCGTGGCCTCGCTCGCAGAGCTCGCGGAGCTGGTACGGATGCTCGGCCAGCCGTACGTGCGGTTCAGTGCAGGGCCGGAGGCGGACGCCGCGGGGACCAGCACCGACAAGGAGAGCGGTGCGACGCTCCCCGGCCTGTCCGTGAACCCGTTGGCCCCCGAGCCGTGGTGGGACCGGCCCCTGGAGCACTGGCTGGCGCGGCAGCTCTGCCAGTACATGCACCTCGGCGAGCGGGAGCGTGCAGGGTGGGTGCTCACCGGTGCCGTCGTGGGCCGAGGGCCCGACAGCGAGCCGCTCGTGAGCGACGTGCGGTTCGTGGCCGTCCTCCGCGACGAGGTGCTCGCGGAGGCGCAGGAGGTGTACCGGCGGGTCTTCGACGCCGGGCGGGTGTGAACCGTCCCGCGACCGGGTGAAGTCCGACGACCGGCGTGGACGCCGTGTGAGGGCCGTGATCACACTGGAGAGTCCGTGTGCCCCCTCCCGAGGCCGAGGCGATGGCGATGCGCGCTGCCCGACTCCTGGGATCCGTGCTGGTCGTCGCGGGGCTGGGTGTGCCCTCGACTGCCTGGGCGGCCACCGACGACGACTCCCCACCGCCGTGGGCGGCGGCGAGCTGCTCCGAGGAGCTGGGGGAGTGCCACAGCTGGCGTGACCAGCACCGGGCCGTGATGCACGAGTGGCGCGAGGCGCGGGCGGACATCTTCGCCCGCTGGCGTGCGGGTGAGCTCACGACGCAGGAGCGGGACGCGCTGCTCGACCAGGCGCGGGCCGACCGCACCGCTCGGAACGCCGAGCTGCGCGAGGCACGCCAGGCGGCGAAGGAGGCGTGGCGCCTGGAGCGCGGCGAGCCCGCCGAGCTCGACCTCGACGTGCCGCCGGACGACTCCGACAGTCCTGACGACTCCGACGTCCGTGGCGGCAGGGGAGCCGACCACGGCAAGGGGAATGGCAACGGCCGTGGGAACGGCCACGGGGACGATGCGCCGCACGGGCGCGGCGGGTCGTCCGCGGGCGGCGCCTGACCGCGTCCCCGGCCGCCCTCAGTGCAGGGCGGCGTCCGCGGGGCCGGTGCGCCAGGCGTGGAAGGTGACGGTGAGCCCGGCGCGCGTGGGCGCGCAGCAGTAGGGACCGGCGGCCGCGGGCACGCCTGCCGGGAACGGTGCGACGCGCACGAGGCGGAAGGGCTCGTGGTCCGCGCGGGCGCGGACGGTCACCGCGTCACCGGAGCGGCTCAGCCGGATGGTGACCTGCCGGCCCGACCAGTCGGGGACCGGACCGACGGACCAGTCGGACCGGCCGAGGGTGACGACGGCGCCCAGCTGCGGTACGCCGTCGGCGAGCTCGACGCCCGCCTTGATCCACGTCTCACCGTCGGCGCGCAGCATCAGCCCCGCCTGGTCGAACTGCGCGTCGAAGGCGACGGTCAGGTCCACCTCGACGGCGCCCTCGGCGGGCAGTGGGGCGAGGAGGGCGTGCGCGTCGTCGTGGGTGAACCCGTAGGCAGTCTTCAGCCACGCATCCGAGCCTTCCACGGCGGTGACCACGAGGTCGCCGTCGTGCTCGACGGCGTCGACGGGCGGGGTGGTCCAGACGCCCGCGGACCAGGGTGTGTCGACAAGGCCGGAGGTCATGCGCGTCAGCCTAGGGGGGCGGTCCGCCGGGCGGCGCCGGCCGCCCCACCTCAGGACGTACGTCCTACGGCACTGTGGAGGCGATTTCTACTGTGTGGGCTGTGCAAAAACTGCAGGTGCCCCCGCGCCCGGACGCCCCCCGCGCCGTGTGGCACCAACGGGCCAACGCCCTGGTCGTGGCATGGCTCGTCGCCGCCGGCGTCGTCGCCGTGGCCCATCGATGGGTCCCCTCCGCCGGCTGGTTGATGCTCCACCTGCTCCTGCTCGGGGCTGCGAGCACCGCGATCCTCGTGTGGAGCGTGCACTTCGCCCAGGCGGTGCGCAGACGGCCGGTGCCCGGCGGTCAGCTCCTGCAGGTGGCTCGGCTCGCCCTGCACACCGCCGGGGCGGTCGCGGTCACCGTCGGTCTGCTCACGGGTGCCTGGGCGGCGGTCGCCGTCGGTGCGCTGCTCGTGACGGCCGCCGTGATCTGGCACGCTGGCGCCCTAGTCGCCCTGGGTCGCGGACCCGCCGCGGGCGCCCTCGGTGGCGGACTCGGCTGGACCACCAGGTACTTCGTCACCTCCGCGGCCAGCCTGCCGGTCGGTGCCGCCCTCGGCGTCTACATGGCACGTCCCGACGCCGCGGGTGACCTGGCTGCGCGGGCGCACCTCGGGCACGTCGCCGCCACGATGCTCGGCTGGGTGGGGTTCGCCGTCGTCGGGACGCTGGTCACGCTGTGGCCGACGATGCTGCGCGTGCCCATCGGCGCGGCAGCGTCCGTGGGCGCCCGGCGCGCGTTGCCGGTGCTGGCCGGGTCCCTCGTCGTCGTCCTCGGCGGTGCGGCGCTGGGATCGCGCCCGACTGCTGCCGCCGGGCTGCTCGGGTACGGCGTCGGACTGGTGCTCGCGGGACGCCACCTCGCCGCGCAGGCCCGCACCCGGCGGCCCGACACCTTCGCGGCCTGGTCGGTGGCCGCGGCACTCGCCTGGCTGCTCGGGGTGGTCGCCGTCTGGGCGGTGCGGCTCGTCATCGCCCCCGACTGGCCGGCTGCGCACGCCATCGCCAGCGCGCTGGTGCCGGCGATCGCCGTCGGTTTCGCCGCGCAGGTGCTCGTCGGTTCGCTCGGGCACCTGGTGCCGATGGTCCTGGGCGGCGGGCCCGCGGCCGTCCGCGCGACGCGCCGGGTGGCCGAGTGGGCCGGACCGGCACGGCTCGTCCTCCTCAACGGGGGCCTGCTCGTGTTCGTGCTGCCCGCCCCGAGCCTCGTGCGCGTCGGTGTGTCCCTGCTGGCGCTCGCAGCACTCGCCACGGTGCCCGTGCTCCTGGTGCGGGCGACCCTCGTGGCGCGGCGCGTGCGTCGCGTCGGGCACCCGGCCACGATGACCGAGGCCGATCCGCCGGGGCCCGCCCGGTGGCCGGCCGCGGCGGCTGCCGTGGCTCTCGCGCTCGTGGTCGTCGCCGGCGTGGCCGCCGACCCGGCCGCCGTCGGGCTGGGCCGCGCGGCCGGGGACGGGGTGGCGCCCACGGGCCGGGTCGTGGAGGTCGCCGTCGAGGCCAGGGACATGCGGTTCGAGCCTGCCTCGGTCGAGGTCGCGCCTGGGGACGAGCTGGTGCTCGTGGTGACGAACGTCGACTACACCGCGCACGACCTCGTGCTGGACTCCGGTGCGTCGTCGGGCCGCGTCGCACCGGGCGGGACGGCGGCGGTCGAGGTGGGCGTCGTGGGCCGGGACATGGACGGGTGGTGCTCCGTCGCGGGGCACCGGCAGATGGGCATGACGTTCACGGTCCTGCTGGCGGGCGAGCCGGGCGACGCCGACGACGGCGGGGCAGGACAGGCACCCTCCCGCCACGACGCCGCGCCGACCGCACTCGACCTCATGGCCGAGCCCGGCCCCGGCTTCGAGCCGTACGACGCCGAGCTGGCCCCCGCCGGGCCGGGCCGGCTCCACCAGGTGACGCTCGAGGTGACCGAGGTGGAGCTGGAGGTGGCGCCGGGTGTGCGCCAGACCCTGTGGACCTTCGGCGGCACGGCGCCCGGCCCGGTCCTGCGCGGGAAGGTCGGCGACACGTTCGAGGTGACGCTCGTCAACGACGGGTCGATCGGGCACTCGATCGACTTCCACGCGGGAGCGCTCGCGCCCACGGAGCCGATGCGCACCATCGAGCCGGGCGAGTCGCTGACCTACACGTTCACCGCGACGCGGTCCGGCATCTGGATGTACCACTGCTCGACCATGCCCATGTCGCTGCACATCGCGAACGGGATGTTCGGCGCCGTCGTGATCGACCCGCCGGACCTGCCCGCCGTGGACAGGGAGTACCTCCTCGTGCAGTCCGAGCTCTACCTGGGCGCAGACGGGGGCGTCGCCGACGCCGACGCCATCGCCGCCGAGGCCCCGGACGCGGTCGTCTTCAACGGCTACGCGAACCAGTACGACCACGCCCCGCTGGCGGCGGAGGTCGGCGAGCGCGTACGGATCTGGGTCCTCGACGCCGGCCCGAGCCGGGCCAGCGCGTTCCACGTGGTGGGCGGCCAGTTCGACACGGTGTTCGCCGAGGGTGCCTGGACGCTCGGCGGGCCCGCGCTCCCACCCGGTCCGGGCGGTGCGCAGGCCCTCGGGCTGCTTCCCTCCCAGGGCGGCTTCGTCGAGCTCGTGTTCCCGGAGGCGGGGGACTACCCGTTCGTCTCGCACGTCATGGTGGACGCCGAGCGCGGCGCGCACGGCCTCGTCGCGGTCCGGTGACGTGAGGGGTGGCGAGTCCGTGGGTACCGGCGTCCAGCTCGTCAGGGGTGGGTGTGGCATGACTAGCCTGGGCCGATGAGCACTGCGGCGAAGCCGGTGGCGATCGCCGCGCGCGCCGACGCACCGGGGTGGTCCTGGTGGCGGGAGGCCTCGGGGGCTGTGGCCGACCTCGGCGTGCTCGTCCCGATCGCCATCGCCCTCGTGGTCGCCAACGGAGTCTCGCTGACGGCGGCGCTCCTGCCGGCCGGGCTCGCCTACCTCCTCGTCGCCGTCGTGTACCGCGTGCCCGTCGCGGTGCAGCCCCTGAAGGCCTTCGGGGCCGCCGCGATCGCGGCCGGTGCGGGCGTGCCCGTCATCGCGGCGGGCGCGCTGCTGATGGGCGTGGTCTTCGTCGCCCTCGGTGGGCTGGGCCTCCTCGACCGCGCCGCCGGCGTCTTCCCGGGGACCGTCATCCGGGGTGTCCAGCTGGCGGTCGGGCTGACCTTCGTGCGCATCGCCGCCGGGCTCGTCGTCGACCCGCCCGCGTCGTTCGAGCACCAGCCGCCCGGCGCCGTCGTGGCTGCCGCGACCGTCGTGGTCGTCGCCGTCCTGCTCTGGCGCCCGCGGCTCGTGCTCGCCGTCGTGCTCGTGGCGCTCGGCGTCGCGGTCGCCCTCGGTGCGCGCGCGGACGAGGTGCTCGGCCCGACACCCGTCGCGTGGCCCGCTCTCGACGGTGCCGCATTCGCGACCGCAGCCGTGCTCCTGGTGCTGCCCCAGCTGCCCCTGACGTTTGCCAACTCCTGCCTGGCCCCGGCGGACGCGGCCCGGACCTACTTCGGCCCCACGCCGGTCACGCCGAACCGGCTCGCGCTCACCCTCGGCGGTGCGAACGTCGTCGCCGGCGCCGTGTCGGGCATGCCGGTCTGCCACGGGGCCGGCGGTATGAGCGCGCACGTCGCGGCGGGCGCCCGGACCTGGCGCGCCCCGGTGCTCATCGGGGGTGTCCTCGTCGTGACGTCGGTGGCTCTCGGCCGGGGGCTGGGCGACGTGCTGGCCGCGTTCCCGCTGCCCGTCCTCGCCGGGCTCCTCGTGGTCGCCGCGGTGGCGCACGTCCGCCTGCTCGCCGACGTGCACGGGGGGCGTGCCTGGAGCGTCGTCGCGGTGGTCGGTGTCCTCGGCGTCACCGTGAACCTCGCCCTGGGCGTCGTCGTGGGGCTCGTCATGGCGCAGCTCCTGCGGGAGGTGCGGCGATGAGCGTCCCACCCCTCGTCGAGCCCGGACCACCGCTCACGCCGGCGCAGCGGGAGCGCTTCGCGCGGCACGTCCTGCTCCCACAGCTGGGTGAGCTCGGGCAGCGCCGGCTGCTCGCCGCACGTGTCTGCGTGATCGGCGCCGGCGGGCTCGGGGCACCCGTCCTGCAGTACCTGGCGGCCGCCGGCGTCGGCCGGATCGGCATCGTGGACGACGACGTGGTCGAGGTGTCCAACCTGCAGCGCCAGGTCGTGCACGGGGTGGCGGACGTGGGCCGGCTCAAGGTGGACAGCGCGGCCGACGCGGTCCGGGCCATCGCGCCGGAGGCGGAGGTCGTGGCGCACCCGGTCCGGGTCACCGCCGACACGGCGGACGTGCTGGGCGGCTACGACGTCGTCGTCGACGGCACGGACAACTTCCCGACCCGGTACCTGGTCAACGACACGTGTGTGCGTCTCGGCCTCCCGGAGGTGTGGGGGTCCGTCTTCCGCTTCGACGCCCAGGTCTCCGTGTTCTGGGGGAGGCCGCCCGACGGCGTGCCGGCGGTGCAGCTGCGCGACCTGTTCCCCACGCCGCCGCCCGAGGGCTCGGTGCCGTCCTGTGCTGTCGGCGGGGTGCTGGGGGCGATGTGCGGCATCGTGGGTGCCGTGATGGCGGCGGAGGTCGTCAAGCTGGTGACGGGCGCGGGCCGCCCGCTGCTGGGCCGGGTGGCGGTGCTGGACGCCCTCGCGGCCACGTGGTCGGAGGTGGCGCTCCGCGGCACGTCGGCGCCCGCGGGGTCGGTGGGCCAGGATGAGGCAGGCGAGCGAGGGGAGCGACGGGTGCAGAGCACACCGATTCCGGGGCCTGGCACCGGCGAGGTCCGGGAGGTGACCGCTCCCGAGCTGGCGGCGTCGCTGGCGGCGGGGTCGGTGACCCTCGTGGACGTCCGTGAGCCCGCCGAGCGGGACATCGTCACGATCCCCGACCACGTGGCCATCCCGCTCGGTCAGCTGGCGGAGCGGTGGCGGGAGGTGCCGGCCGATCGTCCGGTGGTCGTCTACTGCCACAGCGGACGGCGGTCCGCGCGGGCCGTGGAGCTGCTCTCCGCACGCGGGTACGACGCCGCGAACCTCGCGGGCGGCGTCCTGGCCTGGGCCGACCTCGTGGACCCCAGCCTGCCGCGATACTGACCGTCGAGTCGCCCAGCCCGTCCGTACCCGGACCCCGACCACGCCCGCACGCCGAGAGGACCGGAGACCACATGCGCACCGTTCTCGAGCACCGCGCGGCAGTGCTCGACCTGGTGCGGCCGCTCGAGCCCGTCGCGGTGCCGCTCGACGACGCCGCCGGCCTCGTCCTGGCGGCCGACGTCGTCGCGGCTGCGGACGTCCCTGCCTGGGACAACTCCGCCATGGACGGCTACGCGGTGCGCGCTGCGGACGTCGCCGGCGCCTCCCGCGAGGCGGCCGTGCGCCTGCCGGTGGTGGCCGACCTCCCGGCCGGGTCCGCCGCGATCCCGCACGTCGACGCCGGAACCGCGGCGCGCATCATGACGGGGGCGCCGCTGCCGCCCGGCGCCGACGCCGTCGTGCCCGTCGAGCTGACCGATGGCGGCGTCGCCGAGGTGCGCGTGCTGCAGCCGGTCCCGGTCGGGGCGCACGTGCGTCGGGCGGGGGAAGACACGACGGCGGGCGCCGTCGTCCTGAGCGCCGGGACGCTCCTCCGCGCGCCGCACGTGGCCGCCGTCGCGGCCGCCGGCACCGACGTGGTGACGGTGCACCGCCGTCCGGTCGTGGCCGTCCTCTCGACCGGCTCCGAGCTGGTGCGCGCCGGAGGGCCGCTGGGGCGCGGCACGATCCCCGACTCGAACTCCCACCTGCTCGCCGCGGCGGTCGGCGCCGCCGGGTGCGTGGCCGTGCGCCACGGACCGGTGCCGGACGACCCCTCCGCCCTGCGCGAGGTCCTCGCCACGCTGGACGGCACCGTCGACCTGGTGCTCACCTCCGGCGGGGTCAGCGTCGGTGCGTACGACGTCGTCAAGCAGGTGCTGTCTGCGTGGGGAGCCGTCGACTTCGTCCCCGTCGCGATGCAGCCCGGAAAGCCTCAGGCGCTCGGCACGCTGCCGGCCGGGACGCCGTTCGTCGGCCTGCCCGGCAACCCCGTGAGCGTCCACGTCTCGTTCGAGGTGTTCGTCCGCCCGGCGTTGCGGCGGCTGCGCGGGCTGTCGGACGCCGACCCGATCGTGGAGGCCGCCACGGTGCCGGCGACGGTGACCACCGGCTGGCGCTCGCCCGCGGGCCGGGTGCAGTACATGCCGGTGGCGCTGTGCCGGTCCGACGGGACGTGGTGCGCCCGGCCGGCGAGTCCGGGCGGGTCGGGCTCGCACCTGGTGACCGGCCTCGCCCGGGCCGAGGGTCTCGCCGTCGTGCCGGCGGAGGTCACCGAGGTCCGGCCCGGCGACGTGGTGACAGTGATGAGGAGCGACCTGTGCGAATGACCCACCTGGACGACGCCGGGCAGGCCCGGATGGTCGACGTCACGGACAAGCAGGCCTCGGTGCGGGTGGCCACCGCCGCGGGTCGGGTGGTGTGCTCGCCGGAGGTGGTCGCAGCGCTCCGCGACGAGGCGGTGCCGAAGGGCGACGCCCTCGCGGTGGCGCGCATCGCCGGCATCGCCGCCGCCAAGCGGACGCCGGAGCTGCTGCCCCTCGCCCACGTCATCGGCGTGCACGGCGTGACCGTGGACCTGGCTGTCGACGACCGGGGGGTCACCGTGACCGCGACCGTCCGCACCGCCGACCGGACGGGTGTCGAGATGGAGGCCCTCACCGCCGTGAGCGTGGCCGCCCTCGCGCTCGTCGACATGGTGAAGGGCATCGACCGCACCACCGCGATCACCGACGTCCGGCTGCTCGCCAAGTCCGGCGGGCGGTCCGGCGCGTGGACCAGGGAGGACGCATGACCTACGACGCGATCGTGCTCGCCGGCGGGGAGGGGAGGCGACTGGGTGGTGTCTCGAAGCCCGACATCCTGGTCGCCGGGCGCTCGATGCTCGACCGGGTGCTGGAGGCCGTCGCGACCGCCCGGTCGGTCGTGGTGGTAGGCCCGGACCACCTCGCCCGTCCCGGGGTGATGACCGTCCTGGAGGACCCGCCGCTGGGCGGCCCGGTCGCCGGGGTGGACGCGGGGCTCCGTGCCCTGGGCGGAGGTGACCTCCCCGTCGTCGTGCTGGCCTGTGACGCGCCCTTGGCGGGTCCGGCCGTGCCGGAGCTGCTCACGGCCGTCACGGCGGCACCGGACGCGGACGGCGCGGTGCTGGTCGCCGCCGACGGTCACCGTCAGCCGCTCGTGGCGGCCTACCGCCGTGCTGCGCTCTCGGGGGCACTGACCGCGCTGGCGGGCGAGTCGGGGGTGCACGGCGCATCGATGAAGCGACTGCTCGGCGGGCTGCGGCTCGTCGAGGTGCCGGACGAGACGGGTGCGGCCCGCGACGGCGACACGTGGGAGGCGGTCGCCGAGCTCGAGGCCGCCGTGCTGAGGGGAGAGTCATGAGCGCGGATGCAGGAGGGCGGAAGCCCGTGGGGAGCGACCTCTACCGGTGGGTCGCTCAGCTCGTCGAGGAGCTGGGGATCGACCCGGACGCCGTCGACGTCGATGCCGTCCTCGACCTCGCGCGTGAGGCGGCCGACGGCGTCGGGCGGCCCGCGGTCCCGCTGACGGCATACCTGGTCGGCTGCGCGGTCGGGGCGTCCAGCGGGGACCGGGCGGCCTTCGAGGCAACAGCGAGCCGGGTCACCGGGCTGGCCCGGGCCTGGACCGCGGACGCGTGATCACCGTCCGGTACTTCGCGGCCGCCGCCGAGGCGGCGAGCTGCGCCACGGAGGTGGTGGCCGCGGGCACCGCGGGTGAGCTCCGCGCCGCCGTCGTGGCGCGGCACGGTCCCGAGCTCGAGCGCGTCCTCGCGCGGTGCTCGCTGCTCGCCGACGGCGAGCGGCTCGGCGCGGACGACGCGCCGCTGCGCGACGGGGGCACCGTGGACGTGCTGCCGCCGTTCGCGGGTGGGTGACGGCGGCCGGCGACGACGCGTGACGGCAGCACGTGGTGCGGCCGGTGACGCAGGTGGCAGGGGATCAGCCGCCGATGGCGCTCATCGGCCGGTCCGGCTGGAGGAAGCGCGGGTCGTCGATGTCGTGGCCGGCCCGCTTGCCCGCCAGGCACGCGTGGAAGGCGGCCGCCAGCGTGTCGTCGTCGGCGCCCTCCCGCACCAGGGTGCGCAGGTCCGTCTCGGTGCGGGCGAAGAGGCACGAGCGGAGCTGGCCGTCCGCGGTGAGCCGCAGACGGTCGCACGCGCCGCAGAACGGCGCCGTCACGGACGCGATCACCCCCACGGTGGCCGGGCCGCCGTCCACGTACCAGCGTTCCGCCGGGGCCGACCCCCGGCCCGGCACCTCGGTGAGCGTGAAAGCGGCGGAGAGCCGGGCGAGGATCTCCGCCTGCGTGACCATGGCCGTCCGGTCCCAGGTGTGCCCGGCGTCGAGGGGCATCTGCTCGATGAACCGCATCTCGTAGCCGTGGCCGACCGCGAACCGCACCAGGTCGACGACCTCGTCCTCGTTGACCCCCCGCATGACCACCGCGTTGAGCTTGATCGGTGCCAGGCCGGCGGCGTCGGCGGCGGCGAGCCCCGCCAGCGTCTGCGCGAGCCGGTCGCGCCGCGCCAGCGCGACGAAGCGCTCACGGTCGAGGGTGTCGAGGCTCACGTTCACCCGCGTCAGACCGGCGTCCCGGAGTGGCTGCGCGAGAGCCGGCAGCCGCAGGGCGTTGGTGGTCAGGGACAGCTCCGGCGGCCCCTCGGGGCCACCCAGGGCGACCAGGCGCCGCACGACGTCGACGGCGTCCGGCCGCAGCAGCGGCTCGCCGCCGGTCAGGCGCATCTCGGTGACCCCGAGCCCGACCGCCACCGCGGCGATCCGGACGAGCTCGTCGGTGGTGAGCATCGTCGACCCGGGGAGCCAGGGGACGCCCTCGGCGGGCATGCAGTACGTGCACCGCAGCGAGCAGCGGTCGGTCAGGGAGATCCGCAGGTCCCGGTGGCGCCGCCCGAAGCGGTCGACGAGGCCGGTCACACGCCCACCCACACGTGCGTGCCGTCGGCGAGGAGCTCCCGCTTCCACACGGGCAGCTCGGCCTTGACCGCTTCGACCAGGTCGCGGCAGACGGTGAAGGCGAGGTCCCGGTGGGCCGTCGCGACGGCCGCGACGAGCGCGGGCTCACCCACGGCGAGGCGACCCAGCCGGTGGCTCACCGCCACGCCCAGCACCCCCTCACGTGCGGCGGCCGCGGCCGCCAGCCTGCGGAGCGTGCCCTCCGCGTCCGGATGGCCCGTGTACTCCAGACCCACCACCTCGCCGGCGACCGCGGGGTCGTGATCGCGCACCTGGCCGACGAACGAGGCCACGGCGCCCGCCCGCGGGTCTGCGACGTCGTCGAGGTGCGCGGTCACCGAGAGGGGCTGGGACGTGACGGAGGCGATCAATGGTCACCCCCCGCGACCTGGTCCAGGAGGTGGGGGAGCAGGGGGAGGAGCACCTCGAGGCCCTCGGCGACGGCGCTCGGGCTGCCGGGCAGGTTCACGACCACGGCGCCGTCGGAGGTCACGCCGGCCACGCCGCGGGACAGGACGGCGGCCGGTGTGGCGCGCTCGCCGCGCCGCCGGATCGCCTCGGCGACGCCTGGCAGCTCGCGCTGGAGAAGGGGTCGGGTCCCCTCGGGCGTCGCGTCCCGCGGCCCGACGCCGGTGCCGCCGCTGGTCACCACGACCCGTCCGCCGTCCGCCAGTGCTCGGCGGAGGGCGGCCTCGACCGTCGCCGCGCCGTCGGGTACCACCGCGACCGGCGCCACGTCGTACCCGGCGGCGGCAAGCAGCTCGGTCGCGCGCGGCCCGGAGCGGTCCTCGGCCTCGCCGCGCGCGCACCGGTCGGACGCGACGACGACGGCGGCCCGCACGGCGGTCGTCCGGGGCGGGGATCCGTGACTCATCTCAGCACCATAGTCACCGTGGTGAAGCCGCCGGAGGGGTGGTGCGCCGGCACGCCTCGGTCATCGTTCGAGACTAGCGACCGAAGTCCCGAGCAGCGCCACCAGGCACCGTCAATAATCCGACCATGCCCTCCGGTCCCCGCAGCGCCTCGGGCGCACTGGCGTCGAGGGCCCGGATCGAGATCCTGCACGCACTGCAGACCGCGGACGGCGCGCTGACGGTCGTGGAGGTCGCCGACGCCGTCGGTCGGCACACCAACACCGTGCGCGAGCACCTCGATCGCCTCGTGGCCGCACGCTTCGCCGAGCGGTTGGTGGAGACCCGCCTGACGCGGGGGCGTCCGCGGATCTTGTACCAGGCGACCGAGCGGGCGGCGGGAGCGACGCTGGACGACCGGCTCCGTGCCTCGCTCACCCGCCTCTTCCTGGCTGACCTCGACGTCGTGCACGTGAACGGCAGCGGTGCGGCATCCCCGGTCGTCCAGCCGACCGGGAAGGAAGCGGCGGCCGACGCCGAGGAGCGCACGCAGCTGGCCGCCCTCGGCGTGCACCTGGAGGACCTGGGCTTCGACCCGGAGCCGGAACCCGAGGGCCGGTGCGTGCACCTGCGCCGCTGCCCGTTCGCCACCCTCGCGCGCGAGCGCACCGAGCTCACGTGCTCGGTCCACCTCGACGTCATCCGGGGCGTCATGTCGACGGCCGGCGGCCCGCTCACGGCCGACCGGCTGGAGCCGTTCGTGGGCCCCGAGCACTGCGTTCTGCACCTCCGCCCGCTCTGAGACGTGCGGCTCGCGGCCACGCTCCTGATCATGGGCAGAACTCTCGCGCTCGCCGCGGCCCTTCGCTAGCGTCGCTCTCGACCAGGGGATTTCTCACGGGATCTGCGACACGACGCGGCTCCGGGCCGCGGCCAGACTGGCTGCAGACCTGCAGGGACGTGCGAGCGGAGGAGCGATGGCGATCTTCAGTCCGCGGGTGGACCTGGCCCGGTGGGACCCGGAGGACCCGGAGCGGTGGGATCGCAGCTTCGCCTGGCGGACCCTCTGGATCACGACCTACAACCTCACGCTGGCGTTCTGCGTCTGGTACCTGGTCAGCGCCATCGCCCCCCGCCTGACGACCATCGGATACGACCTCACCCCCGGACAGCTCTACTGGCTCGTGGCGGTCCCTGGGCTCTCCGGCGGTCTCATGCGCCTCATCTACATGTTCCTGCCGCCCATCGTCGGGACGCGCACGCTCGTCGGCGGCTCCGCCACGCTGCTGCTGCTGCCGATGGTCGGGTGGACCCTCGCGGTGCGGAACGTGGACACCCCGTACTGGGTCCTGCTCCTCCTGGCGGCGGCCTGCGGCGTCGGCGGTGGCGCGTTCTCCGGCTTCATGCCGTCGACGAGCTACTTCTTCCCCAGGCGGATGGCGGGGACCGCCCTCGGTCTCCAGGCCGGCCTGGGCAACTTCGGCGTCAGCCTGATCCAGTTCCTGACGCCCTGGGTCGTCGGGTTCGGCCTCCTCGGCGTCACCGCGCTGAGCCCGCAGGAGAAGATCGACGGCGGCAACATGTGGCTGCACAACGCCGGGCTGGTGCTCATCCCGTGGGTGATCCTCGGCATGGTGCTCGCCGGCGTCTTCCTGCGCAGGGTCCCTGTCGAGGCGAACTTCCGCCAGCAGCTGGACATCTTCTCCGAGAAGCACACCTGGTACATGACCGCGATCTACGTGATGACCTTCGGGGCGTTCTCGGGCTTCGCGGCCCAGCTGGGCCTGATCATCAAGAACGAGTACGGCGGCTTCGAGAACGCCCCCGACCCGCTGAAGTTCGCCTTCCTCGGGCCGCTGGTCGGCTCCGCCACACGGGCCGCCTGGGGGCCGCTCTGCGACAAGTTCGGCGGGGCGATCTGGACGTTCGTCGCGGGGGTCGGGATGACCGTCAGCACCCTGTTCACGGCGTTCTTCCTGAGCCCGACCTCCCGGGACCAGTTCGGCTGGTTCCTCGTCGGCATGCTCACCGTCTTCTTCTTCGCGGGCATCGGCAACGCCGGCACGTTCAAGCAGATGCCCATGATCTTCCCGAGGCGGCAGGCAGGCGGCGTGATCGGCTTCACGGCCTCCATCGCGGCCTTCGGGCCGTTCCTCGTCGGCGTGGCGCTGTCCGCCGTGTCGCCACGCGCGTTCTTCTTCGGCTGCGTCGTCTACTTCGCGGCCTGCACCGTCCTCGCCTGGGCGCAGTACGCCCGCCCAGGAGCGCCCCGTCCCAGCTGATCGCACCTCCGACGAAGGAGTCTCGATGACGGACACCCGCACCGAACCGGCAGCACCCGGCCTGGACGGTCCCGCGTCGGACGCGATCCTCCGGCTCGGGCGGCACCTGCGGCGGGGGGAGGTGTCCGGGGACCTGCGCACGCTGCACCAGGTGGGCGGGCGGGACGCCGACACCTTCTACCGGGACCGGTGGAGCCACGACAAGGTGGTCCGGTCGACCCACGGCGTGAACTGCACGGGCTCCTGCTCGTGGAAGGTGTACGTCAAGGACGGCATCATCACCTGGGAGTCGCAGCAGACCGACTACCCGAGCGTCGGCGCCGACCGCCCGGAGTACGAGCCGCGCGGCTGCCCCCGGGGCGCAGCGTTCAGCTGGTACACGTACTCGCCGACGCGCGTGCGCTACCCCTACGTGCGGGGCACCCTGCTGGAGATGTACCGGGCCGCGTTGGCGCGGACGGGGGATCCGGTCGAGGCCTGGGCGAGCATAGTCGACGACCCCGAGCTCTCCCGGCGCTACAAGGCGGCGCGCGGCAAGGGCGGGCTCGTCCGCGCGACGTGGGACGAGGCGGTGGAGATCGTCGCCGCGGCGCAGGTGCACACGATCCGGCGGTACGGGCCGGACCGCATCGCGGGCTTCTCCCCGATCCCGGCGATGTCGATGGTGTCGCACGGGGCCGGCGCGCGGTACCACGCGCTCATCGGCGCCCCGATGCTGTCCTTCTACGACTGGTACGCAGACCTGCCCGTCGCCTCGCCGCAGGTGTTCGGCGACCAGACGGACGTACCCGAGTCGGGCGACTGGTGGGATGCCGGGTACCTGGTGATGTGGGGCTCGAACCTGCCCGTGACCCGGACGCCGGACGCGCACTGGATGGCGGAGGCGCGGTACCGGGGGCAGAAGGTCGTCGCGGTCTCCCCGGACTACGCCGACAACGTGAAGTTCGCCGACGAGTGGCTCGCCGTGGCCCCGGGCACCGACGGCGCCCTCGCGATGGCGATGGGGCACGTGACCCTGCAGGAGTTCTTCGTCGACCGGCAGGTGCCCTACTTCACGGAGTACGTGAAGAAGTACACCGACCTGCCCTTCCTGGTGCGGCTCGAGGTGGCGCCCGACGGCGCCTACCGCGCGGGGAAGTTCCTCACGGCCGAGGACCTGCCGGGGAAGGCCGCGAAGGCCGACAACGCCGCGTTCAAGACGGTGCTGATCGACGCCCGGACGGACCAGCCGGTGGTGCCCGGTGGCTCGCTCGGCTTCCACTACGGGCCGGACGGGGCAGGGCGGTGGAACCTCGACCTCGACGGCGTCGAGCCGCTGCTCAGCGCCGGGGGCACGGTCGTGGGGCACCCCGCCGGCGACGTCGTCGAGGTCGTCCTCCCGCGGTTCGACACGCTCGACGGTGCGGCGGGCTCCGTCCGCCGGGGCGTCCCGGTCCGGCGGGTCGGCGACCACGTCGTCACCACGGTGCTCGACCTGCTGCTCGCGCAGTACGGCGTCCGCCGCGACGGCCTGCCGGGTTCCTGGCCCACGGGCTACGACGACGTGACCCAGGCGTGCACCCCCGCGTGGCAGGAGCAGTTCACCGGCGTCCCGGCTGCCACGGCGGCACGCATCGGCCGGGAGTTCGCGGCCAACGCGGAGGAGTCCCGCGGCCGGTCCATGATCATCATGGGCGCGGGCACAAACCACTGGTTCCACTCGGACACGATCTACCGCGCGTTCCTCGCCCTGACGACGCTCACGGGCTGCCAGGGCGTGAACGGCGGCGGCTGGGCGCACTACGTCGGCCAGGAGAAGTGCCGCCCCGTCACCGGGCACTCGATGTACGCCACGGCGAACGACTGGGCGCGGCCGCCACGCACGATGATCCAGACGGCCTACTGGTACCTGCACACCGACCAGTTCCGCTACGACGCCTTCGGCGCGGACACCCTGGCCGCGGCGCACCCGGGCGGCCAGCTGGCCGGCAAGGCGACTGCCGACGTCATCGCCCAGTCCGCGCGGCTGGGCTGGATGCCCTCGTACCCGACGTTCGACCGGAACCCCCTCCAGCTCGCCGACGACGCGGCGGCCGCAGGGACGGCGGTCGACGAGTACGTGCCCGCCGAGCTGACCGCCGGGCGCCTCCGGTTCGCGGCCGAGGACCCGGACGCCCCCGAGAACTTCCCGCGCGTGCTCACCATCTGGCGGGCGAACCTGCTGGGCAGCTCTGCGAAGGGCAACGAGTACTTCCTGCACCACCTGCTCGGCACGGACTCCAACCTCCGGGCGACGGAGGCGCCGCCCGATGCCCGACCGCGGGACGTGGTCTGGCACGACGAGGCGCCCACGGGCAAGCTCGACCTGCTGCTCTGCCTGGACTTCCGGATGACGAGCACCACCGTGTTCTCCGACGTGGTGCTGCCGGCGGCGACCTGGTACGAGAAGCACGATCTCAACACGACGGACATGCACCCGTTCGTGAACTCGTTCAGCCCGGCCATCGCGCCGCCCTGGCAGACCCGCACCGACTTCGACATCTTCCACACGCTCGCGCGGCGGTTCAGCGAGCTGGCGGCGCAGCACCTCGGGGTGCGTCGCGACGTCGTCGCGACGCCGTTGCTCCACGACACCCCGGACGAGCTGGCGACCCCGCACGGCCGGGTGCTCGACTGGGCGGCGGGGGAGTGCGCACCGGTCCCGGGTCGGACGATGCCGCGCCTGACCGTGGTCGAACGGGACTACGGCGCCGTGGCGGCGAAGATGGCGACCCTCGGGCCGCTCGTCGACACCTTGGGCCTGACGACCAAGGGCGTCACGTTCCAGGTGGACAAGGAGGTCGCCTACCTCGCGCGGAAGAACGGGGTGGCCACCGGCACGGGTGGCAGCGTCGTCGAAGGACGGCCGCTGCTCACGCGGGACACGCACGCGTGCGAGGCGATCCTGGCGCTCTCGGGGACGACCAACGGGCGCCTCGCCGTGCAGGGCTTCCACACCCTCGAGCAGCGCACCGGCACGCAGATGGCGGACCTCGCCGCGGAGCACGAGGGCAAGCAGATGACCTTCGCGGACACGCAGGCGGCGCCGACCACCGTCATCAGCTCACCCGAGTGGTCGGGCACGGAGCACGGCGGACGGCGGTACTCGCCGTTCACCATCAACGTGGAGCGCCTCAAGCCCTGGCACACGCTGACGGGACGCCAGCAGTTCTACCTCGACCACGACTGGATGACGGAGATCGGCGAGGGCCTGCCGGTGTTCCGGCCGCCGCTGAACATGCCCGCGCTGTTCGGCGAGACCGTGCTCGGGGACACCGCGGAGGTCGACGGCACCGGGCAGCTCGGCGTGACGGTGCGCTACCTGACGCCGCACAACAAGTGGTCCATCCACTCCGAGTACCAGGACAACCTGTTCATGCTCTCGCTCTCCCGGGGCGGACCCACCATCTGGATGTCCGACCGCGACGCGGCGAAGGTCGGCATCGCTGACAACGACTGGATCGAGGCGCTGAACCGCAACGGCGTCGTCGTCGCGCGCGCCGTGGTGTCGCACCGCATGCCGGAGGGCACCGTCTACATGCACCACGCGCAGGACCGGCTCATCGACGTGCCACGGTCCGAGACGACCGGCCGGCGGGGCGGCATCCACAACTCGCTCACCCGACTGCTGATCAAGCCGAGCCATCTCATCGGCGGCTACGCGCAGCTCTCGTACGCCTTCAACTACCTGGGACCCACCGGCAACCAACGTGACGAGGTGACCGTCATCCGGCGGCGCAGCCAGGAGGTGGAGTACTGATGCGCGTCCCGGAGCGGCGACGTCCGCAGCGAGGTACGAGCGGAGGCGGAGCGCGATGAGAGTCATGGCCCAGATGGCGATGGTGATGAACCTCGACAAGTGCATCGGGTGTCACACCTGCTCGGTGACCTGCAAGCAGGCGTGGACCAACCGGACCGGCACGGAGTACGTGTGGTTCAACAACGTGGAGACCCGGCCGGGGCAGGGCTACCCCCGCACGTACGAGGACCAGGAGAAGTGGGAGGGCGGCTGGACCCTCAACAAGCGGGGCCGTCTGGAGCTGAAGGCGGGCGGTCGGCTCAAGAACCTCTTCACGATCTTCGCGAGCCCCAAGCAGCCGTCCCTCGACGAGTACTACGAGCCCTGGACGTACGACTACGAGAACCTCACGAGCGCCCCGCTGCAGGAGCACACCCCCGTCGCCCGGCCGAAGTCGCTGATCAGCGGCGACGACATGCAGGTGCGGTGGAGCGCCAACTGGGACGACGACCTCGGGGGCGCGCCCGCGCTGACGGCCGCCGACCCGGTGCTCGCGAAGATCTCCGACAAGGTCAGGCTCGAGTTCGAGCAGACGTTCATGTTCTACCTGCCGCGCATCTGCGAGCACTGCCTGAACCCCTCCTGCGCGGCGTCCTGCCCCTCGGGCGCCATCTACAAGCGCGCGGAGGACGGCATCGTCCTGGTGGACCAGGACAGGTGCCGCGGCTGGCGCAAGTGCGTGACCGGTTGCCCGTACAAGAAGGTCTACTTCAACCACCGGACCGGCAAGGCCGAGAAGTGCACGTTCTGCTTCCCGCGCATCGAGGTCGGTCTCCCGACGGTGTGCTCCGAGACCTGCGTGGGGCGGCTGCGGTACATCGGCCTCGTCCTCTACGACGCCGACCGGGTGCTCGACGCCGCGAGCGAGCCCGACGAGCGGCAGCTGCTGCACGCCCAGCGGTCGGTCTTCCTCGACCCCAGCGACCCGGAGGTCCAGCGCGAGGCCGAGCGGGCGGGCATCCCGCGCGACTGGGTCGAGGCGGCGCAGCGCTCGCCGATCTGGGCGCTCATCAGCACCTTCGAGATCGCCCTGCCCCTGCATCCCGAGTACCGCACGATGCCGATGGTCTGGTACATCCCGCCGCTCTCGCCGGTCGTGGACGTCCTGCGGGAGACCGGCGAGGACGCGGAGGACCGCGGCAACCTCTTCGCGGCGATCGACACGCTCCGGATCCCGGTGGAGTACCTGGCCGAGCTCTTCACGGCGGGCGACCCCGAGCCCGTGACGATCGTGCTCAAGCGCCTGGCAGCCATGCGGTCGTACATGCGCGACCTCACCATGGGCCGCGACGGCGACCCCGCCATCCCGGCGTCGGTCGGCATGGACGCGGCGTCGATGCAGGCCATGTACCGGCTGCTGGCGCTCGCCAAGTACGACGAGCGGTACGTGATCCCGAGCGCGCACGCGGAGCAGGCGCACAGCCTCGAGGAGCTCGCGACCGAGTGCTCGCTGGACTACGAGGGCGGCCCCGGCATGGGGGGCTCCGGTCCGTTCGGCGAGGGGTCCGGCCGGAACGACCCGATCGCCGTGGAGAACTTCCACATGCTCGCCCAGCGGCAGACGACGGACACCGTCGCGGACCCGTCGACCCGGAAGGCGCGCGTCAACCTGCTCAACTGGGACGGCAAGGGCGTCCCGCCCGGGCTCTTCCCCCCGCGGGACGACGGCGGGGCGGCTCCGGGCACGGGTGAGGGAGCGAACCTCCGGCCGCCCGAGGACCCGGACGACGGCGTCGTGCAGCCGCGACCGGCCGGCGGCATGCCCGGTGGCCCGGCGGGGGCCGGGCTGGACGGGGGGGTCTCGTGAAGCGCGTGGAGCGCGCCCGCGCGGCGCGACGGATGGCCGGCCGGGAGACGGCGGTCGTGCACCGTGCCGCGGCGCTGCTGCTCGAGTACCCGACGGCGGAGCTGCTGGAGATGCTGCCCACGATCAGGGCGGCCGTGGCGGAGGTGGGGGAGCCGGCCCGCGCGGCACTCCTCGCCACCGTGGACGCCCTCGCGGGCACACCCCTCACGGACCTCCAGCCCCGCTACGTCGAGACGTTCGACCTGCGCCGGCGGTGCTCGCTGTACCTGACCTACTACGCGTACGGGGACACCCGGAAGCGCGGCGTGGCACTGGTGCAGCTCAAGCAGGCGTTCCGGGACGCCGGCTGGGAGCTCGCCGACGCCGAGCTGCCCGACCACCTGGCGGTCCTCCTGGAGCTGGCGTCGGCCGAGGGCGCCCAGGAGGCCGGGCTTCGCCTGCTGCTCGAGCACCGGGCGGGCGTCGAGCTGCTCCGTCTGGCGCTCACCGACGCCGGGTCGCCCTACGCCGGGGTGCTGGTGGCGGTGTGCGGGACGCTTCCCCCGCTCGCAGGCGAGGACCGCGAGGCCGTCGCGCGGCTCGCCGCCGAAGGCCCGCCCGGTGAGGACGTGGGCCTCGAACCGTTCGGCCCGCCACTCACCGCCCCAGGGGCTGGCCGTCCGGCACCCGTTCCCGTGAGCCTGACAGGAGCCCGGCCATGACCGACACCCTCGACGTCGTCCTGTGGGTCGTCATCCCGTACGTGTGCCTGGCGTTCTTCGCCCTCGGCCACGTGTGGCGGTACCGCTACGACAAGTTCGGCTGGACCACCCGGTCCTCGCAGCTGTACGAGCGGCGTCTGCTCCGGTGGGCGAGCCCTCTGTTCCACTTCGGCATCCTCGCGGTCTTCCTGGGGCACGTGATGGGTCTCGGAATCCCGAAGTCGTGGACCGAGGCCGTCGGCATGAGCGAGGAGCTGTACCACTTCCTGGCCATCTCCATCGGGGCCGTCGCGGGGGTCTGCACCGTCGTCGGGCTGGCGCTGCTCATCTACCGCCGGCGTACGGTCGGGCCGGTGTTCCGCGCCACCACGCGGATGGACAAGGTGATGTACCTCGTCCTGGCCGTGGTGATCTTCCTCGGCATGTGGAACACCGTCGCCGGGTCGATGCTCAACCTCGGTGGCGAGTACGACTACCGCGACGGCGTCTCGGTCTGGTTCCGCGGCATCTTCCGCTTCGACCTGCACCCCGACCTCATGGCCGAGGCGCCCCTCGGCTTCCAGCTGCACGGCATGGCCGCCATGCTCCTGTTCGCGCTCTGGCCGTTCACGCGGCTGGTGCACGTGTTCAGCGTCCCGCTCGGCTACCTCTGGCGGCCGTACGTCGTGTACCGCGCCCGTCCGGACCGCATGGGCGCCCGGCGGCCGGGACGCGGCTGGGACCGGGTCGAGCGACCGCGCGAGAAGGTCGGGCGCTTCTGACCCCGCTGATCCCGACCACCCCTGTCCCGCCATCACCAGCCCTCACCCGCCCGTCTCCCGCCGCGCCGCCCTTCGACCCGCCCTTCGACCCGCTGGGTGCGGCGGTCGGTACGGATCGCGGCGTCCCGTACGCCGCGATCCGTGGGAGGCGCCGCATCCTGAGTCACGGGGGGAGCGGCCGCCGGGCGAGGCACCGGGTGCGGAGCGGCTCAGCGAGGACCGGAGACGACGAAGGCCGCACCGTGCGGTGCGGCCTTCGTCGTGCTGGTGGGCGATACTGGGATCGAACCAGTGACCTCTTCCGTGTCGAGGAAGCGCGCTACCCCTGCGCCAATCGCCCGCGTTCTGGGTATCGAGGTGGAGACGGGATTCGAACCCGTGTGTACGGCTTTGCAGGCCGCTGCCTCGCCTCTCGGCCACTCCACCGTGAAGGCTCCGACCCTGCGATGTCGCCTCCGAGCGGACGACGGGATTCGAACCCGCGACCCTCACCTTGGCAAGGTGATGCTCTACCAACTGAGCCACGTCCGCGCTGCGCTTCCCGGTGCGACCCGTTCCGCGTGCGTCCCGAACTCTAACCGACGCCGACGACGAGAGTCCAACCGCTACCTCCGCCGCGCGTGTCCGCCGGCGTGTCTGGCTACGGTGTGGCGGTGATCGCGCCAGCCCGTCCCGACGCCGTACCCGCCCGGGGGCACGCGTGGTTCCGCGGCCTGCGGCTGAGGGACGCGGTGGAGTGCGTGGACCTCGCGGATCCGTCGCCCCTCGACCGCGGCGGGCTCTGGGTCGTCGTCGCGGAGTTCGACGGGCCGGGACGGGCCTGGCGGTTCGCCGAGGCGCTCCGGGAGCCGGGCGCGGGGTTCCCCAGCGCCGGCCTCCCCGGCGCGGGTGCCCCCGTCCCGGATGCCACCGCCACGACGGGCGCCGTCTCCACGACCGGCGCCGACGGCACCTGGGCGGGGCCGGATCGGCGCGCCTGGCGCTCGTCCCTGGACCGGGCGGCGTACGTCGACGGGGTGGGCGCGATCCGGAGCCGCATCCGGGCCGGCGACGTCTACCAGGTGAACCTCTGCCGGGTCCTCTCCGCTGCGCTGCCGGGGACGGTGGGCGCCGACGCCGCGGAGCCCGACGCCGCCGCCCTGGGCGCCCGGCTCGCCGCCGTCCACCCCGCCCCCTTCGCCGGCGGGATCCACGTGCCGGCGTCGTCGGGGCTGCCGCCCGCCTGGGTGGTGAGTGCCTCGCCGGAGCTGTTCCTGCGCGTCGCCGACGGGCGGATCACCTCCGGGCCCATCAAGGGCACCGCGACCTCGGAGCAGGGTCTGTCGGACAAGGACGCGGCCGAGAACGTGATGATCGCCGACATGGTGCGCAACGACCTGCAGCGGGTGTGCGTCCCGGGCACCGTCGAGGTCTCCGCGCTCCTCGAGGTGCAGCGCCACCCCGGTCTGGTCCACCTGGTCACGACCGTGACGGGGCGGCTCCTCGACGTCGGCTGGGGAGCGATGCTGGGGGCGACCTTCCCCCCGGCGTCCGTGTCGGGCGCCCCCAAGCACACGGCGCTGCAGACGATCACCGACCTCGAGCCGGTGCGCCGCGGGCCGTACTGCGGCGCGTTCGGCTGGGTGGACGCGGACGCCGGACGCGCCGAGCTCGCAGTCGCCATCCGCAGCTTCTGGTGGCGTGCGGACGATCGCCTGCTGCGGTTCGGCACCGGGGCAGGCATCACCTGGGGCAGCGACGCGGAGGCCGAGTGGGCCGAGACGGAGCTCAAGGCCGAGCGCCTGGTGCGGCTCGCGGGCCGCGAGGGGGCCAGGATGGGACCCGTCGACGGAGGGAGCGGGACGTGAGCGGGATCGTGGTGTGGGTGGACGGGCGGCTGCACGCGCCGGAGGAGCCGGTGCTGACGGCGCTCGACCACGGGGTGACCGTCGGCGACGGCGTCTTCGAGACGTGCGGCGTCGTTCATGGTCGGCCCTTCGCACTGCGGCGCCACCTCGACCGCCTCACGCGGTCCGCGGTGGGTATCGGGCTCGCCGCGCCCGACCTGGACGGGATCCGCGCGGGCATCGCGACGGTCCTGGCGGCGGGGGAGGACCTGGGCAGGCTGCGGGTCACCGTGACGGCCGGCGTCGGCCCGCTGGGCTCGGGGCGACTGCCGACCCCGCAGACCGTGATCATCACCGCAGGGCCCGCGGCGCCGCCGTCGCCGGTGCGGGTGGTCCGGGCGCCCTGGGTGCGCAACGAGCGCTCACCTGTCGCCGGCCTGAAGACGACGTCGTACGCGGAGAACGCCGTGCTGCTCGCCTGGGCGAAGGCGCGGGGCGCCGACGAGGCGGTCGTGGCCAACACGGTCGGCGAGCTGTGCGAGGGGACCGCGACGAACGTCTTCGTCGAGATCGGTGGCGAGCTGCTCACCCCGCCGCTCTCGAGCGGGTGCCTCGGCGGCATCACCCGCGAGCTGGTGCTGGAGTGGTCGGCGCAGGAGGGCCTTCCCGTGCGCGAGGCGGCCCCCGGCGAGCTGCCGTACGCGGTCCTCGACGAGGTGGTGGCCGGACGCGCCGGGATGGCCGCTACGGGCTCGGTGCGCACGTTCGTGCCCGTGGTGGCGCTCGATGGCGTCGACGTGCCGGTCGGGCCCATCACGGCGCGCGTGCAGGAGCTGTACGCCGAGCGGGAGGCAGGCGACCCCGAGCCGTGACGCGGCGGGTCAGGCGTCGAGCAGGCTCACGATCAGCCGGGAGATCTCGTCCTCCATGCGGCTGCTCTCGGACCCGAAGGGCACGAGAGCCGTCGTCGCCGCGATGAACCGGGCGAACGGCTCGGCAGGCCCGGCGAGCAGGGCGTCGCCCTCGACGCCGCTGAGGGCCAGGAGCAGGAACGTCGGGTCCTCGTCGCGCCAGATGCGGACGTCGCCCGTGCCGGCGGGCGAGCTCGGGTCGGCCAGGACGCCCTGGGCGATAAGCTCGCGGCCCAGCAGCCAGGTGCAGTTCGAGTGCGTCCCGGTGAAGTCGATGCGGACGGTGTACGGGTCCGAGGCGTCGAAGGTCAGCTCCGCGCGGATGGGCAGGACGGAAGCGTCCGACAGCACCAGGTGCATCGCGACGACCTCACGTACGTCGGGCCGGGCTCCCGCCATCGCCACCCCTCTCCGCCATCGTCGTCGCTGCCTGCCTATGGTCACCCGACCGGCCCACCCCGCGCCAGGTGCGTCCCGTGCTTTGTGTATCATCGGGGCGTCGCTGTGAGCCGGGCTCGCAGCAGCGGGCGATTGGCTCAGTGGTAGAGCGCCTCGTTCACACCGAGGAGGTCACTGGTTCGAACCCAGTATCGCCCACCGTAGGGAGCGAGAGTGATACGCCAAACGGGCGGACTTTCGCCGGGGGACCACCCGAAAGCGTGACGCGCGGGACTTTCGTCTCACATCGTGGTCATGCTGGGAGCCCGTGACGGGTCGGTAGCATCAGGGACGCCAGCTCCGACTTCGAGAGGTTCCCGTGCCGCACATCTCCGTGACCATCGACGGCGTCCCGCGCGAGTGTGCCGAGGGCACGACCGCTGCCGAGGTCTACGCCGACCGCCGCGACGTCGTCGTCGCCCGCGTGAACGGTGAGCTGACCGACCTCGCGGCGACCCTGCCGGACGGCGCGGACGTCGCCGGCGTGACGATCGACTCGCCGGACGGGCTCGCCGTGCTGCGGCACTCGACGGCCCACGTGCTCGCGCAGGCGGTGCAGCAGGTCAACCCGCAGGCCCGGCTCGGCATCGGCCCGCCCGTCACGGACGGCTTCTACTACGACTTCGACGTCGAGACGCCGTTCACCCCGGAGGACCTGCGGGCGCTCGAGAAGGCGATGGCGCGGATCGTCAAGGACGGTCAGACGTTCCGGCGCTGGGAGGTGAGCGAGGCGGAGGCCCGGGCCGAGCTCGCGGACGAGCCCTACAAGCTCGAGCTCATCGGGCTCAAGGGCACCGCCGACGACGCCGGGGAGGGCGCG
>Ga0196970_1000257_pt1 | contig 74234 bp, 71 predicted proteins | sample S1v_513CmetaG_FD_148672 | JGI IMG/M metagenome (GOLD analysis project Ga0196970, IMG submission 148672) | Soil microbial communities from Anza Borrego desert, Southern California, United States - S1+v_5-13C | ecosystem: Environmental > Terrestrial > Soil > Desert | place: USA: California...
GCCTGCGAGACCCGTGGGGACGCCTGCGAGACCTGTGGGGACGCCTGCGAGACCTGTGGGGACGCCTGCGGGACCTGTGGGGACGCCTACGAGACCCGTGGGGACGCCTATGAGACCCGTGGGGACACGTGGGAGACGGGCTCCAAGAAAATGACCCCATCCACCAACGTGGATGGGGTCACGTCTACGCAGCGGCATTCGAGGGCTTCACCTTTTCCCCCCGGGTCACCAGTAGCATACACCCGATCGCCAGGGCCATGGCGACCATGGCCAGGGGGAAGAAGTACTGGTAGCCGAAGTTGTCGAAGACGTAGCCGAAGAGGGGCGGTCCGGCGATATTCGCACCAGACTGGAAGAGGTAGTACATGCCGGTGTAGGCGCCAATCTGACCGGGGCCGGCCATGGCCGAGATCGTGGGGTAGGTGTTGATATTCACCCAGGACCAGGCGAAGCCGACGAAGGCGAAGTAGTACCACCCGGCCTTCAGGTCGGTCTGAAGGTCAAGCAGGAAGAAGGCGGCGATCAGCATGACCAGGCCGGCCATGATCGTCCTCCTGCGCCCCAGCCCCTTCCACTTGCCAATCCCATCGGCCACGAAGCCGGCGGGGATGGCGAAGAGCAGGAAGGCGCCGCCGGAGAAGGTGAGCAGGCCACCCACATCTGCCTCATGCATGCCGAGGTACTCCTTGCCGTAGGTGGTGACCCAGGTCTCCAGCGAGTTGTAGCCAACGGCCAGGAAGAAGATCGCCAGCAGCATGAAGATAGCGCTCCGGTCCTTGATCATGCCCAACTTGAAGCGCTCCGACTCCTCGGTCGCATTCTCGGGCTCCCGGATCCAGAAGCGGAAGGCGAGGGTGACGCCGATCAGGAGGACGGCGGAGGCGAAGAAGGGGTAGCCGGGGTACATTTTGTAGAGAATGGCGCCGCCGAACTGGGCCGCAATGAAGGCAAGACCGCCCATGAAGTTGATAATCCCATTCGCCTTGGAGCGCAGCTCCAGGGGGGTCACATCGGGCATGAGGGCGACGATCGGAGAGCGCCAGGCAGCCATGGCCAGGTTTAGCAGGATCGAAGCGCCCATGAGGAAGAACAGGTTGGACTCCCACCCCAGGGGGATCAGGGCCATGAAGAGGGCCGAGAGCGGGGCGAAGGCCAGCAGGTAGGGAATGCGGCGGCCATACTTGGTCCGGGTCCGATCGCTAAGGAAGCCGATCAGGGGGGTCAGGGAGAGGGCGAGCCAGTTGTCCAGGGTCATGAGCCAACCGATCGTTTCCTTCGACTCGATGAACTTGGCGTAGAAGATCGGCATGTAGGAGTTGTAGAGCGGCCAGACCAGCGACACACCGAAGAAGCCGAGGCCGATGATAAAGGTATTCTTCCAGTTCAGCTTCACGCAGGGCCCTCCCCATAATCTCAGGGTAATTCTGACGTTCATTCGGCTTCGCTCGTTCTGATTCCTGCCTCTAGCAGGATATGGAGAGGGCGGAGAGCGAACTCCCGCCATATGACAGAAGGCCGGAGAAGTGAAAGGAGGATCCGTATGCGCCAGTCAAACGGCGAGTTCGTGGGTCAGGGTGGGCTGAAGATCCGCTACCAGCTCTGGGAGCCGGAGCACCTGCGTGGCAACCTTGTGCTGAGTCACGGGGCGGCCGAGTACTCGGGCCGCTATGAGCACGTGGCTGCCTGGTTCTGTGAGCAGGGGTTCGCAGTCTGGGCGCTGGACCACAGAGGGCATGGCCGCTCCGAGGGGAAGCGGATGCACGTTGACCACTTCGACCACTACCTGGAGGACCTTCACGCCTTCGTGAAGATCGCGACGGAGAAGTACGGCAGGCCGATCCTGGTTGGCCACTCCATGGGCGGTCTGATCGCCTATCGTTACGCACTCATTCACAGCGGCATGCTGGCCGGCCTGGTCTTATCCTCCCCCTGGTTCCGCACAAAAATGAAGCTGCCCCCGGTGGCCAAGGCGCTGGCGCCTGTGGTCGCTGCGATCGCCCCCACGGCGAAGGCGGGGGCGGCGATTCCGCCGGAGTACTGCACGAAGAACACGGCCATGCTGGAGCGGGATGCGAAGGATTCCCTGATCGTCCGCGGGTCAACGGTGGGCTGGTTCATGCAGTGTAGCCGGGCGCAAGAGCCCTGCTTCCACGGCTCGACCCTGCCGCCGGGACTGCCGGTGCTCTTCATGCAGGCGGGCGAGGACAAGCTAGCCGATCCCGAAGCGACCCGCACCGTTTTCGAGCGGGTGGCGCATGCACAGAAGAGCTTTCAGCTCTACCCCGAGAAGTACCACGAGATCTTCAACGACCCCGGTTATGAAGATGTCTTCCGCGACCTGCTCGCCTGGCTGGAGGAGCAGGGGCTGGTGGCACCCAAGCTGTAGGAGGGCGGCACGCAGATGTCAGAGCAGGGGATCTTCCCCAACGAAATGCGCACGATCCGTGACTTCCAGGCCTTTCACCGGTGGATGGACGAGCAGAAGGGCTGGGAGAAGAACCTGATGCTGAACATGGTCCTCCTGACCGGGGAGGTGGGGGAGGTAGCCAACGAGATCAAGAAGCTGCACTGGCGGGCCTCGCTCCTGGCGCAGGAGATGGGGCCGGAAGCTGCCCAGGCGTCGGCGGAGGCGGAGTACCGGGGCGACCTCGGGGCGGAACTGGCGGACTGCCTGGCCTACCTCTTTAAGATTGCCAACAACGCCGGGATCGATCTGGAGGAGGCCTACCTCACGAAGATGGAGCGGAACGTGAAGCGTCAGTGGATCGCGCCGAAGCCCGGTAGCCAGGGGGAGTAGCCATGGAGATGCGCTGTCTCCGCTGCCAAAGCCCCATGGAGGACATGGGGATTATGCGGATTCACGAGGGGTTGTTCTTCGTGACCCGAGAACCCTTCCGGGTCTGGCGGTGTCCGGGGTGCGGGAAGGTGGAGTTCTTCACCTCGCCGGACGCCCCCTTTCACGAGACTGATGCCACTGACGGCGCCGTGGTAAGCGAACTCCACGTCCCGGCGGCGACAGAGGCGATCGACTGCCTGGAGTGCGGGGCGAAGATCCTGCCCCGGCAGGATCGCTGCGGCCAGTGCGGCTGGACGTGGAAATAAGAGGGACCCGCGCAGGCCTGCGCGGGTCCCTCTCTCCTTACATGGTGGCGAAGACCTCTTCGGCAATCTGCAGCGTCTCGTCCAGGTCGGCCCGTGTGTGCTGAATGGAGATCATCCAGGCCTCGAAGCGGCTGGGCGCCAGGCAGATCCCCCGGTCGAGGAAGCCGCGGAACATGGCGGCGAAGCGCCCCGAATCTGATCTCTCGGCGCCGGCGTAGTTGGTGACCGGCTCGTCGCAGAAGTAGATCGTGAACATGGAGCCGTTGCGGCCCAACTGCACGGTGTGGCCGTGCTTGCGGGCGATCTTCATGAGCCCCTCGGAGAGGTAGGCGCCATCGCTCTCCAGCCGCTCGTAGACACCGGGGCGCCCCAGGATCCGGAGGGAGGCGAGCGCCACCTGAACGGAGAGCGGGTTGCCGGCGAGGGTGCCCGCCTGGTAGGCGGGACCGAGCGGGGCGACGTAGTCCATGATCTCCGCCCGCCCACCGTAAGCCCCGAGGGCCACGCCCCCGCCGATCGCCTTGCCCAGGGTGGTCAGATCGGGCTCGACGCCGAGCAGGGTCTGGGCCCCACCGTAGGCGACGCGGAAGGCGGTGATCACCTCATCGAAAATCAGCAGGGCGCCGTGGGCATGGGTCAGCCGCTTGACCGCATCCAGATAACCGGGGTGGGGGTTGACGATCCCGAAGTTGCCAACGATCGGCTCGGTGACCACCGCCGCCACCTGGGGCCCCCAGGCGTTCAGCGCCTCTTCCAGGGCGCCGAGGTCGTTGAACGGGACGGTGATCACGTCTCTTGCGACCCCTTCGGTGACGCCAGCCGAGTCCGGGGAGCCGAGCTGGGACGGGCCGGAGCCGGCGGCGATCAGGGCGAAGTCGGAGTGACCGTGGTAGCAGCCCTCCATTTTAATGATCTTCGCCCGACCGGTGTAGGCGCGGGCGACGCGAACCGCCGACATGACCGCCTCGGTGCCGGAGGAGACGAAGCGGACCCGCTCCAGCGAGGGGAGGGTCTGGTGCAACTGGTCGGCCAGCTCGACCTCCCAGGGGGTGGGGGTGCCGTAGAGGGTGCCGCCCTGGACCGCCTCCATGAGCGCTTCCACGATCTCGGGGTGGGCGTGCCCGAGAATGCCGGGGCCGTAGGCGGCCAGGTAATCGATATAGCGGTTGCCATCGACATCGTACAGGTAGGCGCCCTGGCCCCGGTTCATGAAGACCGGGGCTCCGCCACCTACCGCCTTGAAGGAGCGAGCCGGCGAGTTGACACCGCCGACGATATGGGCCTTCGCGCGTTCGTAGTACTGCTCGGACTGGGCGTAGCGAGACATCTGGATCTGGCCTCCTGACAGGGACATCTTCTACCAGCATACCACATGCGAATGGCGCCGGGCAGGACTGCCGGCGCCATTTCTCTGCTATGCTTCTGGTTCGGCCTTGAGCTTGTTGAACATGTCAATATAGTAGGCGGCCAGGTCTTTGCTCTGGTAGAGGGCGCCGGTATTGGTCTCCCAGAGGCCCGAATAGGTGGGATTCCAGGAACCGTCCCAGACGGAGGCTTCATCGAACACGGCACACTTGAGGTGCATGAAGGTGTTCTGGCAGGGGCTGCTGCGGATCGTGACTTGCGCACCGGCTGCCTGGAGCTGGTCGACCCAGGCCTTGATATCGCTGAACTCCTCGTAGGAGGCCTTGTCCTGAATCAGGTAGACGGGCATACCCTTCTGGGCCTTCTGCAGGATTGCGGCCATGGCCTTCTTGTGGGTGATCTCAAAGACCCAAAGGTGGAGCGAACGGGTGGTCTTTTCGATCAGACCGAGGAAGGCGTTGCCGAGGGTCCACTCGGGGGAGAGGTAGGAGGTGACGGTCACGTTCTCGTGAACGACGCCGTCGCCCTGCTGGTAGCCAGGACAGGAGGTGGTCTCATCGGCGTCGTCTCCGTTGGGCGACGGCTCCGGGGGCATCTGCCCGGGCTGCATGTGGGGCTGGTTGGCCAGGATCCAGGTGCGGATCTCATCGAACTGGAATTGGAACTGGGTGACCAGGTCCACGCTCTGCATGATCGCGAGGGAGTTGCACTCCTTGGCCGCACCGTAGCTCTGGTTGCCTGACCCATAGGAGATCCAGGTGCCATCCACCAGGATGACCTTGCTATGTAAGGCCCAGCCGGCCGGGTCGGGGAAGGGCTTTCCGGTCTGATTGCGGGGCTCTGGGGTGTTGGGCAGGATCGGGGCTGTCCCAATGACCACATCGACACCGGCTTTAAAGAGCCGGTCCATTTGCTGCTGGAGGAGGGGGAGTTTGGCGTACTGCTGGTAGTCCTGGAGCAGGTGAACCTGCACACCGCTCTGCTGTTTGGCAATGAGCAGGTCAATCATGGGGATATAGGTGGCGGAGAAGGTCATGATGTAGATGCTCTCTTTGGCGGACTGCAGCAGATCCATATACGCACCGGTGAAATCATCCCACGGGGCCATGACGGTCCGGACGGTGAGGCCAGCAACTGTGATCGGCTTCGGTTCGATGTAGTCTGGCATAATGGGTCCCTCCTGGCTATTGCGCCCCTTGTGCCACCGCATATCCAACAGCTTCATCTAGTGACAGTTGCTTTCCTTCGGCGTGGGGTTCGACCAGGTTGGACTGATCCAACTGGGGACGCAGGCGGAGCAGTTCCTGTCGGAAGCAGAGGTTGATCGTGTAGCCGATCGCGGCACTGCCTCGTTCCGCGGCGCCAAGCAGGCGGGCGGCCCGCTCGGTCTGGCCGGTCTCCCAGGCGATTGCGGCTGCCACCACCAGGCCATTGACGATGTTCCGCCGATCGCCGCCGGTGCGGAGAAGGGAAAGGGCCTCGAGGCAGTAAGCCCTGGCCTGGTCCGGACGGCCAAGCCTCCGCTCCAGAATCCCGAGGTTGAGCAGGGTGTCGACCAGTTGTCCCTCCAGGTGGGCGGTGCGCTTCAGATCGAGAGCCTGTTTCAGGAAGCCCTCAGCACGTGGCAGGTCTCCCTGGACCAGGGCGAGTTCGCCCAGGAGCGAGAGATTCATGGCTCGGGTGTATGAGTCGGCCGGGGCGGTCTCCTCCAGGGCGGTGGTCAGGAGCTGCTCCGCCTCCTGGTAAGCTCCGGTCACCATGTGCAGGGTGGCCAACATGGACTGGATGCGGACCAGGGCCTCCCGGTTTCCCAGGCGGCGCTGGATCTCGGCCGCCTCGCTCAGGGAGTCATAGGCGCTCTGGTACTCGCCCTTGGATATGGCGAGAAGGCCCAGCCCGACCAGGCCTGAGCTAACCCGATCCGGGTCAGCATCTTTGCGACCCAGGTTCACAGCCTCCTCAAAGCAGGCAGCCGCCCCAGGGTAGTCGCCCCGCTTGCGGAGCCCATGGCCAAGGACAAGAAGTGCACCCACCATGCCGGCCTGATCGGCATTCTCCCGAAAGAGCTTGATCGATGCCTCGGCCTGCTGCAAGGCCAGAGGGTTTCCCTCCAACTCCAGCGCCAGCTTCGCCGCAGCTGCGAGGGCCACCGCCCGGACCTGGCTGCGGGTGAGTGCGCCAGGGGTAGAGGCGTCGAGTTCCAGGGCGGCCTTCAGCCAGCGACGCCCCTCCGCCAGGTGTCCACGCCGCCACCAGAACTGCCAGAGGGCACCGCTCAAGCGGAGGGCCAACTCGGCTTCGCCGCTGTTGATCGCCCAGGTGAGCGCCGCTCGGAGGTTGTCGTGCTCCTGCGTCAGGCGGTCCAGCGCCCTAACCTGGCGGGGCCCGGAGAACTGTTTGGCCTCGGACTCGGCCAGGGCGAGGCAGTAGGTTGCGTGCCGCCGGGGTAGGGCGTCGGCCGCCTCCGGGCCGAAGACCTGGGGAATGGCCTCGACACCGAACTGGCGGAGCAGTTCATGGACCTCGAACCGACCGGAGTCGGTGCGGCGGAGGAGCGACTTATCCAGAAGGGCGCTGAGCAGGGGCAGGTGGGCATCGGCGACCTGCTCGGCGCCATCTACCGTGAAGCCGCCACGGAAGAGGGTGAGGGCGACGAAGGCGCGCTGCTCCCTTGCGGTGAGCCGGTTCCAGGAGTGGGCGAAGACGGTCCGCAGGCTCCGATGCCGCTCCGGCATGTCGCGACCACGGCTCTCCAGGAAATCCAGGTGCTCTTGCATGCCCCGGGCGATCTCCTCGCAGGAGAGCATGCGGACCCAGGCGGCCGCCAGTTCAATCCCCAGCGGTGAACCCTCCACCAACTGGCAGATGCGCGCAACATGAGCGCCGTTCTCTGCCGTGAGGGCAAATCGGCGGTCGTAGAGGCGGGCCCGCTCCACGAAGAGCATGCAACTGAGTGAGCCTTGACCGTCCCAAGGGGCTTCCGGGGTGGGCAAGGGGAGCCCGCCGAGCAGAAGGACGGCCTCGCCCCGCAACTGGAGCCGCTCGCGAGAGGTGGTGAGAAGCCGGAGGGCTGGTGCCGCTTCCAGGAGTTCGGTCAGGATCTGGGCACCTTCCACCAGGTGCTCCATGTTGTCGAGGACCAGGAGCATCTCCCGGTGGCGCAGGTGCTCGGAGAGCTTGGCCAGGGGAAACTCCTGGCCTGACAACTGGAGCCGCAGGGCGGTCGCAATCGCCGGGATAATCAGGTCGGGGGAGGCGACCGAGGCCAGTGGGACATAGCAGATTCCGCCACCAACCTGTTCGGCGAGTTCCGCGGCAACCTGAATGGCCAGCCGGGTCTTACCTGTGCCGCCAGGCCCCATGATCGTAACGAGCCGGTGCTTGGCCAGCAGCTCCTTCAGGTCGGCAATCTCGCGCTCGCGCCCGAGAAAGCTAGTGGTGGAGGCTGGGACCGGCGGACATCCCTCCCGCTGCGGGAGGTAGTCGGCCAGCGGTGTCTGGGCGTACCGCTCGGCCACAGTCCAGCCAGACGGGGACTGGGTGATAATCCGCTCGGCGATCAGTGCCTGGAGCCCTCGCTCAAGGATCGCAGGCGATCCCTGCGACTCCTCGTGCAGCCACTGAATAAACGCTCCGGGCGGCTCCCAACGGAGGGCGCTGCGCAACCAGACGTGCACACCCCGCAGAGAGAGGGGGTGGATATGTACGTGGCGCTCTATGGCCGCAGGCGGCAGACCTGAGAGCGATCTGGCGTCTGGGGCGGTGGTGTAAGCCATGGCGATCGGGAAGGATGGGGCCTGGGTGAAGAGGTCGTGGATCAGATCCAGTGAGAAGGGGTCAAGGTCCTGGATGTTGTCGACGGTGATAACCAGCCCAGCCGCCCGCTTGTCGGCGATCAACCGCTGCAGGCCGGAGCGGAACCGGCTGAGCCCCTCGGCCGGGGAGGGGACAGCGTCCCAGACGTGTAGCGCCTGCGTGAGGGCGCCGTAGGCCCGCATGCGCAGGGGGGCTGATCCGGCGAGGGCGAGGACGGCGAAGCCCCGCAGCCGGGCCGCCCCGGCGACCTCTGACAGGAAGCGAGTCCGGCCGCTTCCCCGTTTGCCATCGACCCGGAGGAGGCCGGTCCCTTCGGTGGGCAGGCTCTCAAGGAGAGCGTGGACCACCCGTAGCTCTTCGTCGCGCTCGACCACCCGTGGCACCTCTGCCAGGGCCGGGCAATCGGACGGCTCCGCATCGATCACGGCGCGGTTGCGGCCGGACCGCTTGGCGGCGTAGTGACGGGCATCGGCTATGGCGAAGAGCGCCTCTGGGGTCTCCCCGTCGTGGGGAAAGGTCGCAACACCGACGCTGGTCGTGGTCCGAATGGGCGGGTCGCCATCAAACGGTTCGGTGTGAACGCGATCGATCAGGCGCTCGGCCAACGTGAGCGCCTGCTCTTTGCCGATCTTGGGGAGAATCAGAACGAACTCATCGCCGCCGTAGCGAAAGATCAGATCTGGATCGGGCGCAACTTCCCGGATTCGCTGGACACACTGTGCCAGCACCTGGTCGCCTCGCAGGTGACCGAAGGCATCGTTGATCGATTTGAAGTGGTCCAGGTCCATGAAGAGCACCGAGACCGGAAGCCCCTTCGCACGGGCCTCATGGGTCCGGGTCTGTATCTCCTCGTGAAGGCTCGTCCGTAGTAAGGCACCAGTCAGTCCATCCCGATCGGGCGCAGGCTGTGTCATTTTAACTCCCTAACATAGATGTAGAAGAATTTTCACCAATGGAGGGTATATTTTTACTTTAACATGACAGGTTAGGCTTGCCTACTCCCAATCGGGGGTTGCCGCGTGGGATTACCGCTCCAGCCGTTTGGCCACAGCGGCCGCTGTGCGCTGGACGAAGGGGTCGGGATCCGCACAGAGGGCGGCGATCTGATCCCGCACGGGGTCGGAGACCTGCGGCTGCCGGTTGAGCGCCAGGAGCGCGGCCCGGCGGACATCCCGGTCGGGGTCTGCCAGGCGATTGGCCAGGTCGTCCTCCACGGGGGCGAAGGCGCCCATGGCGCCGAGGCAGTAAGTCGCCATCTTGCGGGCCAGGGGGTCGGGTGACCCCAGGGTCTGCCTGACCATAGCGACCGCTTCGCTGTGGCTTCGGCCCAACTGGAGGGCGTAGCCGGCGGCCGCCCAGCGCACGTCGCGATCACTGGCGCCCATGGCGGCGGCAAGGGCTGGCCCGACCTCAGGCGCCCAGAGGCCCATGCGGGCGAAGACGATCGCCGCCCCCCAAGCTCTCCAGGCTGTCGGATCCGCCATGGCTGCCCGCAGGGCGGGAATGATCTGCTCGGACTGGTAGGCGAGGAACTGCAGGCAGTTGGCGGAGTGGACCTGAACCCCCTTGTTCTGGTCGCCAATCCCCTGAATCAGCAACGGCAACAGCCGGTCGGTCAGGTCGGCCCAATTGGTGCGCCCGCCATCCATCTCTTCGTGCAGTGCCTGCTCCATGGCGTAGGCCGCCGAGAGGCGGGTCGAGGCATCATCGGCCACCAGACCGGTGAGAATCCGCTCCAGATCATAGGCCATTTCCGTATCCCCCCACTTGCGATTGATTCTCACCTTACGACGCTCCCCGACGAGGGAACGGCACGGACCTGTCGAATCACTGATTCCGAGGTGACAGCATGGCCGCGAAGCGAGTTCCTACCCCGGAGATCCTCGATCGGCTCAGCCACATGTACCCTGACGCAAAGTGCGCCCTGGACCACCGGGATGCTTTTGAATTGCTGGTGGCGACCATACTCTCCGCCCAGTGCACCGATGCTCGGGTCAACATTGTCACGGGGCGGGTCTTCCCGACATACAACAAGCCGGAGCAGTTCGCCGCGCTCACGGTGGACGAGATCGGCGATATGATCAAGGACTGTGGCCTCTGGCAGAACAAGGCGAAGAATATCCAGGCGATGAGCCGGATCTTGCTGGAGAAGCACGGCGGCGAGGTGCCAGCCAGCATGGAGGAGTTGGTGGCGCTGCCCGGGGTTGGGCGGAAGACCGCCAACGTGGTCCTTTCCAACGCCTTCGGCGTCCCGGCGATCGCAGTCGATACCCACGTCTTCCGGGTCTCCAACCGGCTAGGGTTGGCCAACGCAGGGACTGTGGAGGAGACGGAGCAGCAGCTCATGCGCCGCATTCCCCGGGAGCAGTGGAGCCCGGCCCACCACTGGCTGATCCACCATGGCAGGCAGGTCTGCGATGCCCGCAAGCCCAGGTGCAGTGAGTGTCCCCTGCTCGACCTCTGCAAGTTCGGTCAGGCGGCTCAGAAGGACGCCACCAGGGCTGCAAAGGCCGATGCAAAGCGGCTTGCGAAGTCCGGTGTCTCAAAGGCGGGGCGTAGCCGGAAGAAGGGGACGGCAGAGTGAGGCGCAGGCGATAACCGTACGGCCAAGTTGCGCGCAAGCGGGGGGCTTCCAGCAACCTCCGGCCTTGTGGCACAAGGAGTTCGGGAGTTGGCCCGGAATCTCTTGTCCACAGGAGGCGAATATCGCTCGTGCTTACGCAAAAACAGGTCTTTGCGACCCCCCGGCTCGATCTGGAGGTCGGCGAGTCGATCGAAGCGAGGGTGGGCTATGAGACGTACGGGCAGCTCAGCCCGGCGCGGGACAACGCAATCCTTCTCTGCCACCCCTTCGCTGGGACGAGCCACGCCGCCGCTCACCACGAGTCCGGCGACCAGTCGCCTGGCTGGTGGGAGCCGCTGGTAGGGCCGGGAAAGGCATTCGATACGAACCGCTACTTCGTCATCGCAGTGGACAGCCTCTGCAACCTGAGCCCACAGGCAGATGGCGTGGTGACGACAGGGCCAGGGACGGTCTCGCCGGCGACGGGCCGGCCCTATGGGCGCGCCTTCCCGCAGGTGACGGTGCGGGACAACGTGCGGCTGCAGAAGCAGCTGGTCGAGTCGCTGGGGATTGAGCGACTGGCCTGTGTGGCCGGGCCATCCACCGGGGGATTTGCCGCCCTGGAGTGGGCGGTCACCTACCCCCAGAGTGTGCGGCAGGTGATCGCGGCTGCGTCGAGCCATGTGGTCAGCCCGCTCTTCGCCCTGGCGGTCTGCCAGGCAGCGATCAATGCCATTGAGACCGACCCCGAGGAGGGCGTGGTCCACGCCACCGAACTCTTCCTCACGCTCTCCCGCTCTAACGATTGGCTGGAGGCGGTCTGGGGCCGGCGCACGGCGGTGGCGTCGCCCCACCCCTGGGCCGAGCGGCATGGCCGTTACGCCTTCCAGGCTGAAACGGCGGATGAAGCCCGCCGCCTTGCCGCCAGCTTCGATCCGGAGCACTTTGCCGCGAGTGCACGCACCGCCATTCTCCACGATCTCTCCCATGGCAACCGTGACCTGGAGGTAGTGGCGCAGAAGGTGCAGGCGGAGGTGCTGCTCCTGCCCATCTCCAGCGATATCCTCTTCCCGACGGCAGCGAACGAGGCGTTCGCTGAGTTGATTCAGGTGCACGGCGGCAGGGCCGAGGTGGTCGAGATCGCCTCCTCAGGCGGGCACCAGGCGGTACTGCTGGAGGCGCACCGCTTGGCGGAGCCGATCCTGGCATTCCTGGGCAGGCCTGCCCTCCACTAGTGCATCCACCTGACAGGATTTGCGCACGATATGGCGAATCCAAAATCAGGTGATAACAAGAGGAGGGATCTGGCGAATGATCCGAGTGGGGGAACATGCCCCAGATTTTACCCTGGAGTCCACGAAGGGCAGCTTTACGCTCTCGGCGCTTCAGGGAAACCAGCACGCCCTGGTCATATTCTACCCGAAGGATAATACCCCAGGCTGAAACCGGCAGTTGAGCGCTGCGCGTGACGCAGCGGCCGAGTTCGAGAAGCGCCGGGTCCAGGTTGTGGGGATCAACCCTGGCACCCTCGCTTCGCATACAAAGTGGGCGGATCAATTCGGTTTTGAGTTTCCGATTTGCGTAGACCTGGAGAAGAAGGTGGCGGCAGCCTACGGTGTCCTGAACCTCACGGGGGGCATCCAGCGGACGGTGCTCCTGGTCAATCAGCAGGGAACCGTCGCCTGGGTCAAGGAAGGCATGCCATCGACAGATGAGATCCTTCAGGCGATTGACGCCCTCGGCAAGGACGACCCGGACAGCACCCGTCTCTCCAGTTCCTAGTGATTCCAGCGTAATGGAGGGGTTGTCATGCCCATGGATCGGGTCCGCCTGGGTGGCGAGCTGACACGCATTGCAACGACCGGCCGCGGGGAGCGGCCCACCCCCGTTGCCTCCTCAGACTTCCGCAACCAGCTGGCCAGAACCCATGCGACCCATTTCAACGAGCGAATCGACAACGCGCTGGTTGAGATCGAGCAACTGGGGCAGAGGCTGGGTGAGTCGCTGACCACCGGGGACCTGCGCCGTTACCGCGAGGCGATCGGTCGCCTCTTCCGCGACCTGACCCACCACATGATGGAGGTGCGGGCCGACCTGGAGTGGGACGCCCAGACCTGGGAGCAGCGGACGATGGTGACGATCCGCAAGGTGGACGAGAAGCTCGAGGAGCTTTCCAACCTGGTGCTCGAACAGGAACAGGACCGGCTGGGGATTCTGGAGGCGATCGGCGAAATCAAGGGCCTTCTGGTCGATGTTCGTATGTAAGGTGAGAACGGCAAAGTGCGGCGCCCTTCCAATGAGTGGAAGAGCGCCGCTTCTCACTTTATGCCCAGCCCGCCTCCAGGAGCGCCCGGGTCTCGTTCACAGCCACCTGCCAGATCGCCAGCATCTCCTCGTCGGCACGCTGGTAGTAGCCGCCGTAGTTTCCGTCTCCGAGGTAGCTCCGGACTCCTTGCGGGCCGAGAATGCGCAGGTGGGCCAGGTTGGCCATCGGTTTCTGCTCGGTCGGTTGGATCACGCCTGGCAGGCGAGTCCAGGGGAAGTTCTCCATCCAGGAGGCGTGGGAGGCGACCGGGTCGATCTCCATGACCTTCGCCCAGGTCTGCGGGGCGTTCCACCAGTTGTGGAACTTGACCTGCACGCCTGGGTTGTCGGCCATCCACTCGCCAACGAATCCCTGGGCGGGCACATTCCCGCCATGCCCGTTTACGATCAGGACCCGCTTGAAGCCGCTCCCGGCCAGCGAGTCGAGAATGTCCCGCACCAGGCTCAGGTAGGTATGCGCCCGCACGGAGACGGAGCCCGGGAATGACCGGAAGGCTGGCGTGATTCCGTAGGCCAGAACCGGCATGACGGGGACGCCCAGGGGCTCCGCCGCCTCCACAGCGACCCGTTCAGAGAGGATCGAGTCCACAGCGAGGGAGAGGTAGGCGTGCTGTTCAGTGGAGCCGAGCGGCAGGACCACCCGGTCGTCTCGCTTCAGGTAGGACTCGACCTGCATCCAGTTCATATCATCGATCCGCATGAATGTTGCCTCCGGTAAAGAAGATAGGGCCGTTCCGGCTACGCCCTCAGCGAGGCGAACCGGCTCAGGAGTAGCGCCATGTGGAGAATTCCCTTCTGGAAATCGGCCAGGCGAATGTTCTCATCCGGCGCGTGGGCCCGGGAGGCGAAATACCCCGAGCCGGTGGAGACGATCGGGACCTGGAGGAGGTTTCCGAACGGGTACATGGGGCCGGTGCCGGAGGCGGAGAGGTGGTAGACAGGCTCTGCCCCCCACGCATCTCGGGCGGTATCGGTCACCAGGCGGACGAACGGATGGTCCGGGTCGGTCCAGTACGCCTTCTGCCCGTTCAGGAGGGTCAGGTCTACATCATCAAACCCGTTGGCCGCCAGGTGGGCCTTGAACTGGGTGTAGACCTTCTCCGGGTCCATGCCCGGCACAAGCCGGCAGTCGATCTTGGCCTGCGCCTCCTTGGGGAGGACCGTCTTGGAGCCCTGGCCGTAGTAGCCCGACTCCAGCCCGCAGATCGTGCAGGTCGGCTGGAAGACCATCTGGTCGATATAGTCCAGGCCGAACTGCTCGGTCAGCAAGGGGCGCTTGATCCCATAGGTCGCCTTCAGGACCTCCGCATCCACCGGGATCTGGCGGGCCACCGCTCGCTGGGCCTCGGTTGGGGGGATGATCTCGTCGTAGAAGCCCGGAACCAGCACCCGCCCATCTGGCCCCTTGAGCGAGGCCAGCGCCCAGGTGAGCCGCCAGGCCGGGTTGTCCACCACGGCAGCGTTGGCCGAGTGCAGGTCGACCGATGCGTGGCGCACCCAGGCCTGCATGTATGCCATGCCTTTCACACCGCCCATCAACTGCGGGCGTCCGTCGGAATCCACATTGCCGAACTCCCAAATGCAGGCGTCGGCGGCAAAGAGGTGGTGGTAGCGGTCCAGGGCCGGGTAGAGGGCGGGGGAGCCGATCTCCTCTTCACCCTCGATCAGGAACTTGACCCGGCATGGGAGTCTCCCGCCGTTGACCGCCTTGACCGCCCGGATCGCGGCCAGGCGGGCGGCAATCTCGCCCTTGTTGTCAGATGTGCCCCGCCCGAAGATCTTGCCTTCCCGAATCTCCCCGCAGAAGGGTTCGGTGGTCCACTCGTGCAAAGGCTCGGCGGGCTGCACATCGTAGTGGTCGTAGAAGAGCAGGGTCGCCTCGCCCTCCCCTTCGAATTCCGCGTAGATTACCGGGTTTCCCGGGACCCCATCGGTCAAGACCTGGACTGTGCCGCCCGAGCCTTTGATCAGCTCCGTTACCAGGGCCACCGTCTCCGCAATTCCGACCCCTTGGGCCGCCACGCTCGGCTGGCGAATCATCCGCTGCAGTTCGGCGATTGCCCGGTCGTACTCGGCCTGACAGGCGGTGCGGAGCGCATCCACTCCCATGATCCATGCCCCCGTTCACAAGGTGATGATAGTTCATTCCATGAATTATCTTCTCCACCCTGCTGATGGGGTCATACGCGGTCGGTGGGAACTGTTCTCTCTCATGAGTACAGTTTCCAGCCAGGGCGGGCTGGGTATGATACCATATGAATCAACGACGACCAACAAGTGAACTCTTATCCAGAGCGGCTGAGGGACACGGCCCGATGAAGCCCGGCAACCCAGGTTCTCGCCTGAAGGTGCCAACTCCGCCAGGGGCGCAGCCCCCGGGAGATAAGAGGGATGTCCGATACGGACCTCTCCCTCCTGGAGAGGTCCTTGTTTGTCGGACGAACACGAAGGAGTGGTCACCCATGTCTGATCAGAAGCTCCGACTCGACACGCTTGCGATCCACGCTGGTCATGAGATCGACCCCACTGGCTCCCGTGCCGTTCCGCTCTACCTGACAAGCTCCTATGTTTTCAAGGACTCCGCACATGCGGCCAAGCTGTTTGCGCTCCAGGAGTTCGGAAACATTTACACACGGATCATGAATCCTACTACCGATGTGTTCGAGAAGCGGATCGCCGCCCTCGAAGGTGGTGTGGGCGCCCTGGCGGTCGCCTCGGGTCAGAACGCCGAGCTCTATGCGATCCTGAACCTGGCCCAGGCGGGCGACGAGATCGTGGCCGCGGCCAGCCTCTACGGCGGCACCTATGCCCTCTTTGCCCACAACCTGCCCCGCCTGGGGATCAAGGTCCACTTTGTGGACCCCTCCGACCCCGAGAACTTCCGCAAGGCGATCACTCCGAAGACCAAGGCGCTCTACGGCGAGACGATCGGCAACCCCAAGTGCGACGTCCTGGACATCGCCGCCGTGGCCGGGATCGCCCACGAGAACGGGCTGCCGCTGATCGTTGACTCCACCTTCGCTTCGCCCTACCTCTGCCGGCCGATCGAGCACGGGGCCGATATCGTGCTCCACTCGGCCACCAAGTTCATCGGTGGTCACGGCACCTCCATCGGCGGTGTCATTGTTGATGCTGGTACCTTTGACTGGTCCACTGGCAAGCACCCGCTCTTTACCGAGCCCGACCCCGCCTACCACGGTCTGCGCTATGCCGACCTGGCACAGGCCGGACTCCCGCCCTATATTCTGCGGGCCCGTGTCTCCCTGCTGCGGGACCTCGGTGGAGCCCTCTCGCCCTTCAACTCGTTCCTCTTCCTGCAGGGGCTGGAGACCCTCCACCTGCGCATGGAGCGCCACTCCAGCAACGCTCTGAAGGTTGCTCGGTACCTTGAGCAGAACGATGCGGTTCTCTGGGTGAACTACCCGGGTCTGGAGTCCAGCCCCTCACACAGCCTGGCCCAGAAGTACCTGCCCGACGGGCAGGGAGCGATTCTTACCTTTGGCATCAGGGGCGGCGCCCAGGCAGGCAAGACCTTCATTGAGTCGCTCCAACTGCTCTCCCACCTGGCCAACGTCGGTGACTCCAAGTCCCTGGCCATTCACCCTGCCACCACGACCCACCAACAGCTGAGCGAGGAGGAGCAGATCGCCGCCGGTGTCAATCCGGAGATGGTCCGCCTCTCGATCGGTACCGAGCATATTCAGGATATCTTGAACGATATTCAGCAGGCCCTGGACAAGGCCACCAAGTAACCACAGAGCGATGAAAGCCGCTGCCCGCTTGGGCGGCGGCTTTCTTTCCTGACTCGGCGAATTTGTCCCACCTTTTTGTCTTCCATCGCTTGACAAGCTCAACGTGAAAGACTTATATTGGAATAGCATTCGGCAGGAATGGGTATTTTTGTCCGAGGAGGATGATTTCGGTGGCGGGAAAGTTCTGGGGTCGTAAGGCGAACAAGGTGGCTGCCGGGACGATGACTCAGGAATTCAGGCTCGAGGAGCCCGTGTACACTGACCTTGTGGACCGGTCCCACCGGCTGACAACCGTGGCAGACAAGGTGGCGGCGGCCTCCGGCAAGGCCGTGCAGATGAGCTATGACCTGGCCTCTGCTGTGGCCGAGGCGGCTAGGGGCGCGAACGACCAGCGGCGATTGGTGGACGAGGCGCTCGAGGTCTTCAAGCAGCTCTCCGACTCAGCCCACCAGATCTCGGAGGGCGCTCAGAACCAGGCGATCTCGGTCAGCAACGCCAACCAGTCTGTCCAGGACATGTCGAAAATGATCCACCGGGTTACGAACGCCACCAAGCGGGTGGCGGACGCCGCCAACTCCGCGACCACCCTGGCGACCCAGTCCGGCCAGTCGGTGGAGCAGGTGACCAAGGGCATGGACAAGATCAAGGAGACCGTCTTTGCGGCGGGTGCCAAGGTGGAGGACTTCAGTCACCACTCCAACCAGATCGCCGGCATTGTGCAGGTGATCACGGAGATCGCTGAGCAGACCAATCTCCTCGCCCTGAACGCCGCGATCGAGGCCGCCCGTGCCGGCGAAGCAGGGCGTGGGTTTGCCGTTGTCGCTGACGAGGTGCGCAAGCTGGCCGAGCGCTCGAAGAAGGCGACCGAGGAGATCGCAGCCCTGATCGCCAAGAGCCAGCATGGGCTGGAGGAGGTCCAGAAGGCGATCGCTGCAGGCACTGAGGAGGTGCGGCAGGGCACAGCTCTGGCTGCGGCCGCAGGCGATTCCATGCAGCAGGTGGTCCGGATCGTCGGTGAGACCCGCCAGTTGGTGCAGGAGATCCTCGGTTCCACCGAGCAAATGCTCTCCGGCTCCGAGGAAGTGACCCGGGCCATGGGGGAGATCGCCTCCGTCGCCGAGGAGAACTCCGCCACGACCGAGGAGATGGCCGCCTCCACAAGCGAGACTGTTCGGATTATCCAGCAGGTGGTGGAGATCGCTAGCCAGACCGACCTGAATGAGATCGCTGAGTCCGCCCGGGACCAGGCTAGCATCTGGGAGCAGGTTGCGGCATCGGCCCAGGATACAGCGCAGGAGACGCATCAGGTGGCGGATCGGTTGCGCCGCACACAGGTGTCTGGCCTTCAGCACTGATTGGCCGATGACAACCCCCGCTCCGTGTCGTATCATGAGGCCCGTAACACGACACGGAGGTTGGAGACTGTGCGACTTGTCCTTCAGCCCAAGCGCATGAGCGGTCGGATCGGGCTTGATCTGGTTATCCTCGAACCGGACGCTACCTTGCAGGATCTGATTCAAGCGCTGCAGCCGTTTGCAGAGTGCCACGGTGAGGTGTACAAACTGCAGCTGAAAGGGCCTGGTCAGTGCCGGGGCTGTGTCGACAGTTGCTGTACGACCAGCATCATCGCTCCGGATTCGGTGGGGTTTTCGGCGGTAGCCAGCGCCTTGGGTCTGACCGAGAGCGAGTTTCTCGCGGCCCACTGCGACCCCGTCCACCTGGAACGTGGTCAGGTTCGGTTCTACTCCCGCCCGTGTGAGTTTCTCTCAGCCGACGGCCTCTGCACCATATACCAGGTGAGGCCTCTGGTCTGTCGGTTGTTCATTTGCTGTACGCTCTCCCCGGCGCTGGAGGCGTTGCTTCAGAACGCACTGGGGGCCAGCCTGGCGGCCACAGTTCACCACCTGACCGGCCACGAGCTTCTGGCCCACTTCGCCCACCCAACTCCGGGAGCGGAGTCCGATGTCGGTTTCGAGCGCCTCTACGCCACCTGGGTTGTTCATGCACCCACCGGTAATGAGGTGCAGGTCCCTGCCTGGCATGAGAATCCGTTCCTGGGAGCCGGCAGCTACGCGGAGATTCCCCTCTGGAGCCTGGTCACGAGCGATGACTGGCACGAGCTGACACGAGGGGCGCTGGCCCACCCGGCCCCCGGCGAACGTGCGAATAGCGTAGGTTGAGCCAGAGGGACCCCTTCCGCGCTGCGGATTGCGGGTCCCTCCGGTCACGGGCGAGCCTGAGGGGTGAGGAGGATGAACGACGGATCCCGTCATGAGCCCGGAAGAGAGCCGATGCGGTTGGTACTGGTCCTGTCGGGCGCCGTTGCACTCGGTACGTTTGAGGCAGGCGTGCTCTATGAACTCATGCGGGCCCTCCGAGCCGGAGCTCCTCTGACCGTCGATGTGATCGCAGGGGCATCGGCCGGTGCGCTGGTCGGCGCCATGGCCGCAAAGTGCCTGGTGACCGGCATGCCCTTTGAACAGATCCTGCCCCGTTGGACGGAGTATACCCTGAGAGAGCTGGCCTCTGACTACGAGTTGGCGGAGGAAGCGAGGCGCCGGGGGAAGCCGCTTGATCGGGGGATCCTCTCTTCGGCCGCTGTTCGGCGGATCATCATCGACAATCTGGTGGATGATCCGGTCGAGCGTAACTTTCAGCCAGTCTACCCCGCACAGCGCGTCTGCCTTACCATGACCCTGACCAATCTGGACGGACTTCCGCCCCGGTCCGGTGCCCGTAAGGAGTACCAGTTCACCGAGGCGGTCACGTTCCGCTTTACCCCGCCGGACCCTCATCGCCTGGATCGGTCTCCCTACCCGAGCGCGGTCTGGCAGCGAGTTGGGCAGGTCGCCCAGGGAAGCTCCTCATTCCCCGGCGCCTTCGATCCCGTCTCGATCCCCTGGGCTGAGCGAATCATGATCCCGGGCCGCCTGGAGGAACGCTGGGAGAACGACACCTTACTGGAGGAACTCCACCGGATCGATCCGAGCATCCAGGCGAAGATGCTCTACTCCGATGGGGGTATCCTCGACAACCAGCCCGCCGAGCGCGCCATTGCGACCCTGCCCCTCGTTACCGGTGAGCGAGGCGAACCAGGGCTCCACTCCCTCGTTTATGATCCCCGCCGGTGCATGCTCTTCATTGAGCCAGAGCCGCCCTATACCGCCCCCGATGCGATCCGGCGCGGCACCAACCGCACCTGGTTCGACCTCTTCAGTCGGGCGGTCGATCTCTGGACCCTGGCCGTGTCGCCGCACACCGGCCGGCCTCGGGTGCACACCTCCAACCAAAAGCTGGACCGACTCTTCCGGTTCCTGGCCGACCTGGGGCGCCATATTACGCTAGAACGGCAGACCCCTACGACGGGAGAGGCGGTAGATCGGTTCGCAGAGCGCTACCCTGAGTTAGACGTCCTACGGCGGGCGGGATCGCTCAACGGGGAGGAAGGGCCATTGGGTCTGATCCCAGGTGACCTCTTCGCCCAGTCCGTCCACGATTTTTACCGGTGGCTTGCCAGTGACCGCTTTAAGCGGGATGGAGACTGGCTGGAAGGGCTGCCGCCCGGGCGGGTCCGAGATGCTCATGCAGCGGTTCAGGGGGCGCTGGCGGAATTGCGGGAGGCATACCTCGGCCTCTGGGGTCTGGATCACGACGAGCCAGGCGCTCACCAGGCAGCGCTGGAGGAGATCCATATCTCCCTGGCGATCAGCCTGGGCTTGACCCAGCCGTGGATCGGCCTGAACGAGATCACCCCGGAGGATCCGCGCATCCTTCAGGGAGAAGAGCTACACAACTTTGGCGGCTTCTTTTCAGCGGAGTTCCTCAGGCATGACTACGAGGTGGGGCGATATTACGCGCACCTGTGGCTAAAGGAGGCCGTTCCGGAGTATGTCGCCTCCGACCCGCCCATACTCCCGCCACTGCCCAGCGATGGGCTCAACTGGCGCCACCTCTGGGAGAACCGGGGGCCGCTCTGGCGAATGACGGGTCGCCTCGTGGCCGTGGTCTTGGAGACAGCCGGCCTCAACTACGCCGGTGGGGGCCAAATGCTTGTCCGACTGCTTGGGTTGGTTCTGCTACTCTCCGTCGTTCACGGGTTTGTTATGTTGATCGGCGCCTGGTTTGGGTGGATCGCCTTTCCCGCTCGCTATGAGCCCTATCGCTTCTGGCTATTGCTGGGGACAAGCCTCTTTCCACTGACCATTGGCTTTGCGCTGGGGCTTGCCTTCCGCTGGCGCCGCTGAGCAACGTAGCGGGAGCTACGGGGCCTCAATCCGCGAAACCCTGTACCCCTCGGTTCCCTCATGGAGGTGCACGGTTAGCTCGTGTCGGCCGTCGCCATCCCGGTCGATTTCATAGACTAGGGGGCTGAGTCGCTTCAGAGACCAACCCTGGCGCGGCGGTCGCTGCGCCAGGGTTTGGCGCGCCGCCTCCAGCGACAGCCCTGGCGTCAACATGGCAGCTGCGCGTTGATCGTCAGCTGTGCTGAGGTAGTGGATTAGCCGGACCAGGGTGCCATATCCGCTTGGCTCTTCGGTCTGGTCCCGGAGCACGAAGCCGCTCCCTTTTCGGACCCAGCGCTCGGCGAACCAGCGGTGCTCACCCTCCTCCGGCTCCGATAGGTAGCCGGCGAAGCGGTCTTCCCGCCACCAGGACGAGGAGCGAACCCGAAACTGGGTCAGGCCCGATTCAGGTAAGGTGACACGGGCATGACCCCAGTTCCAATCACCTCGCCCCGGCAGCCAGGCAACCTCCCAGGCATCACCCACCAGGCGTAGCAGGTGGACCTCCTCCATGGGGCTCGTGGCCTGTGCGCCGAGGTCCACCACGACCAGGAGTTCAGGCCCCCTGTCACCCTCACCGGCCCGAACCTGCCGGACCTGACTGAAGCAACCGAAGCTGCACCCTTTGGGTACGAACAGGCTTCGCCGTTCGGTCTCCCGGTCGGAAGGCCCGCGAGGGTAGAACTGCCAGCGCCAGTCTCTGAGGTTTTCGGGCCAGAAGATTGCCAGTGCTATCGGCTGGTCGGCGCTCGATCCGTAGGCACAGATCAGTTGCTCGCCCCCCTCAGCGGTTAGACACCGGTAGACGCCCTCGCCTACCTGCTCACTAAGAGCCCCACCACGCTGCAGGTGCTGGCGCAACGACTCCAAGCCACGGCGAGCACGCACAGGATCTCCGGGGCCTTCAACGGCAGGCTGCGCCGCCGAGGGCACGGGGCTGTGGTCCATAGAAGTGGTAGGTTGAGCGAGGGCGCAGGCTTGCAGGAGGAGGAGGAACAGAAGGAGCCCAACTCGGGAGCGCATGCGTTGCCACCTCCGAGGTAGTTAGATCGCTGGATTGAAGAGAAGGAAAGGTTGTGTTATCGTGAACACACGGTCCGAAGTGGATGGGGAGGTTGGTTCGATTGTCGCTCACAGTCTATCTGAACGGTCGCCTGGTCCCCTATGAAGAGGCAGTGATTCCGGTTGAGGACCGCTCCTTCTTGTTGGCCGACGGCATTTACGAGGTCGCGCGTGTCTACAAGGGGAAGCCCTTTGGAATGGAAGCCCACCTGAAGCGGTTGGCTCGGAGTGCTCGCGAGTTGCGCATGCCTGAGCCGAACCTGCCCGAGATTGAGCGGGTCTCCCGCGAGTTAATCACTATCAATAACCTATCCGAGGCGACGATCTATATTCAGGTCAGCCGAGGAGCCTATAACCCTCGCACCCATGCCTTTCCAGCCGGCGAAGTCAAGCCCTTCGTTGTGGTGATTGCCCGCCCCTTCAGCCCGAACGTGTCGGGGCACCAGAACGGCGTCAAGGCCGTCACCACCCCCGACCAGCGGTGGGCGCGGTGCGATATCAAGTCTGTGGCGCTCCTGCCGAACGTTCTGGCCAAGCAGAAGGCAGCCGAGGCGGGTGCCTACGAGGCGATCTTCGTTCGTGACGGGTACGCAATCGAGGGATCTTCCTCCAACTTCATGGCGGTGCTAGATGGAGAGATTCGCACCTATCCAACCTGCAATTACATTCTTGGCGGAATCACCCGCGACGTGGTGCTCGATCTGGCCCGAAAGCTGGGCTATCCCGTTCGCGAAGAGGGAATCCCTGTGGATGCACTCCCTCGTTGCACGGAGATGTGGGTTACGTCAACGACGTCCGAGATCATGCCGATTGTCGAGATCGATGGCCACGTAGTTGGGGACGGTCGCCCCGGCCCGATCGCCTCGGCACTCCTCGAGGCGTTCATGAAGCTCGTCTAGCTCCAAGCGCTGCACTGCGCCCGTCGCCCATGCCGGGCGGCGGGCGTCCTTCATGCTACAGGCTGAACGCTGCATGAACGAGGAGGTTCGAAAGATGCGACGCATCGGAGTCTTGACTGGAGGCGGCGATGCCCCGGGGCTGAACGCCGTGATCCGAGCTGTGGTTAAGCGCTTGGAGCTTGAAGGGATTGAGGCGATTGGGTTCCGCGATGGCTACAAGGGTCTCATGATGGGTGAGTTTCGCGTCCTGCATGGTCAGGCAATCTCGGGGATCCTGCCGCGCGGCGGGACGATCCTGGGCACCTCAAACCGGGACAACCCCTTCAACTTCCACGGAGAGGACCGGTTCGACGACTGTATCCGCCACGTGCAGGCGCTAGGGATCGAATCAATTGTCGTGATCGGCGGCGATGGCACGTTGGCGGTTGCCGCTGAGGCGAACCGCCGCGGCGTTCCCTCGATCGGGGTGCCCAAGACGATCGATAACGACCTGGAGGCGACCGACCAGACATTCGGCTTCGATACTGCTGTGGCGACCGCCACGGAGGCGTTGGACCGCTTGCACACCACAGCGGAGTCGCATCACCGGGTCATGGTTCTGGAGGTAATGGGGCGGTATGCGGGTTGGATCGCAATAGCATCCGGCCTGGCAGGTGGGGCTGACGCGATCCTGATTCCGGAGATCCCCTTCACGCTGGAAGGTGTCGCGAAGAAGATCAACCAGCGGCGTGAGGCTGGGAAGCCATTCAGTATCGTCGTGGTGGCCGAGGGTGCAAGGACGCCTGACGGCGATATGGTGGTGAAGCAGACTGTGGCGGGTAGCCATGATCCGATCCGCCTGGGCGGAATCGGGCAGTTCGTAGCGACCCGCCTGGAAACCCTGACCGGGCTGGAGGCCCGGGTGACTGTGCTCGGCCATCTCCAGCGTGGTGGTAGCCCCACACCCTTCGACCGGATTCTGGCCACTCGTTACGGGGTGGCTGCGGCCGAGTTGGCGATTCAGCGCAAGTACGGAGAGATGGTCGCCCTTCGCGGGAACCAGTTGTCGACTGTGCCTCTCAGCGAGGTGGGGGGCAAGATCCGCGCGGTGCCCGCGAATGGGGAGCTGGTCATGGCGGCGAGGGCCCTGGGAATCTCATTTGGGGATATGTAAAGATCGCCCCGGCTGGACGAAAGACCGATAACAAGGCGATTGATTCCTATTTTTGGGAAAACGCACAAAAAACGGTTGACCCCCTTCCCAACTCCTGGTACGATGGAGACAGGACCCATAAAAAGGAAATTGGGTCTCTGGGGGGGTTGAGTCGAGATGAATGGCTCCATGGGCGAGCGCCTCGCATGGGCGCGCAACCAGCAGGAACTGATCCTGCAGCAGGTGAGTGAGCGCAGTGGATTGGCCATCGGCTATATCTCGCAACTCGAGAAGGGTGCGAAGAACAACCCAACGATCGATGCCCTGCAGCGTCTGGCCAGGGCGCTCAACGTCAGTGTTGCATTCCTCATGGGAGAGGTGCCTGGGCCAAGCCAAGATGACCGGGGGGCGATGCTGCTGAGCAGCCAGGCCTGGACGATTGGTCAGCGATTCAGCCAGGTCTACGCGGGCTTCTCAAAAGCCGAGAAGGAACGCCTGACATTCGAGTCGACGGAGGGGCTCTTCGGGCTGGTAGTCGACTTCCTCTGTCGAGAGTTCCCAGATCGCTTCACGCGACCGGTTGTCGCATACCAGTTGGGGCTTTCCGTGCGGGCGTTGAATGACATCTTAGAGCGCCAGTGCGCGGTTACGCCCATCCTCCTTGCGCAGGTGAGCTCGATCACGGGAATCCCCACCGCATTCTTCTACAAGGGGCAGCTGGATTCGACAACCTTCGTCGCATCTCCCGCACAGCTCTTGCAGTACGCCGAGGTGGTGGCCATGGCAGCGGAAGCTCAGATCTCACCGGAGCAGTTGATCAAGCTGATTCGGGAGTTCAGGTCTTCCAGGTAATGGCGGCCTGCCCGGCCCTTGCTCCTCCAGACAGGCCTGCCATTCGGCGGGGGTTACAGACCGCCCGGTCCGCCCGTCCGCACCTCGGCCAGAGCCATGGAGGCCGTTACCAGCAAGCTCGCCACGACGAACAGAGCAACGAGAACCTTCCTCACGCCACATTCCCCTTCCGTTGATCGATGTCGCCTTGGCCGACCGTGCCAGCGGTCTGCCAGGACCTTCCTTCGGGACATCTCCCGGCACCTGCGGTGCCGGGACTTTTCTTGGGATGGACGCCCGACTCTCTTCCTTCAGATTCTGTTGTCTACCGTTTTCGCTGTGAGCGAAACGACCGACCAAGGTTTGGTGGCCCGAGGGCCACCAAGAGATTCACGTGCTACGAGACCTGCAATGGCCTGGTGTTGACCTCACACAGCCGACGACGGAGGGCGACCGCTCGATCAACAAGTGCTGGCTGTCCGGCCTGCAGCGCATACTCCTGGGCCAGGTTAGCGAAGATCCTGGCCTCCTTCTCCCGGTCGAGGATCAGGGCGTTCTCTCCGGCGATCACACAGGCCGTAGCCAGAATATGCTCATCGACCCCGGGGCGCCCGGGCGCCATGACCTCGGCGCAGTAGTCCATGGAGGAGGCGAGATCTCCAGCCTGCTGGTAGTAATAGGCCAGGTCGGTCAGGAGACTTGCCCTTGTTCGGGCATCGCCCTCCGGGGCGAGTTGCGTGGTCAACCGGTGGAGGTGGGGCCATGCCTTCTCGGGCTCCCCCAAGGTGAGATAGCACCAGACTACCCCCCGGGTCGCCTCAATCACACCTGCTCGGTCCTCGTGTTGCTGGTGGAGTTGAACGGCAAGCTGGTGGGAGGCGAGGGCGCTACTGAAATCTCGCTGGAGGCGATGTAGCAGTCCTAGTTTGTGGTGCGCCCACGCCCTGAGGGTAGTGAGTTCGGGATAGAGGTTTAGATCGGCCAGAAATTGCCTCAAGTACTCCTGGGCAACAAGGTTGTCGCCAAGGACCAGATGGTACTCCCCCAGGTCGTACCGGGCCTTTCCGATCAGCGGCCAGTTGCCCAGTTGTCTGGCACCGGCCAATGCCTTCTCCGCCAGTTTGATCGCAGCGAACAGGTTCCGAAGATGGTAGTGAGCCAGAGCTGCACCCCGGTATGCCTGTACCAGCTCTTCGCCCACGAGGTCGCCCAACTGGATGAGGCGCTCGGCCTCTTGTCGGGCTTGAAGGTACTCACCACATTCGAGGTGGTACTTGAGCTTAGTTAGTCGCAACATTCATTCCCCCTGGATTGCCTCTGTGACCAGCGTGCCTCATTCCACGCCGGTCGATCAGGTCTATCGATAGGGTAGCAGGAACGAATTGCCAAATCAAGGGGTTTGATACGAATTTTAGGGGACGACTTCTCGACAACACGAATCGACAAAGAGGCAGAACAGACGGCGAATCTTCCCATCTGCAGGGAACGGGACGGCCTCTGCCCAATAGAAACGGGAAATGCTAAACAAGGGGTGCACCATGCGAAAGACGATCCTGTTTGATCTTGACGGAACGCTGTTGCCCATCGACACAGATGCCTTCGTACGCCAGTACATGAAGGCGCTTGCTGGACATGTGGGCCATATGGTCGCTCCGGGTCTGCTGGTAGAGCAGATTATGGCATCGACCAACGCGATGATTCGCAACACCGATCCCTCGCTTACGAATGCGGCGGTGTTTGCCGCTGACTTCTTCCCGAAGGTGGGGCGGACGGAGGAGGAGCTAATGCCCCTCTTCGATGCCTTCTACACAACGAAATTCTCCTCGCTCAAGCAGGTCTGTCCCGGTGTACCGGGCCTGGCGCGGAAGGTCGTGCAGGCCGCCCTTGATCGAGGCTTCGAGATTGTTCTTGCAACCAACCCGCTCTTTCCGCGCACCGCCATTGAGGAACGAATGCGGTGGATCGAGGTGGATGACCTGCCGTGGAGCCTTGTTACGACCTATGAGGAGATGCACGCCTGCAAGCCACAGCCCGCTTACTACCAGGAGGTTCTCCAGCGCATTGGCCGAAGGGCGGAGGAGTGCATGATGGTCGGCAACGACGTTCAGGAGGATGGTGTTGCAGGCAAGTTGGGCATGGAGACCTTCTTTGTGACCGATTACCTGATCGATCGCCAGGAGACGGTGCTCCCACCTGAGCGGTCTGGCTCGCTGGCCTCCTTCCTTGAGCGGCTTCAGTCAGGGGTGTTCGGGTAGCAAACGAAAGAGGAGGGGCATGGGGGGAGTTCCCCATGCCTCTCCTGTCGAGTCGACTAAGCGATCTGTTTGGCCACCCAGAGCGAGAGCGTCATAGCGGTGATCATCGGGTTGACGCCGCTGGCCGCCGGAAAGCCGCTGGTGTCCGCCACAAAGAGCCCCTTCACCCCGAAGACCGCCCCAGTGGGATCGGCGACCGCCTCCTTGGCGCTCCGCCCCATTCGACAGGTCCCCATTTGATGGGCGCACAGGACCGGCAGCTGGTTTGGGCCCGACTTGAGCTGCATCGACCTGGCGGCGAAGGCCGATACGCTCTCTCTCCCTCCGCGATCCCACTGGTTCAGCTGCGAGTGGAGCGTGCTGATTCGAATGGCCCCTGCGGCGCCATGAATCTTGACCAACTCAGCCTGACCAGCGAGAAGGTGGTTCCGGTCATAGTCATGGAGGCGATAGTCGATCCGGCGGCGCCCGTGGCGGTCGAGCGTCACTCGTCCACTGCCCCGATCCCGCACCAGAGCGATGAAAAATGCGGCATGGCTGATCTGGGCGGCATCGTGCCGGTACTGTTCCCCGCTCCCCCACGGCGAGTTTAGCACGGCAAGGCCCGGATGGGCCGGAGCTACCTCCAGCAAGAACCCATAGTTGCCGTCACGCCTCGCAAACTGGCGGCTGTATGCGGGCAGCAGCCTGCCCTCCCACGGGTTGATCGGGTCTGGATAGACACCAGAGACCGCCGCCACCGGGTGTAGGTGGAGGTTGCGCCCCAGTGCGGGGTGTTCCAGTCCGCTGCGAAGCAGGATTGCGGGGCTATTCAGGGCACCGGCCGCCATGATCACCCTGGGCGCCCGAACAGTCAGGGACCGATCCCCAACCGTCGCTGCGACCCCGGCCACTCGCCCCCCTTGGATCAACACCCGTCCCACCTCGGCGTCGGGGATCACCCGGGCCCCGTATTTGACGGCATCGGCCAGGAAGGTCCGGGCGGTCGACTGCTTCGAGCCGGTGCGGCATCCGTAGACACAGAACCCGCAGTCTCTTCCACAGTGCGTGACGTTCCGGGGCAGTTCGGCGGCGTGGTACCCGAGCGCTTGACAACCAGCCAGGAGCCTTCCCGCGGAGCTATTGGCCTCCGATGAGGACATCTCGCCGTTCACGCCTAGCCGGGTGACCACCTCGGTGAGGCACTCCTGAAAGGCTGCGCTGGTGAGGCCGGTGAGACCGTACTCGGTCTCCCACTCGGCCAGAAGCCAATCCGGCGGGGTGACGCAGGCTGTCCAGTTGATCAGGGTACCGCCGCCAACAGCCGAACCTGCTAGAATGGGCACAGAGAGGTCACGCGTGGCGGTCAGTCCGCGATCCAGGTAGAGCTTTTGCATGCCCTGGAGTTCCCCGCCGCCGAGCTCTTGCTCCGGGAAGTAGCCACCCCGTTCGAGCACGATCACGCGCAGGCCGCGCCGTGCCAGCTCCGCGGCCGCTACGCCCCCGCCGGCGCCAGAGCCAACTACCACGGCGTCTGCCTCCAGGTTGGTTTCAGTGGACGAATAGGGATCCACGCGCAGGACGGCCTGCCCCGCAGCCCGCTCGTCCGCCCCGGCATACCCCAAGGCGGTCCACAGGGGGCTGTCTGGAGCGGCAGCCGAGAGGAAGCCAGCCAGACGTTTGAAGGCCTGAAACGCTTGTCGAAGGAGGGGGAGGGGATGGGTTGCCCACCTGCGGAGGACGGCCTCGCGGTCGGCTCGGGGGAGTTGACTGAAGCGCCCGGCACGGCTGTTCAGCAAGAGCGCTGACACGGGTGAGTCGAGCAACTGTAACGCCTGTCGAAACTGGCGGAGGTCCTGGGGATCGCCCGATGTACTTAGCACTTCGACCATTTGGACCGGCAGATCTGGACTGGCGCCAGGCAAGAGCGTGTCACAAACCACTCGCAAGGTCTCCCACTCGTCGCGCTGAAGCGGCATACGCCATCCCCCACTCCATACAAGATACATGCCAAAAGATTTCGAGTGGTGTGAGGCTTATCCTGCCGTAAGGATCCTGAAATCGCACTGCAAGCGGTTTCTGGCATAGGAGGCGCGTTACATTATAATGATGCATCGATGGGATAACGCCTTTTCATCCTGCAAAGGCCCTCGGCGGCGCTCCGCTAAGGCGCTCCTCGTTGACTCGTCAAGAAACCGGACAGTATAATGGATAAAGGCATGTGACTTGGGGTTCAAAGCCTAGCGCTTATTGACTAGATCATCACAGGGAGGTGGAACGAAGTGGGTGAGAACAAGGTCCAAGAGCTTGACTGGCTGAATGACCCGGTCGTGATCTCCGACGCTGAGGCAAACCAGAATGTTCTTGTTGGCAAGTTGCCGCAGGTTGTGCAGAAGGTGCTGGGCTGGGGCTACGGCAACTCTACATGGCCCCTGGGCTTCGGCATTGCGTGCTGCGCAATCGAGATGATGGCAGCTGCCTCGTCCAAATATGACATTGCTCGCTTTGGCTCCGAAGCGATGCGCATGTCCCCCCGGCAGGCTGACCTGATGATTGTGGCGGGCACGGTCAACGAGAAGATGGCTGTTGTTGTGCGCCGTCTCTATGATCAAATGGCCGAGCCGAAGTTTGTGATCGCGATGGGCGCCTGCGCCTCTAACGGCGGCCCATACTGGGACCAGTACAACGTGGTGGATGGTGTCCATAAGGTCGTCCCGGTGGATGTTTACGTCCCCGGTTGTCCGCCGCGCCCCGAGGCGCTTCTCCAGGGCCTGATGGAGATCCAGGAGATGCTCAAGACGGGCAAGCGTGGCCTCGTCACCAAGGGTTAGTCATACCGAGGCAGGGCCGCAGCCCTGCCTTTTCTGCCAAGGGCAGTACCCTGTGGATATGGGTGCCAAAATTGCCTTCGTTGACGCTCTTTCGGGCCAACGGTATAATAGGTGGGGTGCTTTTTTGGCTCCGCAGGCCGTCCCCCACAGGAAAGGAGATACGAACTGGTGGGCTACTCCTACGTGGATCTAGTGGCGACAGCGATCGTTGCGATCGGCTTCGTCCTGGGCAACTACCTGATCGTTTCGTTTCTGGCCCCGAAGAACCCGCTGCAGGGCGAGAAGCTGGAGACTTACGAATGCGGTGAGCTCCCCTTCGACGACGCTCTCGTCAACTTCAACATCCGGTATTATGTATTCGCCCTCACCTTCTTCGTCTTCGATATGGAGGCTATCTTCCTCTACCCGTGGGCGGTCGTCTTTGATTCACTGGGGATCGGTGGTCTCATTGTTATGCTTCTCTTCCTTGACGTGCTCGGCACCGGCCTCTTCTACGCCTACAAGAAGGGCGTTCTCCACTGGGTTTAACCCCCTCAACCCTGTCCGGGTGCCGGTCGGGGTTTTCGGGTGTTTGCAGAGCTATTGCACCGCGCTTTCTAGTAGGTAGTTCACCAGGGGGTGAGTCCGTTTGGACTTTCTGAATGAGAAGTTCCCGGATGCCCAGTTTTCCAACCTGGTCAACGGCGACATGGAGGTCCTCGTGCCGAAGGAACGGTACGAAGAGGTCATTCGTGCTTGCTATGACGCAGGGTTCAAGTATTGTAGCGTCCTTTCGGCAATTGACTGGAAGGATCGGCTGACCTTGGTCGCTTCGCTCTCCCGGATCAATCCGGAGGAGGTTGGGACGAAGTCGATTCACGTGAAGGTAGACCTGCCTCGTCAGGGTGCCCGGATCTGGTCGATCTCGAACCTCTACCCGGGTGCAAACTGGCACGAGCGGGAGACCTACGACATGTACGGGATTCGGTTTGATGGACACCCCAATCACCGGCGGATCTTGCTGCCGGACAACTGGCAGGGTGGGCATCCGCTGTTGAAGGACTTCGTCGACAAGCGGCCCAAGCGCCCGCGGCTCGTGCGGCATCGCTACGCTGAATAGGCCGGGTGCGGAGGTGTAAACGTGGAACAGTCTAAGGAACTATTGGTCAACATGGGCCCGCAGCACCCGTCCACCCACGGCGTGCTTCGCCTCATGGTGAAGCTGGACGGCGAGACGGTCACCTGGTGCGAGCCCGATATTGGGTACCTTCACCGCTGCTTCGAGAAGCTCTCGGAGTTCAAGACATACCCGCAGGTTATCCCCTTCACCGACCGGACGGATTACCTTGCCGCTCTGCTGAACGAGCAAGCCTTTGTGGAGGCGACCGAGAAGCTGTTTGGCGATGCGATCGTCGTTCCGGAACGTGCGCTGTACATTCGGGTCCTTGTGGCAGAGTTGCAGCGAATCGCTTCGCACCTCATGGCTCTGGGCTCCAATGCCCTTGACCTGGGTGCTGTTACCCCCTTCCTCTATTGCTGGCGTGACCGTGAGAAGATGTACTCCCTCTTCGAGCGGATCACAGGCGGTCGTCTTCTCTACAACTACTTCCGCATTGGCGGCCTGCGCAACGATCTCCCGGAAGGGATCATTGGGACGCCGAACGACGGCGAGGACAAAGCCGACAAGACGATCTGGGGTTTCATTAACTACTTCGACTCGTATGTCTGGCCGCAGTGGGACGCCCTGGTCACGGGGAACCGGATCTTCCAGTGGCGCACCCAGGGCGTTGGCGTGCTGACACCCGAGAATGCGGTCGCTTACTCCACCTCGGGTGCTGTTATCCGCGGTTCGGGGATCAAGTGGGACCTGCGGAAGAACCTGCCCTACTCCATCTACGATCGGTTCGAGTTCGACATCCCTGTCGGCAAGAACGGCGACTGCTTCGATCGCTGGTGGGTGCGGCAGGAGGAGATGCGCCAGTCCTCCCGGATTGTCAAGCAGGCGCTGGCGTGGCTCAGCGAGAACCCGGGCGAGGTCATGGGCAAGGTGCCGCGCGTCCTCAAGCCGCCGAAGGGCGAGGTCTACCACCGGATCGAGGGCGCTCGTGGCGAGGTCTCCTGCTACGTGATCTCGGACGGCAGCCCGAACCCCTACAAGGTCAAGTGGCGCTCTCCTGCGTTCACTCACCTGCAGGTTGTTCCTCACCTGACCCCGGGCCATAAGATTGCAGACGTCATTGCCATTCTCGGCTCTATCGACATCGTGCTCGGGGAGGTGGACCGGTAGCCATGGCTGAACTGTGGAACTCCATTCCGCCCACGATTCAGGTCTGGCTGCTCGGCTTTGGCAAGGGCACGCTGATCCTGCTCTGGGGCCTCGTCAACTTCTTCGTCGCACTCATGCTGGAGCGTAAGATCTCTGCGTGGATGCAGAACCGTGTCGGTCCCTGGCGTGCCGGTCTGCACGGCTGGATCCAGCCGCTCGCTGACCTCTTGAAGCTCTTTGTCAAGGAGTACATTGAGCCGCGCAACGTCGACAAGTGGCTCTTTGTCGTGGCGCCGTTTATCGCCTACCTCTCGGCCAACCTGATCTGGCTGATCGTGCCGTTCGCTCCGGGCGCGGTTGCCACCAACATGGACATTGGCATTATTTTCATCGCCGCCATTACCGGCTACGACGTCATCGCAATCTTCATGTCCGGTTGGGGCTCGAACAACAAGTACTCGCTGCTGGGTGCCATGCGCGGCGCCGCCCAGATGATCTCCTACGAGGTCACCCTGGTCATGTCGATTATCGGCGTTGTCATGATGGCCGGAAGCCTGCGGCTCTCGGATATCGTGCTGGCTCAGCAGGAGCGGGGGCTGTTCGGCTGGTTCCTCTTCCCCCAGATCATCGGCTTTGTGGTCTACCTGATCGCATCGCTCGCTGAACTGAACCGGGCGCCGTTCGACCTGGCGGAAGCCGAGTCTGAGCTGGTTTCCGGCTATCACACCGAGTACTCGGGTTTCCGCTGGGCGGTCTTCGCTCTGACCGAGTATATCCACCTTGCTGGCTGGTCTGCGATCGCTGCCACCCTCTTCCTGGGCGGATGGAGCGGTCCCACCCTTGGGCAGATCGCCTCGGGCCTGGGCAATATCATCAACGGGTTTGGGTACTTCACCAACGGCGTCGGTACGGCGGTTGGTGACTGGGGCCTGATGATGATGGGAAGCACGGTCTGGAACTGGATCTTTGGCTTTATGTGGTTCTGCCTGAAGACCTACCTCTTCGTCTTCCTGGCCATGTGGATCCGCTGGACCCTCCCGCGTGTCCGCATTGACCAGCTCATGGACCTGGGCTGGAAGTTCCTGCTGCCGGTTTCGCTCGGCAACATCTTCCTCACGAGCGTGCTCCGGTATATCGCTCTGGCCAACGATGGCCTGCCCCTGACGATTGGGACCTACACGATCCGGCTGCTTGGATGGTGGCTCTAGTAGGGAGGTGTGAGCCCAGATGGGCGTTACCAGCTTCTTTGGGGAGGCGTGGCGCGCAGGCAAGTCCTTCATTACCGGTCTGAACATCACATTCCGGGAGATGGCCTTCCGCCCTGCAATCACCGTCTTTTACCCCGACGTATACGACGATGTTCCGGCATGGTTCCGGGGCATTCCCCTCCAGAAGACCGACCTGCTGACCGGCGAGTACAAGTGCACCTCCTGCGGCATGTGCGTCGAGGCTTGCCCCGTCAACGTGATCACGCTGGAGTGGCACCAGGACCCGGTCACCAAGAAGAAGGTCGCAGACCGCTACGCAATCGACATGTCCCGCTGCATGCTGTGCAACTACTGTATTGAAGCTTGCCCCTTCGACTCGCTGGTCATGGGTTACGACTACGAGCTCTGCAAGGTTGATCCGGAGAATCTGGTCTTCGAGTTCGAGGACTTGCTCCGGTTGGGCCTGAAGTACTCCTCTGCGGAGCAGGCCGGTCCGAAGGCCAAGAAGAACGCCACCCCGCCGTGGGTCTTCCACGAGCTGACCGGTGCGACCGAAGAGGATATTCAGGATGTCAAGGGCTACCTGGGTCGTGCACCGCTTGGCAAGGGCTATGCGCCTGAGCTGAAGCCTCAGTTCCAGAAGAAGGAGGAGGCGCAGCCCGCTGCGGCCCCGAGCGAGGCCAAGGCCCCCGCTGCTCCTGCCGTCACCAAGAACACGCCGACCCAGACCCCCCCCGTTAACGCCAACCCGGCAAACGTCTCAGCCGAGGCGGGACCGGCGAAGCCCCTCACGGCCAAGGCTTCGGAGACCTCCGGACAGGAGGCGACCGAGGTGCGGCCCGACCAGATCGTCAACACTGAGACCGGAACCAAGGACGGGGAGGAGGACAAGAAGTCGTGACAACAGACCTCCTCATGAGCGGTCAGTTCTGGACCTTTATCATCCTGGCGATCGTCACACTGGTTTCAACCTACCGGATGGTCTCGGTCTCGCTGATCACACATGCCGCTCTTTTCATGGCACTCTCCTTCACCGCTGTGGCTGGTATCTTCCTGATGCTACAGGCAGAGTTTGTCGCTGCGATCCAGGTCCTGGTCTACGCCGGTGCGATTACGACCATGGTGATCTTCGCGATCATGCTGTCGGGCATTGGTGACATTAAGTCGGAGCGCACCGCCAAGGTGAAGGCCTGGAAGTCGAACCCGTTCGTCATGGTCGTGGGTGCGATCTTCGCAGTCTTCATGCTCTACCTCTACTCCAGTGCCAACCTGCCCCCTGAGGCCGCAGGCCAGCAGTTCACCACGGTTGCCGCCATTGGCTCAGAGCTGTTCACCACCTACATGATCCCCTTCGAGGTTGCCTCGATCCTGCTCCTGATCGCCATGGTCGGCGCCATTATCCTGACGGCGAAGGAGGCGGAGTCCTAGTGCAGTTGCCGATCTACTACCCGCTCGGACTGGCTGCGCTCCTCTTCGGCCTTGGCCTCTGGGGCGCTCTGACACGGACAAATGCGGTCCGGATCCTCATGTTCATTGAGATCATGCTCAACGGCGTAAACCTGAACCTGGTCACCTTCAGCCGGTACTACTGGCAGTCGACCCCGGAGATGGCCGCCAAGGCCCCGATCCTGACCCTGTTCATCATGACCGTGGCGGCTGCCGAAGCGTCGGTGGGTCTCGCGATCATCCTGGCGATGGTTAAGAACCGTGGCGTGATTGATGTCGACAAGGTCAATCTGCTGAAGGGCTAGGAGGGAAAGACAGCGTGGAACATCTTTTTGAAACGGCCCTGCACAACGCATGGCTGATCGCTGCGATCCCCCTGACCGCTTCGGCACTGATTGCCATGTTCGCCCGGTACCTGGGCGAGAAGCACGCCTGGAAGGTTGGGGCCGGCCTTATGGGGCTCACCTTCCTGATCGCGGTGGGGTCTCTGATCGCTGTGATCCAGCACCCGGCGCACGCACCCGAGGGCGTGAAGTTCCTCAGCGAGCCGGCCTGGCACATTCACTTTGACTGGGCCAACTTTGGTCCCTACCACATGCAGATGGGCTTCCAGGTCGACAACCTGACCGCTCTCCTGCTGCCCATGATCACGCTGGTCTCCTTCTGTGTGCAGATTTACTCCAGCGAGTACCTGCACGGCGACAAGCGGATCACCCGGTTCTACAGCGCCATTAACCTGTTCACCACCGGTATGCTGGTGCTGGTCATGGCCGACAACCTGTTCCTGCTCCTGATCGCCTGGGAGATCATGGGCCTCTGCTCCTACCTCCTGATCGGCCACTGGTATGAGCAGGAGTGGCCCCGCATGGGCCAGATCAAGGCCTTCCTGACCACCCGTGTCGGCGACGTCGGCATGATGGTCGGTATCTTCATCATCTTCTTCGCTGCCCGCGATCTGACTTGGCAAGGGCTGGCCGAGAAGGTTCCCGAGCTGGTCTCCAACCCGGTTACCGCAGGCCTGCTGGCCCTGGGCGCCTTCCTGCTCTTCACGGGCGCCATGGGCAAGTCGGCGCAGTTCCCGCTCCACACCTGGTTGCCTGACGCCATGGCCGGCCCCACTCCGGGCTCGGCGATCATCCATGCGGCGACCATGGTCGCTGCGGGCGTCTACCTGGTTGGTCGTGCCTTCATGATCTACGGCAACGTGCCGGCCTGGGTGCTGGTGGTGATCGCCTTCGTGGGCGCCTTCACCTCACTCTTCGCCGCCTCGATCGCCACGCTCCGCTGGGATATCAAGGAGGTTCTCGCCTACTCGACCATCTCCCAGCTGGGCTATATGATCATGGCGATCGGTCTTGGCGGCTGGACCGCTGGCAACTTCCACCTGCTGACCCACGCCTTCTTCAAGGCGATGCTCTTCCTTGCGGCCGGCTCGATTATCCATGCGCATCACCACAACCAGTTGATGCACAAGATGGGCGGCCTCCGCAAGAAGATCCCGTACACCTACTTTGCCTGGATGGTAGGCTATCTGGCCCTCGCCGGATTCCCCGGCTTCTCGGGCTTCTTCTCGAAGGATGAGCTGCTTCTGGCCGGCTGGACCTGGCACTCCGGCGTCTTCCACGGCGCCTGGGCCTGGCTCGATAAGCTGCCGTTTATCATGGCGCTGCTCACCGCCTTCCTCACCGCCTACTACATGACCCGTGCCACCTACCTGGCCTTCTTCGGCAAGCCGCGTGATCATCATCTCTATGAGCACGCTCACGAGTCCCCGAGGGCCATGACACTCCCGCTGATCATTCTGGCCGTTCCGGCGGCCCTCTTCGGCTGGCTCGGCGCCCCGGTGCCGCGGCACCTGATTGAAGAGTGGTTCCATGTCGATATCGGGTTCATGGGCTTCATTGGCGAGTTCCTGCACCTCTCTGGGCTGGAGCACCATGCGGACTTCAGCACGGAGATTACGGTTACCGGCATGGCAACCGCCGCGGGCTTCCTGGGAATCGGCCTCGGTATCCTGCTCTACAAGTACGTTCCTGCTGAGACCCGGGCGAAATGGATCAAGGCTGGCAAGCCGATTTACACCCTGGTCCGGAACAAGTACTATGTTGACGAGTTCTACGACCTGATCGCAATCCGTTCCACCCAGGCCATCTCCCGGGCGATCTCCTGGTTCGATGGCGCCGTGGTCGATGGTCTGGTCAACCTGGTTGGTCTCTTCGGTACCGCTGTGGCCAACGCTTCGGCCTGGTTCGATGCAAATGTCGTCGACACGCTGGTCACCATGTGGGCTCCGCTGGCCCGCTGGTTCGCCTCTGGCTTCCGCCGGCTCTCGACCGGCTACGTACAGCAGTATATGCTGACCTTCGTGGTCGTGATTGTTGCCAGCGTGCTCCTATTCCAGGTCATAAGATAGGAGGCTCTCGGGGATGCTGTCACTTATCGTCTTTGTTCCCCTGGTCTTCGCCCTGATCATGCTCTTCGTCCCGAAGACACAGGAGAAGGTCCTCTACTGGCTCGCTGGGATCGGTACCCTGATCCCGCTCGTGATCTCGCTCCTCCTCGCCGCACAGTGGTACACCACGGACGCCAGCAAGGAAGTCTACGCCTCCGGCATGAAGTTCGTGGAGCACTTCAACTGGATCCCGGCGATTGGTGTGAACTACACCATCGGCGTTGACGGCTTCGGCTTCACCATGATCCTGCTCTCCGCCCTGCTCTTCCCCCTGGCTGTACTGGCCTCCTACAAGTACATCAACACCCGGGTCAAGGACTACCTGATCCTGTTGATGATCCTCGCCACCGGTACCAACGGCGTCTTCGTCGCCCTTGACTTCATGGTCTTCTACGTCTTCTGGGAGATCGTCCTCCTGCCGATGTACTTCCTGATCGGTATCTGGGGCGGCCCGCGGCGTGAGTATGCGGCCATCAAGTTCTTCCTCTACACCCTTATCGGTTCCGTGGTCATGCTGGTCGGTGCGATCTACCTCTATATCGCCACCGGCGTTGGCACCTTCAACCTGCTGCAGATGGCTGCCGAGACCTCGCTGTTGCCGATCAACGGCCTCACGATCTTCGCCTTCTTCGCCCTGGTTGTCGGCTTCGCCGTCAAGGTCCCGATGTTCCCCTTCCACACCTGGTTGCCCGACGCTCACGTTGAGGCGCCGACGCCCATCTCCATGCTACTTGCCGGCATTCTGCTGAAGCTCGGCTCCTACGCCATGGTGCGTATCAGCCACCCGCTGCTGCCGCAGGTCGCGCAGCAGTACGCCTGGGTCCTCTTCGCCTTCGGCGTGATCGGCATTCTCTACGCCGCCCTTGCCGCCATGGCGCAGAAGGACTTCAAGAAGCAGGTTGCCTACTCCTCAGTTAACCACATGGGCTTCTTCGTCATGGCCCTGGCTGCTGCCAGCGTCCTTGGCCCGAAGGATCCCGACATGGCTCAGGTCGCCCTGCAGGGTGGCTACTTCGTCACCATCGCCCACGGCCTGATCTCGCCCCTCTTCTTCTTTGCGGTGGGCATGTTCTACGAGCGTACCCACACCCGTGATCTCGGCAAGCTGGGTGGCATGTTCCTCACCATCCCGGTCGCTGCCTTCATGACCGCCTTCATCGCCTTTGCCAACCTGGGCCTGCCTGGCCTGGCCGGCTTCATTGGCGAGTTCGTCGCCCTGACCGGCTCGTACCCGGCCTTCGGTCTCTGGGTCCTGGTCGCCGGCGCTGGCCTCGTGATCACCGCCGCCTGGCACCTGCTGACCATGCGGAACGTCCTCCTCGGCGAAGCCAAGAAGGAGTATGCCGGTCTGCACGACGTGACCTGGAAGGAGAAGCTGATCTTCGCCCCCATGGCCGTCCTGATCGTGCTGTTCGGTGTCTATCCGAAGCCGATTCTCGATATGCTCCAGGGTTCGGTCGAAGTGCTCTCGAAGGTGATGGAACTGGGAGGGAAGTAACTTGCCGGGTGCTATGAACTGGACCACGGCGGTAAACCCCAACTACGTCTTTATCATGCCGCAGTTGATCATCACGGCCACGCTGCTTCTCGTCATGATCGTTGACTTCTATGTCAAGGAGAAGCGCAACCTGGTCTGGGTCACCCTGGCGGGTGTGGTGGTGTCGTTCTTCAGCGTCTTCTTCGCTGCGACCGACGAAGAGATCAAGTTGGGTTTGGCCATCGGTGAGCCTCGGGAGTTCTTCGGCGGCATGCTTGTCGCCGACGGGTTCACCTTCTTCCTCCAGGCTGTGTTGCTCGGGGTTGCGGCCCTTGTGATCCTACTCTCGGTTGACTACGTGGAGAAGTTCTTCCGGGGCGCCTTCCTGGAGTTCTACCAAGTGCTCCTCTCGGCCACGCTCGGCATGATGTTCATGGTCTCCTCCCGTGACCTGGTGACCATCTACATTGGCCTGGAGCTCTCCTCGATCTCCTCGTATATCCTGGCGGGCTTGCTCCGCAAGGATCCGAAGTCGAACGAGGCCGCGCTCAAGTACTTCCTGAACAGCGCCACCGCTTCGGCGGTGCTGCTCTTCGGCATCTCGCTCCTCTACGGTGTCTCCGGCCAGACCAGCCTTCAGGGCATCGCTGCGGCCCTTGCCGGTACCGGCGTTGTCGCTGCGGCCGGCGAGGCGGTTCTCCCGCTGATTATCACGGGCATTATCTTCGTGGCGGCGGGCTTCGCCTTCAAGGTTTCGGCAGTGCCGATGCACCTCTGGGCGCCAGACGTTTACGAAGGCTCACCCACCCCTGTCACCGGCTTCTTCTCGGTCGGCCCGAAGGGCGCTGCCTTCGGAGCGATCCTCCGGATCTTTGTGGTGGGCCTGTCTGTCGGGCCATTCACGGAGCGGTGGACCCTGATCTGGGCCGTCCTGGCCACGGCGTCCATGTTCGTCGGCAACCTGACCGCTCTCGTGCAGTCGAACATCAAGCGGATGATGGCCTACTCTTCGATCGCTCAGGCGGGCTATATGCTCGTAGGCGTGGTGGCTACCGGCACGCAGCCGGAGGCTGGCATCTCGGCGGTGATCTACTACGTCCTGGCCTACGCCCTGACCAACCTCGGCATCTTCGCCATTCTGACCCACCTCGACCAGGAAGGCGGCTGGGTCACGATTGACGACCTCAAGGGGCTGTCCAGCCGGAACCCGGTCTATGCCTGGGCCATGCTGCTCTTCCTGGTCTCGCTGATCGGCATTCCGCCGACAGTCGGCTTCATGGGCAAGCTGTTCCTCTTCCAGGCGGCGGCCAAGTCGGGCTACCTCTGGCTGGCGCTTGTCATGGCTGTCAACTCGGTGATCTCCGTCGGCTACTACTACCGTGTCGTGAAGGCCATGTTCCTGGAGCAGTCGGACCGGCCGGCTCTGAAGCCGAGCTTCGGGATCAGCACCACCGTGGTCCTCTCGATCATCGGCGTGGTGGGCGTTACGATCGCCTCCAACTGGTTCGTTCAGTGGGCGTCCAACGCCGCTGCGCTCCTGAAGTAAGCCACGGGAACCCAAATACAGGGACCGGGAGTGATTCTCCCGGTCCTTTCCCTTTTGTCCCCTCCCCCACAAGGAGGGGGAAACTTCCTCAAGAAACTCACTCACCAGAAAAAGGGAATTGGAAAATCTTAGCGAATACAGAGAGGAGAGACGGAGATCGAACCTGGAGGGGATACGTCAATGGCGAGTAGCGGGATCTGCACGTCAGCAGGCCTGAGCCTGGTGGCGTGCAGCGTGCGCGAGCGAGACGTGGAACAGCCGGCGGCGCTCTTGGTCCGGGAGGCACTCGAACTGCCCAAAGCACAGTCCGGACGGGCGGAGACGATCACGGCACTCCTCGGCGCACTGTTGACCAAGTCCCCTCACACGGCGGCTCACTGTGTGCGAGTGGGCGCCTACGCGGCTCTCCTGGCGCGCAGTCTGGACCTCCCAGAGACCCGGATCCACCATGTGGAGCGGTGCGGCCTCCTCCACGACATTGGCAAGCTAGGGATTCCCCAAGAGGTGCTGGAGAAAGAGGGGCCACTCACCCCTGGGGAGTGGGAACTGGTCCGGCTGCATCCTCTAATCGGGACAGCGGTGTTGCAGGGGATCCCCTGGCTGGCTGCAACGCTGCCAGCGATTGCCATGCACCACGAGCGGTGGGACGGCGCTGGCTACCCGCACGGGGTGAGCGGCCACGCCATTCCCCTTGAGGCGAGGATCGTGGGCCTCTGTGACGCCTACGACACCATGACCAGCGAGCGGTCCTACAAGCCGCGAATGGCGGTAGATCAGGCCATGGGCCGCCTGCGGGAGGACGCCGGCACCCACTTCGATCCCGAGTTGGTAGCGATCTTTCTGCAGGAGGTTCTGCCGGAGCTACCGGAAGGACGAATCTGACGGATAATGCGAGAGAGCCCACCGCGTGTGCGGTGGGCTCTGGCCATGGCTCTGGACTAGCGGGGAAGGGCCTCACCGACCCGGGCGACGGCTGTGTCGAGGGCGTGCTCCAGTTGGTCGGGCCGGCTACCACCGCCCTGGGCCTGAACGGGTGAGCCGCCGCCCTTGCCGTCGATCAGCGGGAGGACTTGCTTGATCACCTGTCCGACATCTAGCCGGAGGTCCACGGACCGGTGGAGCACGATCTGCGGCAAGGCGCCCTTGGTGCCGAAGAGCGCAACCGCACCGTTGTGGCTGGCCACCTTGGCGGCCAGGAGCTTTAGCTCATCGACCGGGCGACCGTGGAACACGGCTCGCACCAGGCGGACGCCCCCCACTGTGGTGGCCTTCGCCAACAACTCCTGGGCCTCATGCTCCAGAATCTGCTCCTGGAGGGTGCGCAGCCGTTTGCGGAGGCTGGCGGCCTCCTCCTGAGCGCGCTCCACGTACTTGGGCAGGTCGCCGACCCCGATTGAGAGCCCCCGGCAGAGGTCCCGGGTGAGCCGGTCGAGCGCCAGGTAGTCAGTGAGGGCCCGCCTTCCGGCCAGGAAGGTGACCCGGGTGGTCTTCTTGTACCGCTCCCAGGACTTGATCTTCAGGATCCCCAACTCGCTGGTGGCCCGGACATGGGTGCCGGCGCAGGCCGACCAGTCGTAGCCCTGCAGCTCGACCACACGGATCTCACCGGTCACCGCAGGCGGCTTGCGCAGTGGGAAGCCGCGCACGCCAGCATCATCGGTAATATGGGTGGTGACAGGGAGCCCCAGGCGGATCACTCGGTTGCACTCCAGCTCGATCTGTTCCGCCTGCTCGGGGGTCAGGTTCTCGATCGTCAGATCGACCGTGGTCCCCTCTGAGCCGAGGTGCCAACCGACGGTCTCGGCGTCGAAGAGTTGCTCAAACGCACCCGACAGCAAGTGCTGGGCGGTGTGCTGTTCCATGTGGTCCAGCCGCCGGTCCCAATCGATCTGGCCGGAGACCTGGCCCTCCAGGGGCCCATCAACCGTGTGGATGATCGTGCCGTCGTCGGTTTCGCGAACGGCGAGGACTCGACGGACGCCGAGGATACCGCTGTCGCTTGGCTGGCCGCCCGCCTCCGCATAGAAGGCGGTCTGGTCCAGAACGACATCGAACGAGTCGCCTGCAGGGATACACGACAGCACGGTCGCCGTGAACTCCGTGCGGTACGCATCATTGTGGAATAGCTTGCGTGTGGGCACGTCCATCACCTTTCTGGACTACGATTGCTTGAGGATCATTCTACCATAGGCCAGCCAACAACGCGACCCACAACGATCTTTGAGCATCCATCTGCGTGAAAATATGGTATGATCCTTTTGGGCTATAATGTTTAACTGTCCGGAGGGGAGCGACATGGTGATTCAGGTCCGTGCCCAGGGGCACCTGAAGCAGTTTCGCCACGACAAGCAGGAGCGCTTCAGCGTGGAGGTGCCCGATCACGCGACGGTCCGCCTGCTGATCGAGATGAGCGGAATCCCCTGGGATGAGGTGGGACTGGTCGCCGTCAACGGAAAGCAGGCTGACGAGAGCCAACTGCTCTCCAGCAGCGATGAAGTGATGCTCATGGCGCCCATGGAGGGCGGCTAGATAGAGAGAGGGGGACGTTCCGGCATGCCACTCGAAACCAAGGGCTACCATGGTAAGATTGCTCGGGTCAACCTGACCACCGGGGCGGTTGCGATCGAGGAGCCAGGCGATGAGTTCTACCGGACCTATGTGGGCGGACACGGCTTCATTAGTTACTTCCTCTTCAAGGAGGTGCCGGCGGGCTGCGACCCGCTGGGACCCGAGAACAAGCTGATTTTCGCCACCGGCGCCCTGACGGCCCTACCCTTTGCGGGCAGCGGTCGGCACGCAATCGGGGCCAAGTCTCCGCTAACCGGGGGCTATGGCGGTGGCGAGGCGGGCGGCTTCTGGGGGAACGAATTCAAGCGGTCTGGGTTCGACGCCCTCATTGTTGAGGGTGTATCGCCAAAACCGGTCTACCTCTGGATCAAGGACGGCGCGATTGAGGTCCGTGACGCTTCCCACCTCTGGGGTCTGGAGTGCAAGGAAGCCGAGCAGGCGGTGCGCGATGAGTTGGGCGACCGCCGCGTTCGCTTCGCTCAGATCGGCCCGGCGGGCGAGAACAAGGTCCTCTATGCCACCATTTCCAACGACCTGAACGAATTCGTGGGCCGAGGCGGCATGGGTGCTGTCATGGGTTCAAAGAACCTGAAGGGTGTCGCCTGCCGGGGCTCCAGTCTGCCAGAGGTCGCCGACATGAAGAAGATCCTCGAAATGAACAAGTGGATGGCGACCGACGGGAAGAGGCTCTACGCCGGTCTGGGCGAGCTGGGGACTGCCGGAGGCACGCTCGGCTCCTCCATGCAGGGGAACCTGCCCACCCTCAACTTCCGCTTTGGCCACTTCCCGGGGACCGGGCTGCCGAACATGCACGGCGACGCTCCCGACCAGGACCGGGTCGGCGATTCGCTCAGCCCGACCGAGGCCTGTCTTTCGGCGGAGACCCACGCCGGCGCCGAGAAGATCACCGGCCAGACCATGAAGGATACCGGCTTCCTGGTCGGCACCGAGGGCTGCTTCGCCTGCGGCGTCAAGTGCAAGCGGGTGGTGGCATCCAGCGGCCGCTACCAGGTGGACCCGGACTACGGCGGCCCCGAGTATGAGACGATTGGGATGATGGGCTCCAACTGCGGGATCGATGACATGGAGGCGATCGGCTACGCAAACATGCGGCTGGGCGCCCTCGGCATGGACTCGGTCTCCTGCGGTGCGACCATTGGCTGGGCCATGGAGTGCGTGGAGAAGGGGCTGATCCCCCCGGAGGATCTGGATGGCCTTGATCTGCGCTTCGGCAACGTGGAGGCATGGCTGGAGGTGGTGGAGCGGATTGCCCACCGCAAGGGGCACATTGGCAACCTGCTCGCCGACGGCTCCTACCGGGCGGGCCAGAAGTATGGCCCCGAGGCGGTCGCCCTGGCGCCGGTGGTGAAGAAACAAGAGCACCCGGCCCACGAGCCCCGCGTCAAGCACGGCCTGGGGCTGGGCTACATGGTGAGCCCGACTGGCGCCGACCATATGCACAACTTCCATGACACCGGGTACACCAAGCGGACCAACGGACTGCATCCGCTGGGGATTTTCAAGCCCCTACCGGCAAACGACCTGTCGCCGGAGAAGGTCCGAATGGTCGCCTACACGATCAACTGGCGCCACTTCCAGAACTCGGCCATCTACTGCATGTTCCTGCCCTGGACCATGGAGCAGGTGACGGAACTGGTCGCTGCTGCCACCGGCTGGAAGACCTCGCTCTTTGAGCTGATCAAGGTCGGTGAGCGGGTCAACACCCTGAGCCGGCTCTTCAACCTGCGTGAAGGGTTGACCGCCGAGACCGACAAGCTCGCCAAGCGATTCCTCACCGCCTTCGAGTCCGGCCCCCTCAAGGGCGTGGGCGTGCCCGAGGAAAAGGTGATGGACGCCCGGCGCGTCTACTACGCCCTGATGGGCTGGGATCCCGAGACCGGGGTCCCCACCGAGGGCAAGCTCTACGACCTCGGCCTTGCCTGGACCCAGGAGCATGCGTCGGCTTCGTCTGCCGCTGACTAGTCTGGCAAAATAGCGAAAACCCTTGGGCTGTATGGGTCCGAGGGTTTTTCCTTTTTCCGCGGCACCGGCAGGGGATTCCTCACGGTGGGCGGAATAATTTACACGCGAAACAATCAGCGACAGAGGTGGAGGGGTAGATCCTTGTTCTGGCGAGCGTGGATTGGCGCCGTGACTGCGGCTGGATTTGTCCTGACCTCCGTGTGGATTGAGAGTCCGACGGTACGCTATGGTCTCTGGGGGACCAGCCTTCTGGTCTCACTGCTTGGTTCCCTCTGGGTGCAGCGTTCGCACCAGGCTGCCATGAAGCAGGGCAACCCGGTCCCGCCCCCAGCACCGGCGGATGTTCCTGACCGCCCCGCCCCTGTTCCCGTGGCTGCCTCCCAGGCGGCTGGGAGGGCTGAACGGACCGCTTCGCCCGAGCTTCTTAACAGCGTGGCCGGGCTCAAGGCCGATGCTGAGAAGACACAGGCCGCTGTTCAAGAGGTGTGGCGGCTAACCGGCCGGGTCAACGACCTGCTCAGCAATCTCTACACAGCGACCACCTCGCAGCTTGGAGACCTTGATCGGACCAGGGAGCTGGCCCGTCAGGTGGTACTCGTCTCCGAGGAGATGACCCAGTCGGCACAGGCAGCGCGCGAGGAGGCGGCCCGGCACAAGGCGCAAGCCGAGCGGGTTCAGCAGGCGCTTCAGAATATCACCACAGGCATGGGCGCCATTCGCACGGCTGCGGAATCGTCGGCCAGGACAATCCGGGAGCTGGACGAGCAGACGAGCAAGATCGGTGAGATCGTGAAGTTGATCCAGACCCTGGCCGACCAGACCAACATGCTCAGTCTGAACGCCGCCATTGAGGCGGCCCGCGCCGGCGATGCCGGGCGGGGATTCGCCGTCGTCGCCCAGGAGATTCGGGTGCTCGCTGATCGCTCCCGGGCGGCAACCCGCCAGATCCAGGACCTGGTCACCAATATCCAGTCCGGCACCACTGCCGCAATCAATGTGATTGGCCAATCGCAGACCGAGGTGGCCCGCGGTGTTGAGACGGTGAACGGCACCAGCGGGGCGATTGAACAGGTACTCCACTCCTTCGGCGAGCTGTCGGGCACGGTCGAGTCCTTCGGGGCGAAGGCCGAGGGGACCACGAGTCAGATGGTCGACCTGGTCAAGTCCGTGGAGGAGGCAACCCGCCTGGCCCAGCAGAACAATGGGACCATGAAGGAGCTGGCAGAAGCGACCTGGTTCTCCACTGCGATCAAGAACGCCGAGTCAAGCGCCGGTGGCCTTGCAGCCACGGCCGACTCGATCGCACGGGCGATCGCAAAATAGAAGGTACGGCGGTCCTCCACGAGAGGGCCGCCGTTTGCCCTTTCGCATGGGACTGGCAGAACAGGGCATATTACCCGGTGGCATGAAGCTGAGAGGAGAGACCGCCGTGGACGTAAAGAACCTCTATGACAGCCTGAACCGGGACCCCCAGGACTATCCCCTGTTCGAGCGAATCTGGCAGGTGCTGACCTTTGCCCCATCTTGCCGCCATGCCGATGAGGAACGGCTGACCAGCCTGGCTGCAGACGCCTTTGACTACCTGCAGGCCGGGGGAGAGTGGCAGACCAACTCCACCACCGGCACGACGAAACTCCGATTCGATGGGCAGAAGCTCTATGTACAGGAGGATGATGGCCGGGAGTTTACGTACGAGCATACATTTACGGTCCAGTAGGCAACGACGCCCGCCCCAGCTACCCGGGGCGGGCGTCGCCTTACGAGCGGTCCTTCCCGCCGTCATCCTTGTAGAGGAACGTAAACTGCTTGCGCCAGCCAAAGCGCCAGAGGACCCACCAGGGTACCCAGCCCAGAAGGCCCAAACCCAACCCCCAGTTGCTGGTGACCCCGACCTGGGCCGCACCGACCACAAGGCAAGCGAACAGCCCGATCAGTGTAAAGCGCCGCCGGTAGACAGGGAGGCGGTCTCTCAGGACCTCCGCCCCCACCGGCATGTACCGAAAGAAGAGGTCCAGGGTCAGAAAGGCCCCGACCCACTGCACCAGGTGAAGTCCCACCGCTACAGCGACTTCCATTTATCAGCCACCTCGCAGGCAATGCTAGTCGCTCTGACCCGCCCCAGTCAATCCCGAATCCAGGATGCACCTGTTCGATTCGCCCCTCGTCTGATACGGGGGGCCTGTCCATTTCTGGGTCAATCGAATTCTCGCCCCCGGCAGAAGGAAATGAATCAAAAACATGGAATATACTTCCTATTGAGCGAATGCGGAGTCAGCTGTGGGGGTGGACGATTGGTACAGGAGAAGAAACCACTGGGTGACCTTCTGCTACAGGCTGGAACGATCGGCCCCGCCGAGCTAGCCCAGGCGCTGGAGGTCCAGCAGGCTTCAGGCCAGCGGTTAGGTGAGGTGCTGGTCGCCCTGGGCTTTGTCACCGAGGCGGATGTCGCCAAAGCACTGGCCGGCCAGCTTGGCGTGCCCTTCGTCGCCGATCACGAGTTGCGGGTCAACATGTCACTCGCCCGCCTGCTCCCTCCCCAGGTCTGCCGGCGCACCCTGTCTCTCCCCCTCAAAGAGGAGAACGGCTTCCTCGTGGTGGCCATGGCCGACCCCCTCGATGTCTTCTCGCTAGACGAAGTCCAGCACCTGACCCGGCGCACGGTCAAGCCGGTGGCGGCAACCCGGGCGGGACTGAACCGGGCGATTGCCCAGTATGAGCGGCTCGCCGCCCTTGGCCAGCGCGAGGGAGCAGCCCCTGAGGCGGCTGTGACCAGCCCGGAGATGTTCCTGGGTGCCCAGCCCGACGACGCCCCCGTCGTCCAGTTGGTGAACGACCTGGTCGACCGAGCCCTGGCGGAGGGCGCATCCGACATCCACATTGAACCGGCCGAAGGCCAGTTCCGGGTCCGCTTCCGGATCGACGGCTTCCTCCGTGAGGTCGTCAGCCCGCCCATGACCTACCATTCCGCGGTGGTGGCTCGCATTAAGGTGCTGGCCCAGCTCGATATCTCCGAGCGCCGGGCGCCTCAAGACGGGCGGATCGAACTGCGGGACAAGAACCGGAATGTGGACCTGCGGGTCTCCACACTGCCCACCGTGCATGGCGAGAAGGTTGTCCTCCGAATCTTCAACCGGGCGAAGGCTCTTCCCAGGCTGGAGGAGATTGGCTTCCAACCCGAAATATTTAAAGGGTATACTGAAGTGATCCGTCGCCCACACGGGATGATCCTGGTCACCGGCCCCACCGGCAGCGGTAAGACTACGACGCTCATGTCCTCCCTGGCATTTGTGAACGATGCCGAGCAGAACATCGTCACGATCGAGGATCCGGTGGAGTACCAATTGGCTGGTGTGAATCACGTGCAGGTCCACAGTCGTGCCGGCCTCACCTTCGCCGACGGCCTTCGCTCGATCCTGCGCCAGGACCCGAACATCATTATGATCGGGGAGATCCGGGACCCCGAAACGGCAGATGTAGCCGTACGCGCCGCCCTGACCGGCCACCTCGTTCTCGCTACCCTCCACACCAACGATGCAGCCGGGGCGCTGACCCGCCTGGTCGATATGGGCGTGGAGCCCTACCTGATCAGCTCTTCGGTTCTGGGGGTGCTGGCCCAGCGGCTGGTCCGCCGGGTCTGCCCGGCCTGCAAGGAGCCGTTCGAGGTCGAGTCTGACACCTTCGCAGCCTACGGCTGTCAGGTTGAGCGCGGGCGGAGCGTCACCATCTTCCGGGGGAAGGGGTGCCCCCGCTGCCGAAACACTGGCTATGCGGGCCGCTATCCAATCTTTGAGTTCCTGCGGGTCACCGCATCGATTGAGGAGCTCGTGCTCCGGCAGGCATCCACCGCTGAGATCCGGAACCAAGCCTACCAGGACGGCATGAAGCTCCTGGTGACCAACGGGCTGGAGACAGCCCTGGCTGGCCAGACCACACCCGAGGAGATCTTCCGTGTCGCATCTTTTGGTGAGCGATGATACTGGAGGTGCACCCCTTTGCTCGACCTAGATGAACTGCTGCGCGACGCTGTAGCAAAAGAGGCCAGCGACATCCACCTGTGCGAGGCCCAACCCCCCGTCTTCCGCATTCATGGCCAACTGGTTCGCCAGGGCACCCTTCCCCTTGTCTCAACCGATCTGCAGGCAGTCACTGACCAGCTGGTCCCCCGCGAGAAGAAGAACGAACTGGCGGAGCGGGGTGAGGTGGACTTCTCTTACGGGATTCCCGGTCTGGGCCGCTTCCGGGTCAACGTCTACCGGCAGCGCGGCACCCTGGCAATCGCCCTGCGGGTGATCCCGTACAAGGTCCTAACCCTCGAGGAGCTTGGCCTGCCCGAGGTTCTGACCACGTTCTGCGACAAGCCCCATGGCCTGGTAGTGGTCACAGGTCCGACCGGCTCCGGCAAATCGACCACCCTGGCGGCCTTGCTCGACCTGATCAACGAGCGGTACGATCGGCATATCGTGACGATCGAGGACCCGATCGAATACCTGCATCGGCACAAGAAGAGCGTGGTCAACCAGCGGGAGATCGGCTCTGACACCACCTCCTTCTCGCTGGCGCTCCGGGCGGCGCTCCGCCAGGATCCAGACGTGATCCTCCTGGGCGAAATGCGGGACCTGGAGACGATCAACATTGCCCTGCAGGCCGCCGAGACCGGTCACCTGGTCTTCGCCACCCTCCACACGAACGACGCCGCGTCCACCATCGACCGGATTGTGGATGTCTTCCCGGCCGAACAACAGCAACAGGTCCGGGTTCAGCTGGCCGGCGCCATTCAGGGCGTGGTGGCGCAGCGACTCTTCAGGCGGGTCGATCGGAAGGGCCGAATCGCCGCCCTGGAGATCCTGATCGCCAACCCGGCCGTGCGCAACCTGATCCGCGAGGGGAAGACTCATCAGCTCCCCAGCGTGATCCAGACCAGCGGCAAGATGGGCATGCGGCTCATGGAGGCATCGATCCGTGAGCTCTTCGAACGAGGGATCATCAGCCAGGAGGACTACCAGAACAACGTCCAGTCGCAGCAATCGCTCCTGCAACAGAACGCCGCCCCCAATCCTTTGGGGAACCTGGGGCGCTTTTAGGGCCATATGGCCCCGCCCTGTTCAGGGGAGGGCATGCGATTGCCAGTCTATGTCTATCGAGCGAGAGATGGAGCCGGCGAACTGGTCCAAGGGCGGGCCGACGTCGGCTCCGAGCGTGAGTTGATCATGCGGTTGCGCAACCAGGGCCTCCTGGTCCTGGGGATCGAGGTGGAACGGGACCTGGGCGTGGTGATCCAGCAGCAGGGTTTCACGCTCTTCAGCCGGCGGGTGGGCGGCAAGGATCTGGCGGTCTTCGCCAGGCAGTTCGCGGTCATGATCAAGGCCGGTCTTCCAGCCGTTCAGTGCTTGCGGGTCCTGGCTCGGCAGGTGACGAACCAGCGGCTTGCCAGGGCGCTGGACCGGATCGGCAATGATGTCGAATCTGGCGATGCCCTCTCCGAGGCCTTCGCCCGCCAGGGCAAGCTCTTCCCACCAGTCATGATCCAGATGATTGCGGCCGGTGAGGTGGGCGGCATTCTGGATGACGTCCTGGATCGGGTCGCAAACCAGCTGGAGAAGGATGAGATCCTCCGGCAGAAGGTCCGCTCCGCCCTCGTCTACCCCTCAATCGTCGTGGTTGTGGCCGTGCTGGTGGTCACCTTTCTGATGACTTTCGTGGTTCCCAAGTTCGTACAGGTCTATGCGGACATGGGGAGTGAGCTACCCGGTCCGACCAAGCTCCTGATGGCTGTCAGCGGAGCGATGCGTACCTACTGGTACCTCTTTCTGCTGGCCCTGGTAGCCGCCATCTTTGGCCTGAAGGCGTGGTGGGCGACCGACGCTGGCGCCATGCTCCGGGACCGGGCGATTCTGAAGTTGCCCGTTGCAGGACCCATGGTAATCAAGAGCAACATCGCCCGGTTCGGGCGGACCCTGGGAGGACTCCTTGCGAGCGGTGTACCCATCTTGAAGGCCCTTGCCGTGGTCGAACGTGTCCTCGGCAATCGGGTACTCGCAGCAGCTGTGCGGGACGTGCTTGGAGAGGTCCAGGAGGGCCAATCCATGGTCGTCCCGCTTCGTCGTTCCAAGGTCTTTCCACCCATGGTCGTGGAGATGCTGGCTGTGGGCGAAGAGACCGGTACCCTCTCCGACATGCTGAACAAGGTGGCTGACTTCTATGAGGAGGAGGTTCAGCGGGCCGCTGAGCGGCTCTCGGCTACAGTGGAGCCGCTGATTATCGTCTTCCTGGCGATTACCGTCGGCTTTATCGTCGTTTCGATGATGCTACCCGTTTTCAACCTTTGGACCATGTTCTAGCTCTCGCGGGGACCGAAAGGTACGAGCGCAGAATTACCAGAAATTTTTCACGAACCACTTGACACCATTTCCACTTTCCACCATAATGGGTCTTGCTAACACCCATTTATTGGAGAAAAGGGGAGGGGTTAGGGATGCACAAGTTCCTTCAGCGGGTGCGCCGTGACCAGAGGGGTTTCACGCTGATTGAGTTGATGGTGGTTGTGGCGATCATCGGTTTGCTGGCCGCCTTTGCGGTCCCGCGGCTCTTCGAAGCGATCAACAGTGCAAAGGGTGCGGGGGGCAAGGCAGACCTCAAGACGATTGGGGACGCCATGGAGCGGTACTACCTGGAGCCGGCCAACAGCGCCTACCCGCACGGTGCCACAGCAGCGGCCGTCATGGATGCACTCAAGGGTGCGTATCTGAAAAATGACACCACCTTCAAGAACGGCTTTAGCAAGGGCTACGTTTACCTGACCGACGCAACTGGGTCCGGCTACATGCTGGTGGATCCGGGCAACAACACCACTGTGACAATCGACTGCGATGCCGCTGTCGCCGGTGTGGACTACACCCTGACTATCACTGCAAACTTCCAAATTCAGACAGCCGACACCGCGGACCTGACTAACATCGAGAACTGTTCGGTAGCGCCGCAGGAGACTGCCCGCATGATCACCCACTAGCCCCAGAGGCACAAGGCGGGGCCGGCGATTCGCCGGCCCCGTTTCCCTCCGGCAAGCACGAAAGGGGATAGACGCATGCCGCTGTGGCCCAGGCTCCGGCGTGAGCAGGCGGGCTTCTCCTTGATCGAGATCATGGTCGCGGTCGGCCTGATCGGGGTTCTTCTGGCATTGGCCGGTCCCCGAATCTGGTCAGCGGTCACCAATGTGAATCGGCACAAGGGCGTGGCGGACGTGAAGGCGATCTCGGACGCCCTGGAGCAATACATGGCTGAGAATCAGAAGTATCCGGACAACGATGTGCAGAACCGCCTGCGGACCGAGTACCTGGAGGCCAGCTTTACCTTCGGCAACGCCTTTGACCAGTCCTACATCTACCTGGTGGCCGATAACAACCGCTCCTATGTCGTAATCGATCTGAACAAAGACACCACCGACGCCGATCCAGACACGGCAGGACAGCAAGTTGAGATCACCTGCGGGGCCGAAACCGAGACCTTTACCGTCAGCGTTGAGAACGCCAATACCCCTGCGGACCTGCTGGTCGCTGAGGTGGAGAACGACAACATTGACCAGTGCGTCCTTTCACCCAACTGGAACACCGCACAGAGCTAGGGTGGAAGGCGGATGGAGGTGGCCCATGAAGACTCTCTGGGCACGGATGCACACAAGTCAGGCTGGTTGGAGCTTGCTCGAGTTGGTGGTGGTGGTCGGGCTCCTCGCCTTCATTGCCACCCTGGCCGGCCCCAGACTGCTCAAGGCGATCGAACGGGCCAACAAGGCACCTGGCAAGGCCGACATGGCATTCCTCCAGGCAGCCCTTGAGCGGTATCAGCTGGATTACGGGGCCTACCCGGTAGCGGACACGGGCAACGTGGCTAACGCGATCATGACGAGCCTGCGCGATGGCTATGTGCGGCCGACCACCACATTCAGAAACGGCTACCAACAGGGCTACCTCTACCTGACCTCAACCGACGGGACCGGCGGGTACTACCTGGTTGACCTGGAGGGCGCCGATGATTCAGCCGTAACGGTCCATTGCGAGGACGTAGCCAATAACCCAGGTGTAGCTCAGGATCGGACCTTCACGGTGGCCACCGGGGAGGGGGCGGGCCTGACACCGCCCGACAAGCCGGCATCGGAGGAGCGCTGGGTCTCAGGGGCACTGTTGCCCTTCTGCACCTTCTCTGCCGGGCAGGTCTACAAGGTAGCAACGACACCATAACTGGTGGGAGCTGATCATGGCGGCTGGCCACCCGGACTGAAGAGACCTCTTCGCTTCTGGAGTGGTTGAGGAGGTAGACGGTGCATGTGGAAATGGGGATCTCACCAGGAGGGGTACAGCCTTGTCGAGGTGGTGGCAGCCATGGCCATTCTGACTGCGGTACTAGTGCCTATGCTGAACTTTGTGGCCTACGGGTACAACCAGCGGGCGTACCAGAAGCAAATGGCTGCGACTGTTGCGGCACTCAAGCTTGAGGAGTGGCAGAACGAGAACTACCGGAAGAACCCCATCACCCACAAGTGGTATGATCCCACCTCTGCGGTGCCGATGATCGGCAGCATGGAGTTCGAGTGCACGCTTTCGATGAACGAAGTGGGGGGCACAGACTCTATTGAGCAGCGGTATCTGAAGCAGGCAACCGTCACCTGCGCGTGTACGACCTGTAGACATCCCGATCCTCAAACGGTGGTGGGCTATCTTGCGAGGATCAAGACCGATGCGGAGACCGTTGCAGATCCCGACGCGGAGTGAGGCCGGCTTCTCACTGGTGGAGGTGCTGGTCACCCTGGCGTTGACAACGCTGGCGGTAGCCACGCTGGCCAGCGTCGTGGTCGGTATCTTGATGAACAGCCGCCGGGAGGCGCAGCAGACCGACGCTTACGAGTCGCTGCGGCTGGCGGCCCAGCAAATCCTGACGGATGGTCGTTTCGCGTGGAAGGCTGTTGACGACGGTGAAACCCTGACGTTTGAGTACAACGACACCGGAGAGGACTACACCCGATACATCTTTGCCAGAGCGGAGGGGGGTGACCCGAGCAACCCGGTTCCCGACGGAGGTAACCTCCATCGCTGGGTGGTACGAGGGGGAGTACTGCGGGATGATGAGATTATTGCCCGAGACCTGGTTCCGCCGGACACTGGCGACACCTGGTCATGGTTCGAAGCCTCATCCGGTCCGACAAGCAAGTCCGCCCGGGCCGTCCTCGTTCGTGAACCCCTTCCCGGTCAGTCGCTCTACCCGATCTCGCTGGAGGTCAAGGTGGTCCAGCGGTGAGCATGGATACGCCTTGCCCCTCGTACTCGTGGGCATTGCGCTCTTTCTGCTGTACGCCACCGAGGCTGCCAGCCGTTCCACCCAAGAGGCCCGTATCGCAAAGTTGAAGGTCCACGCGGAGAAGGCCTACTACGCCGCGGAGGCTGGCTTCAACCGGGTACGCGCGGCGGTGGTCGCATGCAAACCATACGCGACAGTCACTACCCCGCCGATCAGCAACTACAGTGTCACTCTTGACGAGGCGACAGTAAGCGTTGCAGTGATCGGGCTGAGTGAGGTGCCCTTTCGAATTCAGATCACGTCCTCCGCCACGTACGGTGCATCCCCCTGGGATGTTACACGCACCGTGTCAGGTACGGTAGAGCGGCTGAGCGGAACACCCCCCTGCAAGACTAGGACCACCTACGACTGAAAGGAGGAGGGCTGTGAGGGACACGAGGGGCATGACCCTAGTGGAACTGGCGGTTGCGCTGGCGCTCCTCACCATTCTCTCCGCGACGGCGATGGTTACCGTCGCAACCTTCCTGCACGGGGCGGAGGTCTCCCAGGTGGTCTCTGGTCTGGTTGGCGACCTGGCGGAGGCGCGCATGCGGGCCATTGCCACAGCCACCCGGCATCGGGTGCTTTTCCCCGCCCACTCAAACCCCGCATCCACCGTGGTGACCGGGTATCAGCTCTGCGCGGAGCCGTGCGCTGAACCGGACCTCATCCGCCATGTCACCCTTACGGATAGCATGGGAATTGAGATCCCCGCTGGGACGGCGATCGAGTTTATGGCGTCAGGACGTAACAGCCTGGCCACAGACACAGCCCTGACGATCTGCCGGATTGAGACCAAGCAGGACGGCTCAATTGCGTGCGATCCATCCGCCAGCACGAAGAGAGTAACTGTCTACGGCAGCACGGGTGTGATCACCTACTGAGGAAGGAGGCGAGGCGATGACCCGAGCAGAGCGTGCCCGAATGGAGTCCCACCAGCTCCCGAATGGGACTGATGTTGGTTTTCGTTGGAGCCCATTCCCCCTCCAGGGAAAAACGGGGGTGGGGGTTGACTTTGGCGCCGGGCATGTGAAGGTTGTCCAGGTGCGTTGGGCTCGGAACGGCCCGCGCCTGGAGAACTACGCGGTCGCCCCTCTGGAGCCTGGCATGATGCTCGAAGGAGCGGTCGTGAACCCCGACCGGTTAGGTGAGCTGCTCGGCAGGCTGACCCGAGCGATGGGGCTTCGGCAGCCCATGGTGGGTTGCTCGGTGGGCGGTCCGGCGATCATGTTGCGTTACCTCAACCTGCCACGGGTCGGGGCCGAAGAGATGCGGGCGGCCATGAAGTTTGAAGCCCCCCAGCACCTGCCGATCCCGGAGGAGCAACTGGTCTACGACTTCTGCACCCTGCCAGACGCCCCAGGAGTCCCGGAGCACCAGATATCGGTCTTCCTGGTCGGGACGCAGAGGCGCTTGGTCCAGGGGCACCTGGACGGACTGGCCAAGGCCAGCCTCCGGGCCGATGCGGTTGAGTTGGACTGCCTTGCGCTTCTCCGAGCACTGGAGTGGATGGGCGCCGTGCCGCACGAGTCCCCGCAGCCGCTAGTCCTCATGGATTTCGGTGAGGTGGGTACCCGCATTTCGATCATGCGCCATGGCGTTCCGATGCTCTCCCGCACCATTCCGACTGGCATCTTGCACCTGAGGGCTGCGATTGCGGATACGCTGGGGGTTCCCCTTTACGAGGCGGAGCGCCTGCTCCGGCTCCAGGGGGTGGAGGAGGATCTTGAGTTGGCGCCAGCCGTGGGCCCCTGGCTCGATTCGCTGACCGAGGCGATTGGTCGCTCGATCGAGTTCTTCCTGATTCAGCACCGGGGCACGCAGTTGGAGCGAGTCTTCTTAGCAGGCGGCGGCGTGATGCTTCAAGGGCTCGGCCGGGTCCTGACCGAGCGGCTGGCCCCGAGCATGGGCCTGCGGCCCGATGGAGCGCCGGTCACGGTGCAGCCCGTGCGGCTGGAGGGGATTGAGATCAACCCGGTGCTACTCCCCCAGGTGAACAGTGTGGGACCGCTCCTGCTCACAGCCCTGGGTTCAGCCCTGAGGGAGGAGGGATAGCTACCATGGCGATCAAGATCAACCTGCTCATGAAGGAGTACGCCCCCCCACGCCGGACTGGAAGCCTGGAGTGGGCGATCGCAGCGGCTGTTGCGGTTGCAGTGGTGGCTGGTTCTGTTTTCTACATGGGCGTTGCGGCCCAGGCCAGCGAGTTTTCTGCCAAGGCGGCGCAGCGGGAGCAAGACTTGCACCGGGTCAAGGCCCAGCTAGCGGAGGCGGCGAACATTCGTGTGCGCGAAGACCGGGTCGCGCAGGCTGAAGGGGAGTTGAAGGGGCTACAGGGGAGGCGCTGGTCGAACGTTTTGCTCACCTTGCGGGACCTGACCCCGCAGCACGTGACGTGGCGACAGTTGGATATCGCCGGTGACAAGCTGACGCTACAGGCGACCAGCCAGGGGCTGATCGATGTGGCACAGCTCTTTGGCGGACTGATCGTGAGCAGCCACGTGGCTGAGGTACAACTTCGGTACGTGAACGAGATGGGGATCGAACTGGAGTACACGGCGAAAGCCGGTGAGTCTGCTGTCCTGCCGGACGAGGAGATCCAGGTGCGCGGAAGCGTGAGCATGCTGGCGTTTGAGCTCGAAATCACGCTCAAGCCGCAGGAGGGGGGCGTGCCAGTTGGCGCTGAAAGCGCGTGAGAAGGCGTTGATCGGCTCGCTGGTCCTCGTAGGTGGCCTGATCGCAACGTACAGCCTGGTGCATGATCCGCTGATAAGCAAGCGGGCTGAGGCGCGGGAGAGGCTGGAGGCGGTTGAGAGTGAACTCATTACCGAGTCGAAGAAGCTGAAGGGCGAGGGCGACCTGGCTGAGCGCAAGGCGCTGGTGGCGGCCCGCGAGGCGACCGTGGATGCCTGGGTGCCCGGGAAGAACTCCGCCGCCCTGCTGATCTGGCACCTGAGCCAGGGCGAGCTCTTGAGCGGCGCGCAGATTGTGGGGATCCAGGCGGGTGAGAAGAAGCTGGTCAATGTGGCCGAAGCGAAGGCGGCGGCTTCCGGTCAGCCTGCAGGCGAGGAGAGCGAGCCCGCCGATGATGGCTCCCAGCAGCAAGGGCAGGCGGAGGATCCTACCGGGTCACCCGAGCATGCTGAAGGGCAGGTGAACGGCGAGGGCCAGCCGAAACCGCAGGAAAACAGCGGCAACATCCCCACCCTTGTCATGGTCCCCCTGGAGTTGAAGATGAAGGCGAAGTTCTCCGAGCACCTGATCTTCAACCAGTACATGGAGGAGACCCCGCTCTTTCTGAGCACGCACGGACTGAGTCTGACCCGGGCAGAAGAGCTACCTATGGACCGTCTGACCAGGCTCGTGGAAGGGGGAAGCCTCTGGCTGGCCGGGCAGTTGCTGGCGGAGTCGCCCACGGTAGACGGGGTCTACCGGGTCAACCTCTACTTCAAGGCGGACAAGGCTGGACCGTCGACCGGGGAGATGCAGTTCGATTCCCAACCGGGGCGGGTAGATCCCTTCGTCTGGGACGCGGTTGATGAGTTCATTCAGGCCCTTCAGGCATCGTTTGAGGAGAGTCGGTCGCAGGCCGGAGTCCCGCTGAGCGGGGAGTCGACCGAGCCCGCCATTCCTCAGTTGGGGTAGGCCTTTGCCCAGTTGATGGGTCGGTTGTGAAGAACTCGGGCGTTTCACCAACTCCTCTCCGCAAGTTTCGAACCAAAGCGGCGCAGAATACGTATAAGGATATGAGGACCTAGCCCGGACAGTGAACCGGAAGGGGGAAAATCGGGTGTTGTCCAATCGGCTAGCTAGCGGGCCACTCCACCCAACCCGTACTGCTGTCGACAGGAAGCTCATGGAGCGGAGTGGACTGGACGAACTCAATCTGAGGCGTGCCCGACGTGCGTTTATCCGCCAGTGGAAATCCGCACCGTATCTGCGGAAGCTGTCCCTGGCCGACGAGGGGATTCACGCCCGGTACCGGTTTGTGACCGACATCCTTCGGGAGGTCTGGTCTGACGAAGTCTGGGTCGCCTGGCTTGCCTACCTCGAGCATACCGAACAGGACCTGCAGGAGATGCGCCGTGGTGAATATCCCATCTCCCCGTACATCGTCAGGCTCTTCAGTGCCCTGCTGGGAATCCGCGTCGACTTCTTGCTGGTCGGTGCCTGGCCCTGCAGCGAGGTGCGGCAGCACAACATAGACGCCTACCCGGCCACTGCGACGCAAGGATAGGGAAAAAGGCGGCCACCTGGAGAGGTGGCCGTTTTGCGCGCATCGAACACCATGCGGTGAGGTGAACATGCATGGAGGTACTTGCAGATCTCGCTATGGCGCTGCGGAAGGCGAAGCATGCAGTGGTGTTGACAGGGGCCGGAGCCAGCACGGAATCTGGGCTGCCGGACTTCCGTTCCCAGGAAGGGCTCTGGCAAAATATCGACCCGATGCGGCTGGCCTCCATGTCAGCCTTGCGGGAGAACCCCGTGGAATTTTACCAGTTCTATCGCCACAGGCTGTCCAAGCTGTGGGGCGCTCAGCCGAATCCGGTTCATGGTGCGATCACAGCTATGCAGCGGGCCGGGCTAATCGCAAGCCTGATTACGCAGAACGTGGACGGGCTGCACCAGGCCGCGGGAGCCCGAGACGTGATCGAGGTGCATGGCTCCCTGCGCGAGGCCGTCTGCTTGACCTGCGAGAGACGGTTCTCGTCCTCCTTGCTTGACGTACCGGTCGAGACGGCGGCCGACCTGCCGAAGTGCCCCCAGTGTGGCGGGATCCTGAAGCCAGGGGTTGTCCTGTTCGAAGAGGCGCTACCCGTAGAAGCCATTGAAGCGGCGATCGATGCGGCGTACGAGGCCGATCTCTTCATCGTGGTGGGCTCATCGCTCCAGGTCGCTCCTGTCAGCCAACTGCCAGCCGTGGCGGTCAGCCGTGGGGCAGAGCTGGCGATCTTCAACATGGAACCGACGTATCTGGACCGGCACGCTCGGTGGCTCGTGCGGGAGCGTGCGGGCGCGGCCCTGACGGGGCTGGTCGGGGAGCTGGGGCTGGCGGATTAGCGCAGAAGACCGGGGCCTTGTGTGGTCCCGGTCTCGTTTTGCCGCCATTGCCGTCGCGGCTGGCCGAGCTTAGGTGCTAGCCTGCGCGAGGAGAATTGCATAGCAGCGACGACATGATCAGAGGGAGAAGGTGCCTTAAAGTAACGAAATGTCAGTGTATAGGGTGTTGACCCTAGTACTTTTCGTAGGTCCTCAAAAACAGAAGAACGGACAACCTACGACGAGATTCGCGCGCTCCTTGGCGGATTTCGGCAGACGAAAGCGGTTGTCTACCCCCATATCTAGTGGTAAAGTAGGACATGTCCACCCCATATCTGGGGGTTTACCCACAGAATATCCACAGCCGCTGTGGGCATTAGAGCCGGGGGGTACCCGTATGAAGTGTCCTTACTGTGGCGAGGAGTCCAAGGTAATCGAGTCCAGGCACACCGAAGAGGACACGATCCGCCGTCGGCGGGAGTGTATTGGCTGTGCGAAGCGGTTCAACACAACCGAGCGGCTCGAGGTGCCCCACCTCGCGGTAATCAAGAAAGACGGGCGCCGGGAGAGCTTCGATCGCAACAAACTGCTCTCGGGTGTACTGAAGGCCTGCGAAAAGCGTCCCGTTTCGCTGGAGGCGATCGAAAAACTGGTGGATGATGTCGAGCGTGACCTACGCTCCTCTCTGGACAAGGAAGTGCCTTCGGTCCTGCTGGGGGAGAAGGTCATGGAACGCCTCCGCTATGTAGATGGCGTCGCCTATGTTCGGTTCGCCTCCGTCTACCGTGAGTTCAAAGATGTGAATGAGTTTCGTGAGCAACTGGAGCAGCTTCTGAAATCGTACTAAGGACACACCCCGCTGGGGTCAGCCGACGTGCCGGCGGGGAGCGGACTCATTCGATACATAATGAGAGGGAGGGCCCGCCTTGGAACTGACTCATATATCCAAAACGGTCTTGGAGAAGCGGTACCTGCGGCTGAAGGAGGACGGCACCAGAGAGACCCCGGATGATATGCTGCGCCGTGTTTCTCGGGTCATCGCGTCGGTCGAGGGTCAGTACGGGGCAGGTCCAGAAGAGGTTGGCGCGGTTGAGCAGGCCTTCTACGGGCTTATGGACCGGCAGGATTTCATGCCCAACAGCCCGACCTTCACCGGTGCAGGCACGACCCTGGGCCAGCTCTCGGCCTGTTTTGTGCTGCCGGTTGGTGACTCCCTTTCGGAGATCTACGAGACCATGAAGCAGGCGGCTCTGATCCACCAGACCGGTGGCGGGACGGGCTTTGCCTTCTCCCGACTCCGGCCCTCCGGTGACAAGGTCCGCTCTTCGCAGGGCGTGGCCTCGGGCCCTGTCTCCTTCCTGCGGGTCTACAACTCCTCCACCGAGGCGATCAAGCAGGGTGGCACCCGGCGGGGGGCCAACATGGGCATCCTTCGGGTTGATCATCCGGACATTATGGACTTTGTTGCGGCCAAGGCCGATACGACTCAGATCACGAACTTCAATATCTCGGTAGGAATTACCGATGCCTTCATGGCAGCGCTTGCGAACGAGACCGAGTACGACCTGATCAACCCGCGTGACGGGGAGGTTGCAGGCAAGCTCCCCGCTCGCGAGGTCTGGGAGACCCTGGTCGAGAACGCCTGGAGGACCGGTGAGCCGGGCGTGGTCTTCATTGACCGCATGAACCGCCGCAACCCGAATAATCACGCGGAGGTAATTGAGGCGACCAACCCATGTGGTGAGCAGCCGCTGCCGCCCTATGGCTCCTGCAACCTGGGCTCGATCAACCTGGCCAACTTCGTCCGGAATCCTTACAGCGAGAGCGCCGAGGTGGACTGGGAGCGGCTTGGTACGGTCGCCCGGTTGGCTGCCCGGTTCCTGGACAACGTGATTGATGCCAACAAGTATCCGTTGGCCCAGATCGCCGAGAAGGCCCGCCGCGACCGACGGATCGGTCTGGGGGTCATGGGCTGGGCGGAGATGCTCGTCCAGATGGGGCTTGCCTATGACTCGGAGGAGGCCGTAGAGCTTGGCGGCCAGGTCATGACCTTCATTAAGCAGAAGGCGACCGAGGAGTCGATCGCCCTGGCTGAAGCTCGCGGGGCCTACCCGGAGTGGGAGGGGAGCCAGTGGCAGAAGGCAGGCATTAAGGTTCGCAACGCCACCATGACCACGGTTGCGCCGACTGGCACGATCTCGCTCTTTGCTGCCCGGCCTTCCCTGCCGTGCTCTGGCGGCATTGAACCGAAGTTTGCGCTGGTCTTCACCCGGAATCAGGCGGGCTCGATCATGTTGGACATTGACGGTCAGTTCGAGGCCGTAGCCCGCATGGAGGGCTGGTACTCGGACGAGCTCATGAAGGCCGTGGCCGATCATGGCACGTGCCGCGGGGTGGCTGGCGTCCCCGAGCGGTGGCAGATGATCTTCGCCACCTCCCATGACATCGCTCCGGAGTGGCATGTGCGCATGCAGGGGGCCTTCCAGGGGAAGGACAGCCTCCCGGTCGACCAGCAGCCGGTTGACGCCGCTGTCTCCAAGACGATCAACTTCCCGCACCACGCCACCAAGGAGGAAGTGGAGCGCTCCTATGCCCTGGCCTGGGAGTTGGGGCTGAAGGGGATCACCGTCTATCGCGACGGCTCCCGTTCCTTCCAGGTTCTCACCTCCGGTGACAAGACCACGGAGAAGGTGGAGGCGTCTGCGCCACAGCCGGCGGCCGTGGCGGCGCCCACCGGTCCGGCGATTCGTCCGCGGCCGACCGAAGCGATGGGGAAGATGTTTGTCATTCCGACCCACTTCGGGAAGATGACCCTTGACGTCCACCAGGATGACTTTGGCGAGCCGTTTGAGATCATCGTGAACGTTGGCGCGGCTGGGTCGGACCTTATGGCCGACGCCGTGGGCATGGGGATGCTCGTCTCCAAGATGCTCCGCCTCCGCTCCGACGTGCCGGTCCGTGAGCGGATTGAGATTGTGGTGGATACGCTGAAGAATATCGGCGGGTCAGGATCCTACGGCTTCGGGCCGAATCGGGTCACCTCGCTCGCCTCGGCGATCGCCAAGGGGCTGCAGCGCTACCTCGCCTGGAAGGACTCGTCGGCGCAGGAGACGAACGTCGTCGCCTTCACGGTCGGTACCGGCCAGAACCATGACTTCCATGGCACCGCTCCGGCACCTGCTGTCATGGCGGGCGCCGAGGTTGACCGCCACGTAGACCCCTGCCCGGAGTGCGGTTCGCATGCTCTGGCGGTCGGCGAGGGCTGTGCTACCTGCCACAACTGCGGTTACTCGAAGTGCTCGTAAGCACTTGCCTGACGATCTTTTGACGCCCACAGAGGGGTTTGCCAAGTGGCAGATCCCTCTGCTTTCTTGTGACGGTGCCTCCCGCCATCATCCCTTTCAATTTTGTCACAAGAATTGACACGAACCCACATCACGCATAGTATTGGAATGATGCAATTAGGGATCAACGGTAAAGATACAAGGAGGAACGAATAATGCGGAAGTCTTTGGCAATCCTGGCCTTGCTGGCCATGGTTCTGAGCGGTTGCGGCCTTGCCGAGAAGGCAGCCGAGAAGGCAGCCGAGAAGGCCCTCGAGAGCGCCACGGGGGTGGATGTGGACACCAGTGACAACTCGGTGACGATCAAGGGCGAGGACGGCAAGGAAGTGACGATCAGCGGGACTGAGGACGGCGAATTGCCCGAGGGGTTCCCGCTGCCGGTCTACAAGGGTGCCTCGGTCGTTAGCGGTTCCAGCATGAAGTCGGACGGCAAGCTCCTCTGGACCGCGGAACTCAAGTCGGATGACTCGGTGAAGGATGTCGCCGATTTCTATGAGAAGGTCTTCCAAGACCTCGGGCTCAAGGTTGATCGGATGGATATGAACTCAAACGGCAGTGACACCACGCTGTTCACCGGCGAGTCTGACACCAAGTCGACCATGACGACGATCACCGCCAGTGAAGACGGGACGACGATCTCGATCCTCTTCGGCGACAAGTAAGTGACGGAAAAACGGTGGGGGATGTGCTCTGGCGCATCCCTCCTGGTTTTTCTCTGCGGAGGCTTTGGGTAGGAGTGTGGCTCGCCGGCGGCGAAGTCTGCAGGGAGAACGAGCGTGGGAGTGAAGGCGATGCACAAGGGACTGATTCGTGACCTGATCCCGCGAATCGGCGAGGAGACGGTTCTTTATACGCTTCAGTTGGATGACCAGGAGATTCCCCTCAATGCGTTGATCGGGGGGACCGTGAAGCTGACCTTTTCTGGCGAGAGGCGGTGTATTCACTGCGGTCGGAAGGCGAACAAGCTCTTTAACGGCGGCTCCTGCTGGCCCTGTTCTCAGAACCTGGCGGTCAACGATATCTGCCAGGTGAAGCCGAACCTCTGCCATTATGAGACGTGCCGGGAGCAAGCCTGGGGCGACCGGCACTGTATGATCCCGACCTACGTCTACCTGGCCAAATCGAGCGACGTGAAGGTGGGTATTACCCGCAATATTCCCGGCCGGTGGATGGACCAGGGGGCGGTTGAGGCGGTGCCGATTGCCCTTGTTCCCACTCGAAAGATGGCGGGTGACCTGGAGCTGTTCCTGTCGGAGCACCTGCCGGACAAGACGAACTGGCGCAAGATGCTGAAGGGTGAGTTGACCGAAACGCCGATCCTGGAGGTGCGCGAGCGGGTGCTTTCGCTGATTCCGGAGGAGTACAAGGGGTACCTCTTGAGCGATGAGTCGGTGCGTCGGTTCCAATACCCGGTGGGGGAGCTGCCTGAGAAGATCGCCTCGCACGATATCGAGAAGGGACCCGCAGAGGGGCGGCTGCTGGGGATTAAGGGGAGCTATCTGATCCTGAACACCGGGGTCTTGAATGTACCGAAGTTTGCTGGCTACATGGTCACCTTCGAGGCGACCACTGCGACGGAAGCGGCGGCGGGCTAAAGGAACAAGGGCGTGCGCCAAACCTGGCACACGCCCTTGTTATTAGGCTTGGTCGAAGATCGACAGTGGCAGGTATGCGGAGACGACCCAGTTGGGCGCATCAACCACCTCGCTGATCTTCAGGTCCACGGCCACGGAGCAGAGGATATACGCCTCCTCCCGGGTCAGGCCGTACGCTGCGACCATATGGGCCACCATATGGCGGATCGCTTGCCGGGTGGCCTCCATGAGGTCCGGCTCAATGCCGGTGGTGGCGAAGTAGCCTTTGGTGTCGGCCCTGGTGAGGGGGCTCGGGGTCTGGAACTGGGGGCCGGGAATGGTGACCCCCTTGCGGAGGGTGATTCGGAGGGTCACGTCCATCGGTGCCTCTATGGCGGTCAGGCTGACCTCTCCATCGCCTTGGGCGGCGTGGCAGTCCCCGGCTGAGAGGAGCGCCCCGGGCACGAAGACCGGCAGGTAGAGGGTGGCGCCCTGGACCAGGTGGCGGATATCCATATTGCCACCATGACTGCGGGGCGGGGCTGTAGCGTGGGCGCCCGGTTCAGCGGGGGCGACACCGAGAATACCGGCAAAGGGCTCCAACGGGATCCGAATCCCCGACTTGAACTCGGCAAAGCCGCCGGGGTCCAGTTTCCACTGTTTGAGCAGAAAGTCGAACTCGCCGGGCAGGAGGCCGCCCTTGGTCGCACTGACTGTCCAGCCCCAGCCTTTATGGTCGTACCGGAGAATCTCTAAGGCCAGGCTGTCGCCGGGCTCGGCCCCGCGCACGTAGACCGGTCCGGTGAGCGGGTGGCCCTTGGCCTGGCGCGGGCGGTTGATCTCATCGGGCGTGCGGTCCGGATGGTAATGGCCGTCGGAGGCATCACGGCAGGTGAAGGTAACGGTATCGCCCGAGTCGATCGTCAGCCGGGGTGCGATGGCGTTGTCCCACTGATAGTGGACGATGGCGTCATCAAGCTTGTAGTGTGCCATGTGATCCCTCCTGAGTTTTGTGGTGGAAACGTCATGTCCGCGTCACAGAATTGTAACGCGAAGGGGTTATGATCTAACTGTGTTGACCCCCTCTGTGTGTATATAGTTTTACTTGGCGGCCGGTTGGGCCGCCACCTTTTTTTGTGCTCCGAAAGGACTGCATTCACAAAACCGATTGAGCCACGGAGGAAACTTCCGTATAATAGGCATGATGATCAAAAAGGAGTGACCGGTAGTGCCAGAGACCAAGTACGCGACGCGGATTTACCTGGCTGTTCACGCCGACGCTGAGAGCGCAGGACGGGTTGCCGCCAGGGTCTATCAGGATTTTCTTGGCCGTCTGCGCCGGACTGCCCCGACGGTGAAGCAGCTCCGCCTCGAGGTCGAGGAGCCGGCTCCTCGCAAGGGCATGGAGGGTGTGTTTGAGGTCTGGTCCACCCTGAAGGCGATTGTGAACCACGACCTGACCCATCCGGCGGCGGCCAACCATCGCGACGCCTGGAGGAACATCCTGAAGTCTGTCTTTAATGCCTCTTGCCATCATAACCATGAGCTTGTTTACCACACGGCCAGCCGTGTCCAGATCACCCGTGAGATTCTGCCCGATGAGGAGGCTCCGCAGGAGGAGAAGGCTGCGGTCGAGCAGAAGCCCAAGGAGATGATCAAGGTCAAGGTCCTCCTGGCCGGCCAGGAGTTCAACGTCGAGATTCCGAAGGAGGATAACCTCCTGGACGGCGTGAACGACAAGGGCGTTGCCGTGAAGTGGGACTGCAAGAGCGGCGTCTGCGACACCTGCCGCGTCAAGGTCCTGAAGGGCATGGATAACCTCAGCCCGGTCAACGATAATGAGCGGAACATGCTTGGCGATGAGCAGATTAAGCAGGGCTACCGCCTCTGCTGCCAGGTGACTGCCCACGGACCTGTCGAGATCCAGCAGTAATCTACGTAAGAAGATTCCATATAGTTATGGTAGAGGCGTCCCCGTTCGGGTCGCCTCTTCTTGATTATTGTGATACAATAATGGTGTGTTTGGATGCCTCCAAAGTACGAAGAGGTGTGAATTCATGTTCGAATTGGACCGAGCCAGTTCAACGCCGCTCTACCAGCAGTTGCGGGATCAGATCCGGCAACGGATCTTCTCCGGAAGCCTGCCGGCAGGCACCCGGCTCCCGCCGGAACGCAACCTGGCGAACACGCTCGGGGTGAACAGGACGACGGTGGTCAACGCTTACAAGGAGTTGGCGGCAGAGGGGTTGGTGGAGGGGAGAGTAGGCCACGGGACGGTGGTCATGCCCCCGCCCACGCCCCCGCCGGAAGGCCCGGTCCGTCCCATGCACTGGGCCAGTGTGGCGGACGCTGAGGACTCGGTCGTGGCGGATATTAACGCGATCGTCCGCCGGCACGGGGCGGTCTCCTTCGCGCACGGCGAAATGTCGCCGGACCTCTACCCAGCCGAGGTGCTGGGGGAACTCTTCGGGCGGGCGCTCAGGCGCGGTGGGGCGCCCCTGGGCTACGGGCCAGTGGCCGGCTACCTGCCGCTTCGGGAAGCGATCGCAAGCCGCATGGGTCTCTCGGTGGGGGAGGTGCTGCTCCTCGGTGGCACGCAGTTGGCGCTCTACCTGATCACGCGGGTTCTCCTCCAGCCGGGCGATACCGTGCTGGTGGAAGTGCCGTCGTACATTAATACCCTGGGCATTTTCAATGCGGCGGGTGTCCGTGTGGTACCTGTGCGCGTCGATCGTGACGGTCTTGTAGTCGAGGGGTTGAGCGAGATCTTCATGCGGTATCGACCGAAGTTGATCTTTACCCTGCCGACCTTCCAGAACCCGCTGGGCGTGACCATGAGCCTGGAGCGGCGCAAGCAACTGCTCCAGCTCGCCGCACGGCATCAGGTGGGGATTGTGGAAGATGACCCGTACGGTGACCTTTACTTCGCCGAGAAACCGTTGCCGTCGCTGAAGTCGATGGATCCCGGTGGCTTCGTGATCTACCTCTCTAGCTTCTCCAAATCGGTCACTCCCGGCCTCCGGCTCGCCTGGCTGGCCGCTCCGCCAGCGGTGGTGGAGCGAATCGCCCGGGCCAAGGGGTCGCTGGACTTCCGGGCCACCCTGCTGAACCAGTGGGTCATGGACTCGTTTCTCAGGGAGGGGCTCATGGAGAAGCACCTTGCTGACCTCCGCCCCGTCCTGAAGCGCCGTCGGGACTCACTCGTCCACGCACTGCACCAATACATGCCGAGCGGCGTCACCTGGCACGTGCCCGACGGCGGGTACCACCTCTGGTGCACCCTCCCGCGCCCGCTCCGAGCGCGCCGACTGCTTTCGGAGGCAGCACGTGACGGTGTGGCGTTCATTCCCGGCGACTACTACGGTCCGGGCGATGAAGCCCGCCGGGGTCTGAGGTTGAACTTCACCTACCCGCGGGAGGATGAGATGCCCGACGGGGTTCGGCGGCTGGCGGCCGCGGTGCGGCGGTTGGTCCGGGAAGAGGCGTCTGCCGATGAGCAGCGGTCTGAGTTGAGTGGGCCCGTGGTCTAAAGGGGAAAGGAGGCATCTGGCGGATGGCGCCCTCGGTCGAGATTGTGGGGGTGTTCAGCGACGTGGACGAAGCGGATCCACGGTCACTGGATACCGATGAGTATGTCGTGCTGGTCAACGTAGCGAACGAGCCGGTCTCCCTTTCGGGATGGTCGTTGACCAACCTGAAAACCGATGGGTTGCACCACTTTCGGTACCTTTTCCCACGGTTTCTCTCCAGCGGCGAATCGTGGGTCCTGGAGCCAGGGGGAATGCTCCTGCTCTATACGGGGCGTGGGTCCAACGGGGCCACGGCCACGCCTGGGGAGGCTCGCCAGGTCCACCTCTACCAGCACCGGACCATGGCGATCTGGGTGGAGCCCGGGGATCAGGTCTGCCTGATCGATCGCACTGGGGGGCTGCACGCCAGTTTCGGACTCCCGGTGGCGCCCCGAACCAGCACATCTTGAGGTAAGAACGGCCGGCGCAGAGACGTTGTCTCTCCGCCGGCTTTTTCGCGCGAAGCCCCCTTCGCGGCGCATATTCGAAAGGTGTCATAAGCCGTAATCCGGGTGCATTTGCTAGAGGGGGTGATGCCCCGAGAGCTTATCGACACCAAAGAGGGGGAACAGAAGGGTGATAAGGCGGTCTCTCGCGCTCATGCTGATGCTCGCGTTGCTGGTTGCTGCGGGTTGTACGAAGCCCAAGCCGACCGAAAACAACCCCGACAAGCCGGACAATACCCAGCAGGAGCCGGCTGGTGGCCCTGTGGAGGGCGGTACACTGAACCTGTCCATGTTTTCGGCACCGAAGGGGGTTTTCAACCCCATCCTTTATGAGGATCAGTACGATTCCAACATCATCGGGCTAGTCTTCGACGGACTCCTGATGAACAACGAGAAGCTCGAATGGATCTGCAACCTCTGCGAGACATATGAGGTCTCGGCGGACAACAAGACGGTTACCTTCAAGCTGCGGCCGGGCCTGAAGTGGCATGACGGCAAGCCGGTGACCACGAACGATGTGGCCTTCACCTTCCGGGCGATGCTCCACCCGGACTACCAGGGTGTTCGTACCGGCGACTATGCCGCCCTGGTTGGGGTGGAGGAGATGCTGAACGCCCGGGATCAGCTGACGACCGAGGTGGAGGAGAAGAAGATCACGGCGGAAGAGGCCCAGGCGAAGAAGATGACCGCCTGGGAGGCATGGTTGGCCGGCGATGGCAAGCAGGCGATCAACGTGATCGACGATCGGACGATCTCCTTCTCGACCAGCGTGCCGTATGCGCCCTTCCTGCAGCAGTTGGCCTTCTCGATTATCCCGGCGCACGTGTTCGAGGGTTCACCGATCGGCAAGATGGGCGAGCACGCCGCCACTCGCACACCGATCGGGACCGGCCCCTACAAGTTCGTCTCCTACGTGACCGATCAGTATGTGGAGCTGGCCCGCAATGAGGAGTACCACCTGGGCAAGCCCTACATTCCAACGGTGATCTACAAAATCGCCAACCAGGACGTGGCGATCGGTCAGTTAAAGTCGGGTGAGATCGACTTCATGCCCATGCGGCCGACCGACGTGGAGCTGGTTTCGAGCGATGCGAACATCAAGATCTATCAGCGGGCCGACTTCGGCTACCAGTACATGGGGCTCAACCATGACCATCCGATCCTGAAGGATCAGAAGGTCCGCCAGGCCATGATGTACGCCATAAACCGCCAGGCGATGGTCGACCAGCTCATGAAGGGCTTTGGCACGGTCATGAACAGCCATATGCCCCCAGCTATCTGGGCGTATGATGCGGCCTCGCTGAACGCCTATCCGTACGATCCGGCCAAGGCCGCCGCTCTGTTGGCCGAAGCCGGCTGGAAGGAGAAGAACAGCGAGGGCTATCTGGTCAAGGACGGCAAGGTCTTTGAGATCGTGATCAAGTACCCGTCGGGCAACAAGGTTCGCGAGGCCTCCGCACCCCTGATCCAGGCCAATCTCAAGGAGGTCGGGATCAAGGCCGACCTGCAGATGATGGAGTTCGCCACCCTCTCCACCACCGTCTTTGATGAGCGCAATGTCGATGCCTGGCTGATGGGCTGGAGCCTCTCGATCGACCCCGACCCCGGCGCAATCTTCCTGCCCAACAACAAGTGGGGCAAGGTGACGGGCTGGACCAGCGCCCGGAACGAGGAGCTGATTGCCCAGGGCACCCTGAAGCTGAAGGTGGAGGAGCGCAAGCCAATCTACGTCGAGTGGGCGAAGATCTTGAACGAGGAGCTGCCGTACATCTTCCTCTATAGCCAGAACGTCGTGGACGGTGTCCGGGCAGACCGGCTGCAGGGCCTGAAGCCCGATGCCCGCGGCACGCTCTGGAATATCTGGGAGTTGTGGATCCCCAAGGATAAGCAGTAGGATCGGGCAGAAGGGGGCGGCACGGGCTGCCGCCCCCTGGCAGCCCCGTGAACCGCGAAAGAGGAGTGGAATCATGACCACCTTCGTGATACGGCGGATGCTGCAGATGATCCCGATCCTGCTGGGCGCCACCATGCTGATCTTCCTGGTGATCAAGCTGGCTCCGGGCGACCCGTTCAGCGGCATGATCGACCCCCGCATGGACCCACGGAAGATCGAGGAGCTACGCCAGCGGTATTGTCTGAACTGCCCCCTTCCTGAGCAGTACTGGAACTGGTTGAAACTGACCCTGCAGGGCGACCTGGGCGAGTCGATCCGGTTCAAGAAGCCGGTGCAGGAGATGATCCTCGAGCGGTTGGGGCCAACCCTGACCCTCGGAATCAGCGCAGAGGTGCTTGTTTTCGTGATCGGTATCCCCATTGGCGTGTTGGCATCGACCAGGCAGAACTCGTGGTTGGACAGCCTCACGACCATCATCGCCTTCGCGGGCATTTCGATACCGGCCTTCTTCTTTGGTCTGCTTTTGCTCAAGTGGTTTGCGCTTGGCGGGGTGAAGCTCTTCCCGTCATCGGGGTTCATGACGCCAGGGGTGAAGCTAGCCGGTCTTCCCCTCTACCTGGATGTGGCTCACCACCTGGTCTTGCCGGCTCTGGCACTGGGGATCACGGGCGTAGCCGGCCTCATGCGGTACGTTCGCTCGGCCATGCTGGAGGTGCTGCGGCAGGACTATGTCCGCACCGCTCGGGCGAAGGGGCTGGCTGAGAAGGTTGTCATCTATAAACATGCCTTGCGCAACGGTCTGATCCCGGTGGTGACGATCCTGGGTCTCGACCTGCCAACGTTGGTGGGCGGAGCGATTATCACTGAGTCGATCTTCATATGGCCCGGCATTGGGAGGCTCCTTTACACGTCGCTCTTGGAGCGGGATTACCCCGTACTGATGGCGCTCAATCTCATGTTTGCCTTTCTCACCATGGTGGGCAGTCTCCTGGCGGATATCGGGTACGCACTGGTCGACCCGCGCATTCGGTATGACTAGAGGGGAGGGGAGAGTGTGGCGACAGAACCGGAAATCCGGCGGTCGGTCCGGCAGCGGGTCGCCGGCGGGAAGTCGACGGACGGGCTCGGGCTATGGGCGCTGGCCTGGCGCCGGTTACGGCGCAACTCCCGGGCCATGCTCGGCCTGTACATGCTGGTGATCCTCGGCCTTTCGGCGGTCTTCGCTCCCCAGATCGCCCCGCACGACCGGGACCAGATCAACATGCTCATGGTTGAAAGGCCGCCCTCGGCGGAGCACTGGCTCGGCACCGATGAGCTGGGGCGAGATGTCTTCTCTCGGCTGATCTGGGGCGGTCGAATCTCCCTGACCGTCGGCCTAGTAGCCGTTTCGATCTACATGGTGATCGGGATTATCCTGGGCTCGATTGCCGGCTATTACGGCGGCGTGGTGGACAGCGCAGTCATGCGCGTGACCGATGTGGTCATGGTGATTCCGTTCCTGCCCCTCGCCCTTACCATGGCGGCCGTTCTGAAGCCCTCGATCTACAATACGATGATCATCATCGGCGTTTTGGGGTGGACGGGCCTCTGCCGGCTGGTGCGCGGCGAATTCCTCACCCTGCGGCGGCGCGACTTCGTTGAGGCGGCGATCGCCGAGGGGGCGGGTGATCTGCGGATCATCTTCCGACATATTCTCCCCAACGCCATGGCGCCGATTGTGGTGGCGGCAACCCTGGGTGTGGCGGCGGCGATCCTCGGCGAGGCGGGCCTTTCGTTCCTGGGCTTTGGCGTACAGCAGCCGACACCCAGTTGGGGGAATATGCTCTCGACCGCGATCTCCCTGAAAGTGCTTGTCATGCAGCCGTGGCTCTGGATTCCGCCCGGGCTGATCATCTTCATCGCCATTCTCTCCATTAACCTGCTGGGCGATGGATTGCGGGACGCTTTGGATCCCCGACTCAAGCAGTAGCGCTTTTCCACAAGGGTTCAAGAAGGGAAGGGCGAACAAATAGAGGTTCTCTTTCGCGGTAGCACCAGTCGTAGCAGAGAAGGTGTCCACGTTGTCGCAGCGGTTGCGTCTCTTCGAGGCGGTAATCCCGCTTCTCACTGCCGCAGTCTTGCTCCTGGGCTCCGTGATCCTCTACCCTGTGAAGTTCTATTGGCCCCTGGGCATTGGGGCGCTGGTGGCGGTCCTGATCGCCTATCGAGCCGGTTTCTCGGCCCGTGCACTTTCGCAGGCCGCGTGGGATGGCATGAAGGCGACCTTCATTGCACTCTCTATCCTCCTGCTTGTCGGGGCACTGATCGGCGTGTGGATGGCGGCGGGCACGGTGCCTACGCTGGTATACTACGGGCTCCTCTTCGCCAGCCCGCGGTTCCTGGTGCCCGTCGCCTTTCTCCTTGCCGTCGCTGTCTCAATGATGCTCGGCACATCGGTGGGGACGCTCAGCACCCTGGGCGTGGCGATCATGGGTGTGGCACAGGGTGTCGGCCTGCCGCTTCCGCTGGTCGCTGGAGCGCTCGTCTCTGGAGCCCTGGTGGGCGACCGGACATCGCCTCTATCCGGGAGCCTCAACCTGAACGTGGCCATGACCGGTACCTCCCTTCGAAACATGATGAGCCGGCTGTGGCAGACAGGCGCCCCTGCTGTTGCGATCACCTTGCTTCTTTATGGGCTGGTCGGAGTGGGGACGACCCCATCGGACACCGGGGCGGATGGAGCCCTGCTCCAGAGTCTGGCGTCCAGCGTGGTGATTTCGCCATGGATGTTGCTCCCGCCGCTGTTGGTGCTCGGCCTCTCCTTCTTCCGGGTGAAGGTCAAGTGGGCGTTGGGAGTGGGTGTGGTAGCGGGGATCCTGCTGGCTGTGCTGGTCGGCGGACAGGAGATCCGGCAACCGGTTTTAGCGGCGCTCTACGGCCACGTGGCGGATACCGCCGACCCCTCTCTGAACCGGATTCTGTCGGGCGGGGGCCTCTTTCCCATGGTTCATCAGATTATCTTGATTCTCGTGGCCGGGGCGTTCAGCGGGGTCATGGAGGCAACCGGTATGATGGCGATGGTGCTGGAAGGGCTGGTTCGAGGGGTGACCAAACCGCTCACCATGGTCCTCGCCACGATGGGCATCTCCACGGCGGTGGCCGGGATCGCCTCCAACCAGGCGTTGGCGATCATCATACCGGGGCGAATGCTCCGCGGTTCGTACGAGCGACTGGGGCTCTCGCCGGAGTTGCTCTCACGGACGTTGGCCGACTCCGGGACGCTAACCGCTGTTCTGATCCCCTGGAATGTCATGAGCATGCTCTCAGCCGCTGCGTTGGGGGTGCCCTCGGTGCAGTTTATCCCGTATACATGGCTTGCGATGGTGCTACCGGCGATCTCGATCTGGACGGCCTATCGCGAGGAGCGGAGGTCAGCTCCGGCCGTGGTTGGCTCTGGTTCATCGGTCCTGGGGCTGGAGAAGGGAGACTAGTTTATGTACGAATTGTAGATCACGCAAAGCCCCTTGTATCGCGGCCATGATCCATGGTACGATCCTGAAGCCGTCGTTCGATGGCGCAGTCGCAAGGCCACATGGTGCGAAGGCAGAATCTGGACCGTTGACCTGGTCGTTAAGCGGTGATAAGCTGATGACTCGGCAGTGCGGTTTCGAGAGACAGCCGATAGCGCCCGGTGAACGTGCAAAACCCCATGAAATGGGTGGTTGACGAGAGCCGAGCGACCTGCTAAGCTATAAAAGCTCGCTCCGAACGATGAGTTTCGAGTTGAGCGCCTGGAACCTTGAAAACTAGACAGTGCAAGAGAAGAGAAAAGCCAAGCGAGTCTAGCTCAAACAAACGAGCCGAACAAACTTTTTACGGAGAGTTTGATCCTGGCTCAGGACGAACGCTGGCGGCGTGCTTAAGACATGCAAGTCGAGCGGGCC
>Ga0196970_1000258_pt1 | contig 74192 bp, 45 predicted proteins | sample S1v_513CmetaG_FD_148672 | JGI IMG/M metagenome (GOLD analysis project Ga0196970, IMG submission 148672) | Soil microbial communities from Anza Borrego desert, Southern California, United States - S1+v_5-13C | ecosystem: Environmental > Terrestrial > Soil > Desert | place: USA: California...
AATTGTCTCCCCACTATGCATTCAATCGTCCCTTCCGCCGATTGTAGGCGCGGGCAAATTCCCCCGCCACTCGCTGCATCATAGTGCTCATTTGCTCCCGCTCCGGCGTGTCCACCAGCAGATGAACATGGTTGCTCGTCACACAATACTCCAACAACCGCACCTCCATCTGTTTCGAGTGCCGACGCAACAACGCACGGTACCCATCCCGATCCCGCGCGAACTTGAGCAAAAAATCCCGGTTGTGGCACCGGTGCGTAACGTGGAAGATCCCTCCCGTTCCACGAAATTGATTCCCTCGTCCCATGCGCGACACTCTACCCTGCCGCGCGACCTGTTAAAGCCAAAAAACCGCGGTAAAAATCAGCTGTAACGGCAATAAAGCGATCCCATTTCCCGCCAACCCCTTCCACCATCGTCACCTGCCTCTGCGACACACGGCAGAAATTTCCAAGCTTTCCTTCAATCGAGAAGGGTTCGAAAGCTGAGAAGCTGTTCCAGCGTTCCCTTTTATTGGCAACTCGAGTGCTATGGTTGGAGTGTGCAAGTTCATAGTCACGAGTGTGCCCTTTTCATAGCTGCGAACCCGTTATGATGTGCGGTCCCAAGGCGCTCACCCAGTTCGGCTCGTTGGAGATCCCGTCCAAATTGGTCGCGAAGCATTGTTTTTTGCATGAGACTCCGAGAGACTTTCTCTCTCCGTCAGTAAAGTGAATTACGAGGTTGCCTGCACAATTGGGGCATTTGAGGATCAAAACCTCATTCGAGCTGGCACCGGCAATTTTCCTCGGAAGTTCCTTAATCCGCTGTTTGGTTAGTTCGTTCATCGTCCAGCTGCATTTTGGAGCCTCAAGAAGCGGGCTTCAACCGCCCTGACGTATGCCTCATCCGCTCCCAAGTTCATAAGGTTCATGTATCTCGATTTACCCCGCGTCGCTCGTTGAAAAATTCTCAAGTGCATTTCCTCGTGGGCAATCGTCCCAATCAGACTGCTTCGATTCTGGAATGCGAGAGAACTGATCTGGCTTTCCATATCAATCGCCGTATATCGAGTGGCGTGGCCCAATCGTTTTTATTGTCTCGTGTCGCAGAGACAACGTTTTGGAACAGAATGAGATGCGCACAATTCCGTTTCAATCCATGGCCTTGCAGGCGTTTTCTGGCCCCGTTCTTGCCTTGTAAGGGATGCATTCATCTTTCAGCAACTGAACATATCTATTGTCTCGTGTCGCAGAGACAACGTTTTGGAACAGAATGAGATGCGCACAATTCCGTTTCAATCCATGGCCTTGCAGGCGTTTTCTCGCCCCGTTCTTGCCTTGTAAGGGATGCATTCATCTTTCAGCAACCACCCAGTTTCCGTCTCCTCAACTCCAACTCACGCCGTGTTTGAATCCGCGGTTCGACCACCCCCACGAACTTCTGCTCCCGACTGCCAACGCCTGCGTCCACCATGGTTCGCGCGTCATCCGGTCCTGAGCAATTCGCTCCGCAACACTCTGCTCCAGATTCTTCCGAACTTCGTTCACATCCCCTGTTTGCAATCGCCAGCACAACCGATCCACATCTCACAAGCCGATAACGTTTTCGTGCGCCCATGATTTCCCTGTAACCCACCCATTCCCATTTCGCGGATGCTTCACAACTCCGCAGCGCACCATGTTCATTTCGATATACACCAGGCAGCGCCACAGATACGGCCCTTCTTCCACGGCGGTCGCGTGGTAATTGTCTCCCCAATATGCATTCAATCGTCCCTTCCGCCGATTGTAGGCGCGGGCAAATTCCCCTGCCACTCGCTGCATCATAGTGCTCATTTTGCTCCCGCTCCGGCGTGTCCACCAGCAGATGAACATGGTTGCTCGTTACGCAATACTCCACAACCGCACCTCCATCTGTTTCGAGTGCCGACGCAACAACGCACGGTACCCATCCCGATCCCGCGCGAATTTGAGCAAAAAATCCCGGTTGTGGCACCGGTGCGTAACGTGAAAGATCCCTCCCGTTCCACGAAATTGATTCCCTCGTCCCATGCGCGACACTCTACCCTTCCGCGCGACCTGTTAAAGCCAAAAAACCGCGGTAAAAATCAGCTGTAACGGCAATAAAGCGATCCCATTTCCCGCCAACCCCTTCCACCATCGTCACTTGCCTCTGCGACACACGGCAAAAAATGCCATCGCGCGCCGCTCCGTAGGTGTACAACTTGCCGTCAGGCCAGTAGTTGAGCACCTCTTCAAACTTTGCCTGGGCTTGGCCAGTCAACCATGTGGCCTGCACATGCGGCGCGCCGTTCCACATCCGCGACAGGACCCGTTGGAAACGCCAGTTGTTGGTGCGCAGGAATAAAAGCCCGTTGTCTTCGTACCCATACTGGAACAGGTCGAATCCCGCGGGCTGGACCGCCCACATTGTATTGTCCACGCGGTAGCCATACCCAAATCCGCCTCCATAACCCGCTCCCGCCTGCTGCAAAACCCCGCGCCGACCACCCGCGTCCCAAAGCTGTATGAACTGGCTGAGGGTATTCCCAGCAAGGCTCACAATTTCGTTGGTGGCCTGGCTGTAGCCGTCGGGCCAGCGCTTGACGGTGGTGGCCGGATTGACACCCGAGGTTTGTGCGTAGTTGGTGACGCCCCCCCGCTTGTCATAATCAAACACGGTCACCAGTGTGTGTTCCGGCACCTTGCCGCCTGCAGCGTTGGTTGCCACTCGCCGAAACAGGTCGTATGTGAAGGTGTTCGTCACCGCCCTGCCAAGATCGACGGATTGCTGCACCAAGCCAGCCCATGGGCCGGCCGCCGTGATGATATTGGTGATATTCCGAGTGATTTGGGCACCGTTGAAAATCCGCTCGCTCGTTGGCTGGTTCGCCAGATTGTAGGTCGCTGACCATGTGAGCCCACCTGGCATCGACATGCTCGTCAACCCACCTTCGCCATTATAGGTGTGAGTCACGGTTGCGCCGTCGGCGAGTCGTTTTGTTTTAACACGTCCCAGTCCGTCGTAAGTGATTGCGGTCTCCCGGCCCATTTCATCGAAGATGGCAACCGTCCGTCCGGCGGCATCAAAGACCGTCCGCGCCACATAAGCACTATTGAACTGGCTGTTGTTAGGTCCGAGGAAGCGCACCGTCGCCACAACTCTGCCATTCGAATCCAAAGATGTGCGGTTCGTCAGAATTTGCAGTGAACCCGCTGAAGTCCCGATTTGCTCTTCAACGTAGTGTTTATCGTGGGAGTAAAGATAGCGTTTGGATCGGACTAGCGCATTGCCGGCGTCACGAATTTCCTCCAGGACCGGACGTTGGAGCGCGTCGGTGGCTGTCACCGCTATGCGGCCAATTCGGTTCCGATTCGTCGTCCAAATCCCCGCCGCGTCATAAAAATTCGTGCTGACCTGCTGGCCGGACAGCGCAGTCTCCGGCGGACCTCCGGCAATCTTGACCCGGTCCAAGGCGTCGAACGTTGAAAAGAATACAGCCCCAGCCGCATCAATGTTCGTGGTGGTGTTTCCACGGCGATCGAACATGTTGGTGATGCTGACAAGCACAGCTCCAGTTCCCAACTTGAACTGCCTGCCGAGTTGCCGCGCGGAATCCAAATACGTAGTTTGCCAATAGCTTCCATTGGGTTCGTATTCACGCACCGGACGTCCAATCAGATCGTAATTCCATCCGTTGGTGGTGCCGTCGGCATTCTTTCGGAAGTACGGCTTTCCTGCAATCGTGTGTAAAACCTCGGTGACGCCACCCAAAGCATTTGTGCTGAATTTAATTTCCCCTCCCGGCTCATACGCCACTGAATTGGTGGAGAGAGCGTTTCCGCTCGCATCGTGAAACACCTTCCGCGTGAGCTGGCCGATGGCGTCATACTGCATCACCACATAATTGCCAACCGGGTCCGTTTCTCTGATCAGGTTTCCGAAGGCGTCATATTGATAGGTAGTGATTGAATACAGCTCGTCGCCAGATTCGGCTTCGACGAGACCGCCCGGGGTGGCCCAACTGCGCCATCGCACTTCCACAATCTTTCGTCCAGCTCCGTCGTAATCCATCCAAACGTAATCCTCCGGATCATACTGCGGCCCGTCAGACCACGTCTTCTCTCCGTTGTGATTGTAATAGGAATACTCCCAGCCTAGCGGAACGCCCGCTCCCGGCTCATACGTTTCCTCGGCAATGACACGGCCAAGGCCGTCGTGCTCGAAGCGATACGTGCGCCCGGCGGCATCCACCTTTTTGAATAACTCCCCGCGCGCATTGTAAAACAGCCAGTTCGTGACGTGCGGATCCGTTGTCGATGTGTATCGAATTTCGTTGGTGATGAAGCCGCCGCCGTTGTAGCGGTATTCATTGGTTGCAGCGTCCGGGGAACCGAACGCCCGCACTTCCCGCAGCAGCATGCCAAAGGCGCGGTTCGTCCAGGTCCGGTTCCCCGCTGGCACAACGCTCGTCACGCTGCCGTAGAACATCGCATTCGTGACCATCGGCTGCGCCGACTTGTAGGAAATCACCCGGCTCGGCAGGAATTTAAACGAAGCGTCGTAGTGAATCGCGTTGCTGTTGCCCAACGCGTCGATCATGGTGATCGCAAGCTGGTTCGTGTTGTAGGCAGTGCGGGATGATGACACCTGGGTTCCCACTCCATTCGTCAGGGCGCCGGTCACGATCGTGTTCGTGACATTCCCAAACTGGTCGTACCGATACTCCGTCCAAAGCCCCCGCTTGTCCTGCTTCTTCCAAATGCTCCGGGGATAATACCCGGGCTGCGAGGGGTTTTCGTCATACCACTGCTGCGTGATCGTCTGACTGAGTGGATCGGTAATCTTCGTGATCCGGCTGTTCGTGTAATCATAACGCGTGACCTTGTTGAAAACATCTGTGATGAGCGTGTGCCCCGTGATGCCGTTGGTGAACGAGTTTGTCAGGACGAAGTTGTTGTTGTAAATGAACTGCGCGTTGGTGACGAGGTTGAGATCAGACCCTACGGTTGCGGCTTGTATCGTCACCCGGCGCTGTGAGTCATAGACATTCCTCAGCATTCGGCCCTCCGGCTTCAATTCATACGACAACAGGTGCATGGAGTACGGCTCCTCGGTGACTTTGCCGGAATTCGTGACGGATTGGGTGCTATGCTGGTACTCGTACGCAATCTCCGAGGCGTCCGGCAATGTCACCTTAACTAAATCACCGAAGTCGTCGTAACGGTATTGAAGGTGGCGGCCATCACCGGAAAATGCCTCAACAATATGCCCGTATACATCATACCGGAATTGGAGGTAGCCGCCGCTCGAACTGTCCACACGGATCAATTCCCCAAAGTCGGTTGCAAGTTCGTTGGTGCCATACGTGAAGATGAGGCTGTTGCTGCGACTGTCCCGCCATTCCGCCAGGTAGGGACGGCTTCTTTCAAGAAAGTTTGTGCCTAGGTCTATGGGGAACGCCAGCAGCTGGTAACGCCTTACATCGCCGTTCGGGCTCAGCAGGTAAAAATTGGTCTTTGTAGCCTCTTCCTTCCGCTCGATTCGGGACAAAAGCAGGTTTGCAGTGGAACCCACACCTTCAGTCCGATAATTGACGAGGCTCGGGTTTCGGAGGAGTGTCGGAACCCACAGGTTATTGTTTGTTGATGTTGGTTCATAAGCAAGGACACAGCCGTCGGGCTCTGCTGCATACATTACCGTGCCATTGGTTGTGACGCTGATGTATGGCGTAAAGGCCATCTTCCAACCGAATCCAAACTGGTTGTCGGCCGTGTTGTGACTTGAATAGTTGCGGCGAACCTCGAGTGGCAAGGGACCCACCAACGTCAGGTCCACTGTATCAACATAAAACTCCCCGGAAACCGCATGGACAGGATCGGAGACCGCAGACCAAGCCTGCTTGAGGGCGTCTCCCACCCAGCCTAGAAACGACCGGGATTCGCCGAAGAAAGTACTATTTGCATAAGTCTGGTTGAACCCGCTTCCACCAACGTTGAGGTATCCCGCCGCTTGAAAAGCCCATTGGTTTTGAAATGGGGTGTAAGTGTAACCGCCTGCCAGCGAATGTTGATAAACGCTCCAGGTCTGGGAAGCGTTGAACGTCTCGTAGGCGAAAGGATGATATGTGCTGCTTGGAGTGGAATAGTTGACTGAATAGTTTCCCGCCCAGTTCACATTCAAAGAGACGTTCCACAGGTTACCTGCCATCAGGGAAGTATCCGGGATGTAAGCACCCCAACCTCCATTGGCATTTCCGCTGATGAGGGCGGAGTATGTGCCATTACGATCGATGATTAACGCTCCTGTACCTGTATAGTCTCCGCCGTCGCTGGCGATACTACCCGGTGTCACAAATGCCTGGCTCTCGCTGCTGCCGATTACGCCTTCAATCACACGATCCCAGATGGCGGAATCAATCCTGTTGGGTGAGTAACCACCGAAGAATGAATTGGTTTCCACGAGACGCACGTTCCCCTGATTGACAAGCAAAATGGGCTTCTTGTTTGAGTTGGTCGAATTTCGACGTGAAGCAAGCTGCAGCAGTCGGACCGTCGAGATTGCATCAGCCTGCTGATAGAAGCTGTTGATGATTTCATGCTCTTTGGCGGAGGCATCGACGATCGACAACAGGTTGAAGCCGTCGTTTCCAAAATTCACTTCTTCTGGCGAGTCCGGGCGCGACGTTGGACATAAGGCCGTATAGCGCTGGTTAAAAAACATGTCCACGCTCGGCTGAACATATATCATAGGGCCGTCTGGAAGATTCCCGTTCTGTTGCACTTTTGCAATCAGACGGGCTGACCCGATGGCCACGGTGGCAACTGGGGTCCTTCGGTGAATCCGCGCGAGTTCAGGAAGAAAACGGTTGCATTTTTCATAATAGGCCATGCCCATGAGATAGGTGAGGGGCCCATGATACTGCTCAACAGCTAGCTTGTTTGTTATCGAGGGAGTCGCTTTGATCTGTCGTTCCATTTCCCAGACGTTCCGGGCGAGCGGCTCCAACATCTCCTTGGAAACACGTCCGAAATTTAAACAAAGGGCGTTGAGATCCCCCCGCGATATTTTCATTGTCCGACTAACCGTATCGGGATTGTCCAACACGCGGTAGCGATTGAGGGTGACCTTCACGCTCACGTCGGTTCCTGGATTGGGGAACGTGAGCACCTGGGCGTTGACAATTGACCCGTTTGTGAAACTGTTCGTTACCGTGACTCCGGATCGATATGGCGCCAAATAGAGTTTCAATCGGAGGTTGGAATCCGGATCCGACGTGGCTCTGTCGTGCACGAGCAGTAACGGCCTATTGTGTATATCACACGTGCGGAGGCCAGAGGTGTTCATGATATTAGTGCCGAAGCGAAGCACTTCGATCTGGACGGTGTTAAAAATATGCCCCGATGGAAAAAGGAAGGGATTCCAACTCGTAAACGTCGGCGAAGTGAGGATAGAATCCGAAAGCGATTCGGCTATTCGATTAGTGGGAGCGAGAATCGTGGGGGTAGGGAACTCGTCCCAGGAATTGTACGCTTTCCGGCGGTTTACACATCGCACTCCCATTTCATCGTAGGAAATTCCTGGAGCGTTTGTCGCTAGATACTGCCGTGCGAACCGTGGAAATAACGTTTCGGGAGCGTCAGCTGGCCCGCCAAAGCTTATAACTTCTGCTCGGTTTTGGATATAGCCAATCACCCATTCCATCGGCGTGTCATACTCCGGCGGCATAAAATCATAAAGGTTGGGTCCCTCAATGATTTCCGTGTCTTTTATCCAGGGAAACAGATGAACCCAACGGTTATCAATGTAGGCAGCGACCCAGGGGTAATTGACCGCAATGTATTCGTACGAATTGCTCTGTTGCGTGAAGGGGTCGTAAGCGCCTTTGAGTTGAACGCGTAGCATTCGGCTCAGACGGCGGTCCAGCATTCCCATTCCCCCATTAGTGGTGAATGCATAGACCGAGGGGATGCCTGCCTGCCGCATCAGGTAGACGAGCAGGGCGCATTGTTCAACCGGTGAGCCTTGACGCTCCAGAAAAGTGGCCAGTGCGCTCCGGTTTACTCCACCGAGGCGAACCATTCCTTTCATGATTTGATTTGTGCCCAACGGGTCGATCGCATCCGTAAGGTCAATTTCGTTTTGCACAAACCGCGCGAGAGCCATTGGGTCATGCTTCATGGACTGAACAAAATCGTCGAGAGTCGGATGACGCCTAAGTTCGGGGCTTTGGTCGAGATTGGTGTACGTTCCAACCGGCTGCGGGACCTGCACGACGTTGCTTACCACCAATTTGGTATCCAATATCTCGTCGAGCGACTTTCCATCATACAACGGAGGCAACGGCTTCCCTTCAAAGTGAATCTGCGAAAGAAACCGAATATTCCATGGGGGGGCAGGAATGAACTCAGCACTGTAGAGTGGCGTCCAAGTGGGAGTGTGACTCCCAGACAAAGACATCCAACCGTTAGCGCCCTGACCCTTGAATTTTACAACGAATATATAATTTGTCGCCACATCACGTGCCTCGTGAGTCAATTCAAGGACGCCGTTGTTGGTAACGCCGTAAGCAAACGGATACTCGCGAGTTGAAAGCGTTGTTGTAAGGCCAAAAGCGGTGACAGACTGTTTGAGACCATTGGTCAGGAAAGTAGACCATGCGTTGTTGGTGAGAAGGTAGTGGGGTATGGCCACATCCGTCGATCCGACGAGAGCGAAGGTGGCGCGAGAATAGACGTCAATCTTCAGAGCGTTCGAATACTGGTTCAGGAAAGGATAGTCGTTTGTAATCGCTGGACATCCGCTGAACACGACAAAGCGATACGACCGTTCGGCAAAAAGTGAGGAGCCGCCGACACGAGAACCGAACGCAACGATGGGATTTTGAGTCGGAATGCGGAGTGGAAGATGGGTCTGACCGTTCGCACCCGAGTTTGTCTCGTTATAATGATACGCGAGTGGTGCATTTGTAAAAAAAGGAAGCAGGTTAGTCACTATTCCGCCGCTTGGCGCCAGCAATTGCCCGGTCTGGAAATCCAACGGAATCACGAAAGATGCAAAATCAGCATTTGTTTCACTCCCACGCCGATAGGCGCCGGGATGCACCTTCGTAGAAGACCAGTTACGAGAATATCCCCAATCGAGGCCGGCACCATACGCGACCGGCGTGCATTCAAAGGTCATCCCACTGCCTAATGGACGTGCCCCCCAGTATTTCAGTGTCCCGCTACTGTCCAGGCAAGCTGATGTGTGGAATGTCGTGAAGTCGTCGTCATTAAAGTCGAGCTCGTCATAACGCTTGGGCCCAGTTTTTCCGATATAGAGCACCTTAGCAGGGTTAGATACCACTGTCGGGGAAAGTCGATAGTCCGAACCGCAAAAGCCGAGTCCCCAATACCAATCCTCGTTTCCGTTTCGACCCCACACCCACATTTTTCCGTCGCGATCGAGCGCATACCCTTGGCGCGATCCGGCCCGAATCTGGCATATGTTGCTGAGCGATGAGTTCATAGTCGGAACCAACCGATTATTTTGGTTGCCAAGGCCCAGTCTTCCACTCTCGCCCTTACCCCAAACCCAAACGGTTCCATTAGTCCTGAGTGCCATTGAAAAGTCCTCGCCTGCGGCAATTTCCATGACGCCATCTAAATTTGGAATCAGAATGGGACTTGCTCGGTCAGCTCCTATTGGGATGTTGTCATCGCCAAGCTGCCCCCCGCCGTTATCACCCCATGCCCAAACCGATCCATCTGAAGAAAGGGCTAACGCGTGATCCATTCCGCATGCAATTCGAATAGCATTGGTCACGGTCATCACTGAAACCGGCAAAGTGACCTTTCCCGGCGACTTAGAGCCAATTCCAAGCTGCCCCTGGTCATTCTGCCCAGCTCACTAAGCGGCGCCGTTCGGAAGAATGGCAACGGAAAACTTGAAACCGGCATCGATATCTCGCGCTGTGAGATTGGGAATTTGTCTCGGCGTGTGACGGTCGAGCGTATCTCCCAATCCGAGTTGGCCGTCTTCGTTTGCTCCAAACGACCAGACCGATCCATCCCATTTCAGAACGTGCGAGTGACGGCTTCCGGCTGCGACGGAAACAGCGCCTAGAATCGCCGGGATCCTTCTCGGATAGTCAATCCATCCTCCGTCCGGTGAGTTATAGAGACCCGCGAGCTGTCCATGGCTATCGCCGCCCCAACCCCAAACCGTCCCATCATGTCGAACCATCAGCCCGAACTGTGAGCCGCAAGCAATTATTGTCCGATTCTCCATGTTTGTGAGAAGATTCTGGCTAAATCCGCTCAGACAAGCTGGAACCAAGGCGCAGAGCAAAAGGATGTGCCCAAACAATAGTGAATAGAGTGGAGGCGGGTTCATGGGAGTGGAGCCTATCGAGATACAGTGGAACCGTTTGCAGGCGAATCGATCGTGATCGAGGCTGGCATAGATCCAGCCAGGTGCGGGCTTGACCCCAGAAAATCCTCAATTAAGTCAGGCCATCCGTCACCGTCACTATCGAGGCTGATATCGAAATGAAAATCGGCTCCTATGGTTTCAGGGTCCAGGCAATAGTTGAAGGTCTGAAGATTATCGAACACTCCCTTCGCCTGCAGGCCCGCAGATCGGCTGCTTCCAAGCGAGAACCCGAGAGCCCGCGCGGCCAGCCCGGGGTGAGCCGTTACGCCCGACCCAACCGCTGCAAGGTTTCCATTAATATATAGTGCCGTTCCGTTGCTGGAATACGTGAGAACGACCTGCTGCCAAAGGTTCGAAGTCCATTGCACAGACGTGGATACATTTGTTATCAGAGTTCCGGCGGTGTTGGTCTGGGTGGCGAACCATAGGTTTGTTCCAGTCGGATGCAATCCGATCGCGAACCACCCGTTGGTCGTTCCCTTGCTGCCAACTTCCAGCAGACGCGATTCAGTCTGTGGTCCAGTTCCACCCGCATTTAGGCTGGTCCAAAGCGGTTTAAACCAGAATCGAATCGATCCTTTGCGAAGGACCAAATTCGCATTGCAATTGTCAGTGTCTTGATCTCGATAAACCAGCGACGAACCGGTGTTCAGGATGCGGACTGCATTGCTGTTCCAGCTAAAAACTCCCCGGAGATCATTCGTTTGCAACGGTAACTGGCCTTGTGCACCAACCCACGTGTTGGTATTGTTGAATCCCCAATGCCCTAAAGCCACAGGCTTGACGCTGTCTGAATTCTGCGGATCGGTGATATCCAGAGCTTCTTGGCAGTCGCAGATCCCATCATAGTCCGAGTGATTTGTGCCCCACACCCTGACCACAAAAAGCCCCAGATTTGCAATGAGGTTTGAACATCCCGTCCCCGACGCGGTCGCCGTCACCGTGACATTAAAATGGTGGTCCCCGGCTTGAGTGAATGTTGCCGGCAATGCGGGCGTGAACACCAGATTTCCGGAAACATAAGAAACAGTATTGGTCTCGAAATGTTGAAGGTTGTAAGCGTAGTTTATCCAATCACGGACCAGGGCCGGGCTGAACACCGCTGCAGAACTCATGACTGGTAGTGTCGGGCTTCCCCCAGTGCAAATATTTGTGGTCATGTAATTGAGAGTGCCGGGGTCGATCACATCCCCGGCCTGCAGGCACCTGTTTGGAGACGGGTTGTGATATCCGATGTCTACAGGTGTGCTTCCCTCAGGAGAATCGAAAGGGACCTGTGTTGTGAAATCGTGCAGCCCAACATTGCCTGCGCCGACGCTCCCCGCATCGATCAATGGCGAATGGGCCGGAAGATAGAAGCGGCCAAATGGTCCAACCTGCCAGTTGTGCGTTGAGTTCGTGACGTTTCTGCCGCCCGTTGGGACGGCTGTGGCAGCGCCAAAAACGTAAGCATTGTGGCTGTTCGTTATGTACAGCGGGTTGCCTCCCGAAGGGTTGCCAATGGAAAAGAGCGTGCGGTCGAATGTGCAATCTTTGATGCTGGAATACCAGTAAGGCGCTGACGGCTCGGAGTGGCCGAAGTCAACCCATCCACCATAGTGAGTGCAGTTGCGTAACACAAAGCTCGCGGCGGACAACCCAGTGTTGTTGACCAGATAAATCCGATCGAACAGTGTATTGGTGTATGCGCTCTGGGTATTGTAACCCCCCTGATTGCCAACGTAGAACTCGCAGTGGTTTGCCGTAACCCGAAGCATGTTGTTGTAGTCGCGAAAGTGGCATGGCCCCGCAGCCAGCAAATAACTCCGGAGGAACGTTGCGACAATGCGTGACGGATTATGCGTTTGCATGGAACCCGTTCCGCGGATTCCGGCAAGCCATCCTTTCTCATTCCACGTGTTGTTTACCCCTTCCTGGACTGTTGAATAGCGCGCCAGGATGCAGGGCGAATCAGCGGTCCCAACCAGACTCGCTGTGACTCCATTCGGGATCGATATGCCATAGCCAGGGCCGCTTGATCCCGGCAGTTCGAACCATCCTACAGCAGTCCCGGGAGCGAACGTGATGTTTGTGTTCGCAGTCACGCCCCCAAACACATAATCCAAGGCATCGTAATGGAACCCCCGATCTGGAATGTCCAACTCCCTTTCGACGATAGGGCCAAAGGTGCTTTCGACAGAAAATATCTCGTTTGAGAACACCGTTGGCGGGAAAGTGGTTTTTCGTCTTAGTTCCGCCGAAAGCCTCGGCGTGATCGCCGTGACACCGGAGTTGCGATTCGTGCTTCCGGAAGGGAGATAATGATCTGCGGCCCCAACAGTGTGAAAAATTCCGTCGCTGCTGGAATGAACACTCACAGCCTCGTGCGCGAATGGAGCGGTGTTGGTAACGGCGATCAACAAGCTGTTCGTCACGAAAAAGTTTGTGCCCAGGTTGTGGTTCAACCAAGATGCCGTGTGAGATGTAAGGTGCTCAACATGACCCACAGCGCCGTTGCCGGTGAAGTTGGTAAGGACACGGACAAGCAGGGCGTTTTGAACTTTAATTGTTGTATTCGTCACGGCGAATCCCACACCGCTATTGAGCACCTGGACGTTGCCGAATGTATGCGTTGAACCGCCGTTGATTGCCACCGCGGTTTGCGCGTTTGCGATCCGCAGGTTCCACAATTCATAATCGCTTGCGGAAACGCCGGCATTCAAGTGCAATGCGGTCCTGGCGTACTGGCCGTTTCCTGGATTGCCGGAAGCGCCAGGTAAATTCTCACCCGCGCGATTGTCATCCTTTGATATCATTAGCACTGGCCCGTAATTGCGCCCCAGCCATGTTATGGGAGTATTAACCAGAAGGGAGGCGTTGCTTGCGTACTTGATCACAGTGCCGCCTTCAAATGTCGTGTTTGTTCCCCAGAGGCTGACGTTGCCGCTTATGTAGAATGTGTTGTAGGAATCGAATATGTAATCCGTTTGACTCGTGTTAACGGTTACATAATCAAGTACCAGGCCGCGCATTGGCTTTGAAACCGAGGCCATTTTGATTTCACCAAGCGGATTTCTGGCAAGACGCCGAACGGGCAATATCTGCTGCAACGACGCCGTTCGCCGACGTGGACGAACTGTCGAGTTCATGGCGTTGTCTGCTTCGGGCAGTGCCTCCAGATCCTCGTGCAAATCCATCACGTGCACCTCCTCCACGAGCACATCCCGCCCATCGATCGTTAGCCACTGCTTGGTGACCGGTATTTCTTTGCTGTCGCGGTCCGTGGAAAAGGCTTTTCCGCGGCCCATCGTCATCGCGCCGAATCCAAGACTCTCGTCGCGTATGAGTTTTCCTGAATGAGACGTGAAAAAATCCGCGGTTCGGACCGGTTGCGGAGGATCCAGGAATTCGGTCAAAACCTGCAACTTTGTCGTTGCGGGATTCATACCGTAGTCCGCAGGAGGAGGCGGCTGCTGATGAAGAACCACATCCTGTTCGAACTCGGCCAACTTATAAGTGTATCGCAGGCTCGCAGTGAACCCATCGCCAGCAAAGCATTCGGGATAAACAATAACATTGTCACCATGTATCTCCCCGGTGCTGCTCTTCACCTCCGCAATGAGCGCATGCTGCCCGCTGTCAGAATCATGATATGCAAGACCAATCACCTGGGAGCGTAACCAACCTTTTTCTCCGGGCAAACTCATCTCGATAATTCCAGAGGCGTCAGCCGGCCAGATCACCTTGTGCTGTCCTTTATTCGCAACTGCCCCAGCTGAATTCGGCAGGATCTCGATTTTCTCCTGGGCTTCCTCCCACTGGCCGTCATCATTCCGAAAATGCATCGCAGTTTTGAGTTCCGTATAGCGCTGAACACGTGGCAGTGGGCCGTCCGGCGTCGGTTCATAAGCAGTTTTCTCCCAAACACGGTGATGCGGTCCCCGCTCCTTCACGCGGTAGGCGTGGGTCACCTGATCCGTTTGCACCGGTGCAGCAAGGACTGCGAACGAAAGTACAAGGAACACTCCAAAGCAAGAGCAAGTTCTCATATCATACGGAATTGGCCCGAGGAAATTCGAGACTCTCCTGTTTGCCGTGGAGATCTCATAGCTCCCTGCCACCTTTAGTTAGTCAAATATTTTTCCAACGTCCTGACACAGACATGTGTTATCGCGAGCCGGGATATTACGCTGGAATTTGGAACTTTGTAAAAGAGAGTGGGCTGTAGAGTCAAGGGGTTTTCTTGATGAAGTTCATGTTTGAAGGCAGTTTTCGGAGTTTGATGCCTTTGCAGAGAATTTGTGTGGCTGGACTGAGTCGGCAGGTCTGGAATTCAGTCCGGTCGACTTTTTTGCACGACCCGGGCTTATGGAAATGCATCAAGAGACCGCGGACAAGTCCGCGGTCTCTTGTTTTCTGTTCCAGTTTACGGCAGTTGTTTACCCGCCGTGCCGGCGTTAAATACCCCCTGGACTTCGGAGACCGTCAACGCCCGATTGTAGAGCGAGACTTCGTCCATCCTTCCAGCGAACCCATGCTCGCCATAAGATCCGCCGCTCGCGACGACCCCAATGACAAACGGATACGACGTCTGTGGCATGATCGTTCCGATTGATTCTTCGGCGACGACGAGGCCGTTGCGGAAAATTCGTGCCACTCCTCCGCTGGAATCATAGGTAACCGCAATGTGTTGAAACGCGTTTTCTAGAACAATCGGTCCAGAGGAGAGGATATATGGATTACCGTATACATCGATAATGTTCGCGCAAATCGAGCCACTTCCCTGTCCAGCCTCGGGATCTTGCGACAGCTTAACCATGGAACCGTATGTGTTGCTGCCATAGCGCCAGCCGAACAGCCACTGGTTAGCGGAGTCCAGATCTACTGGATGCACCCATGCTTCAATGGTGAATCCACTGGATAAACCAACATTCAAAGTCGACGAAGCCGGCGCAATTACACCTGATGCGATATTCGTGTGCGTGAACCAAAAGCTTTCGCCCACTTCCCCAGGTACGTACGAGATCGCGGTTGCAGTCCCGTCGTTGGAGCCGACACTATCTTCTGCATTGAATTCTGCTTTCCATAGTGAAACCAGGTTGGTCAGAGAGGAAACAGCGCTCAGCTGCGGCGGGCACTTGCCAGCACAACCGGCTGAAAAAATTCCGTATATTTCGTTTGAACTGAGCGCTCTACTGTATAGCGCGACTTCGTCCATGTAGCCTCTGTAATCACTCTCGCCGTAATTCCCATTCGCAGCGGCTGACCCGAAAACAAACGGATACGAAGTCTGCGGTGTGAAGGAACCGAAGGACGATTGAGCCGCCAGAGTTCCGTTTACATAAATTTTCGCAAGACCGGTACCGCTGGAGTCATAGGTAACGGCCAAGTGATGGAAAGCGTAATCAACAATCAGGGGTGATGTTGAAAGAACATGAGGCGTCCCGTTGACATCGATGATGTTGATGCAGATCGATCCCGCGCCTTGGCCGGCTGAGGGTGCTTGCGAGAGTTTGACACAAGCGCCGTACGTGTCACTGCCCTCGCGCCAGCCGAATAACCATTGGTTAAGATTGGCAACGGCGGTAGGCGCAATCCATCCTTCGATCGTGAACCCAGTGGTGGTCCCTACGTCGAGACGCTTTGACGGTGGCACTACGATTCCGCTATTCGTGCCACTAAACCGAAATGCCCGTTCAACGATGCCATCGGAATACGAAATGTTTAAGGGCGCTCCATTGTTGCCTCCCACGCTGTCCATGGCATTGTCCTCTCCTTTCCAGAACGCCACGATATTTGACGGCGCTGTGTAGCACGACACCACGTTAACCTGAGATGTGACTGTTCCAGAGTTGTCGTTTAGGACAAAGTCGTTGATGCCGAGCAGCAGATCGCCGGAACTCACCGCCCGAAAATAAGCCGAACTCCCGACAGCAAAATATGGATCTGATCCCGGTGTGCCGATCACTCCGATGAGCTGCCCGTTCATGCCGTTCTGCATGGGTGTGTTCGGAATATCGAGTGCATAAAAGGCGCCGTTTGGACCGACTGATGGCGAGGATGCTCCCCATTTCCAACTACCGGTTGATGTTATACTGACACAATCTCCCGCCGAAACCGTCAGACTCGAATTCACAAACCCGGCCGTCGCTGGAACGGTCACTGAAGCCGTTGCCGCTTTACTGATGCACGCAGACGCCAACACGCTTAAACAAACAATAGGTATTTTCATGTCGCTGATTCTTGGGATGTTGTTGATGTTCCTCAAAACGTTGCAAATGCGCCACCAACCATTGACGAGATTAGCAGCGGCTTGCGCATCTATACGGACGAAGACGGGAAATCTTTCAAAAATCTTTCATTTTTTGGCGAGAACGAACAAGAGATACGATAGGGAGATCTTCGGGTTCCGAATCGCTGTAGGCCGTTTCTCCATTCTGAGCACGGGTGGATTGGCGCGTTCAATATGCAATGGACAAACGGATGCCGGGCAAGGACTGATCTCGAACATGATGGGTCCCACCCGCTCCGGGATGAAACTTGTATAGAAATCCCACGCTGTGCTGCGCGAAAACTGGACAATATCGACGGCTTTCTTCGGCACACGCTTATCTTTCTGTTGATGCCCAATGACTTGCGCTAATGGCACAGGGCAAGCTTTTTTGCCTGCCGATCGGAGCAGCGACAGCCTTAATAACTAACGAGAAGGCCTGTCTCCGTGCCCTAACCTAACTAATAAGGACCTATGCAACGTATCCAAAATAACAAACTGAAAATGGCAGGCGCCACTCTCGCCTGTCTTCAGCACCCTGACCACGTGCCGATGTGGCAGGATATCCCACCCTTCGAGGAATCAGTCGCCGAATTTAAGGCGATCATCGATTCCATTTGCTCCGCTGCCCAGCGGCAAACGGCCCTCACCGGCACCACCGCCCAAAAGGCAGCTGTGCGAGAAGGCATGGTCGCGTCCGCGTTCGCAGTCAGCTCCGGCATGGTCGCTCTCGCATCATTAACCGATAATGCGGCGCTTGCGGCACAGGCAGGTTTCAGTAAATGCGCGATTGCTGATGGACGCGAGGCGAACGTGTTGACTCGATGCAAGTCCATTCTGGCGCTTGCTGAACAACATCGGGAGGACCTCGCTAAAAAGGCGAATATCAATTCCTCCGACCTGAAGACCTTGAAAACGTTGGTGGCAGAGTTCGAATCCGTACAGTCGGCTCCGCTCCAGGCTCGCGCTGCCCGCGCTGCCGCCACAGCCGAACTGGCCAGCTTGTTCGGTCGCCTCGACGATCTCCTGAAACTCAGGCTGGATGCGATGATGGTGAAGTTCGAATCATCGCATCCGGAGTTTTATGCGGAATATCAATCCGCCCGGATTGTGATGAGCTCGCCCGCGCACGCATCCGCTCCCGAACCCGCTCCCGAACCCGACGCGGAAGCTCTAAAAGCTGCCTGAAGAGTGACAGGGGGCGACTCGGCGATGGCATTTCAGCGCGGATTGTCATCGCCGAAGCTTCGCAGGGTGCTTCCTGGCATTCGCTGCGCTCCGCAAATTGCCAAGGAGCGGTCGAAGTCGCCGGGTATGCATTTCGTGGTCCTTGCGTTGCTCCTATTTTCCAAGGTATTCGATCCACGATCAGCACGAGTTCGCTCGGATTGAAAGCTGGTTTCGTTGCGAGGGAAAAATTATTTCGTCGGGAGCACCGACTTGGAGTCGGATCAGCAACTGCAATCATTTGGAACGCTGGGCTACATCACACTGAGCGCTTGCCAATGGCGGTTTATTGCGGTGAATTAGCGCCATGACCTCCCGAACATTCCGTTCCCTGGTTCTGTTCATCGCCATGGCCGTGGCCTCTTCAGGCGCTCCCGCTCGGGCGCAGAATGTCTCGACGAATGCGACATCAGCCAACGCCAATCGCATCGTCCTGAGCACGCAGGGCACAAATATCATCAATCGCAACATTTACGGCCACTTCGCGGAACATCTGGGCCGCTGCATTTACGAAGGCATCTGGGTCGGGCCAGACAGTCCAATTCCCAACACGCGCGGCATTCGCAACGATGTTGCCAATGCTTTGCGTGCGCTGAAGATTCCCGTTCTGCGCTGGCCGGGCGGATGTTTTGCAGATGAGTATCATTGGAAGGATGGCATAGGGCCGCGGGAAAAACGGCCGTCCATGATCAATACGCATTGGGGAGGCGTGGTGGAGAATAATCACTTCGGAACGCACGAGTTCATGGACCTCTGCGAACAGATCGGTGCAGCACCTTATGTGTGTGGAAACGTCGGAAGCGGAACGGTCCAGGAAATGATGGAGTGGGTGGAGTATATGACGTCGAGTGCGGATTCCCCCATGGCCAACCTGCGGCGCCAGAATGGGCGCGCCGAACCGTGGAAGCTTCCGTTTTTTGGCGTCGGCAACGAAAGCTGGGGCTGCGGCGGCAATATGACCCCCGATTACTACGCGGATTTGTATCGCCGCTACAACACGTTCGTGAAGAACTATGATCGTGCGAATCCAGTGACCCGCTTTGCATGTGGCGCAAACGGGGGGGACACGAATTGGACAGAGGTGGTGATGCGTGATGTCGGCCGCCGCATGCAGGGGCTGTCTCTGCACTATTACACTGTTCCCCGCACCTGGCGCGAGAAAGGATCAGCAACGCGTTTTGATGAATCCGAGTGGCACACCACTTTGCGCAAGGCGCTTGAAATGGACGATCTCGTTACCCGCCACGGCGCGATCATGGACAAATATGATCCGCAGAAGCGCATCGGGATGATCGTCGACGAATGGGGAACGTGGTACGATGTGGAGCCAGGCACGAACCCGGGATTCCTGTATCAGCAGAATACGTTGCGTGATGCGTTGGTTGCCGCGATTTCGCTGAACATCTTCAACGAACATTGCGATCGCGTGACGATGGCAAACATCGCCCAAACGGTGAACGTGCTGCAAGCGATGATCCTGACCCACAAGGAAAAGATGGTGCTGACGCCAACGTTTCACGTGTTTGAAATGTACTCCGTTCACCATGATGCGACGTTGCTGCCCGCGACGATTTCGTCGAGGCGATACATCTCGCAATCGCAGGAAGTTCCACAAATCCACGCGTCGGCATCGAGGGATAAAGCGGGGAGAATTCATGTGACGCTTGCCAATTTGAATCCGAACGAGGCTGCAGAGGTCGCCTGTGAATTGGCGGGTTTGGGCGGCAAAAAGGTGAGTGGCCGGGTGTTGACGGCTCCTGCGATCAACTCACACAACACGTTCGACAATCCCCACGTGGTGAAGCCTGCGCCTTTCAACGATTGCAAGGTGAACGATTCGGGATTTACGACCACACTGCCGCCGAAGTCGGTGGTGGTTCTTTCGCTGCATTAATGGTTGGACGTGTCCGTTTCGGTGCCAAAACGGGTTACGCGAATTACCCAATTTTAGCGAATTGAAGAGAGGGCTTTAACCACGGATGGACACGGATCCACGCGGATACGGAAAAGGCAAGACAGCATTTAACCACGAATCACGCGAACCACACGAAACCCGGCGTGGGAAGGGTGAATGCAATGAAACGTTTCACAGCGATTCGCGAATGATCAGCGCCGCAAGCAGCCAAGACCGCTGTGCCTGTCGTGCTTATACCGCCGTCCGGGGTCAAACAAAATAACCTCACGCGAAGGCCGCGAAGGGCGCGGAGGAGAGGCTTTGAACAGGAACACGCAGAGATCACTGAGAGCCCGTTGTCCGTAGTTGGTTGATGGTTAAGGGTTGAGGGTCTTTGGTTGAGAGTTGAGTTCTTCCGCGGTGCGTCGTCCCTTCGTCCTTTGGTCCTTTGGTCCCTTGGTCCCATCCTCATCTCTCGCCGTGTGTGTGCTGTGATTGTCCCCCATGGGACGAGGTTTCGGCTGAGAAGAAGCGTCACTGCGGGGCGGCGGGTTGAAGTTCCCCTTTGACCCTTGCGGCGGCAGAACATAGCTTTCGCCCGTGCAGAAGGGCAACGCCAGCACGTTTGATTCACCGCAGGTGCGCTTCATCTCGCGCATGCCGCTGCCCCGTTCCTACTCGAACTTTCTCGGCCGGAAATTATTTCGATTCCTGCTCACGATCCAGGGACTGGGCGCCTTCACCCTGATCACGCTTGGCGTGTTGCTTACCAAAATGGGGGTCGCTCGCAAATTGATCCGCCCGCTCATCGTCTTTCAAATCTCGCGGTCCGGAGTTCGGCTGCTTCCCATGTTCCTGTTTCTCGCGGGCGCGACTGGCCTTGTTGTGATTGGACAGACCGTCTCGTGGGCAACACGGTTTGGGGCAATCAATTATCTCGGAACCATCATGGTGATTGTTGTGGTGCGGGAATTGGGGCCCTTGATCGCGGCGTTGCTCATTCTTTCACGCGTCGGCGCTGCAAACGTGATCGAACTCGGCACCGCCCGCGCCACGGGTGAAGTCGAGGCGCTGGAAGCCTTGGGGATTGATCCGATTCATTATTTTGTCGTGCCGCGAGTGATCGGAATGGCAGTCGGGTTGTTTGCGCTGACCGTCTATCTCATTCTGGGAACTCTTGCGAGCGGTTACCTTTGGGCGTTTCTGCAGGACGTGCCGCTTCGGCCCGGCGATTATTTTCGGCAACTGGCCGGCGCCCTGTCGGGACTCGACTTCGCGTTGCTTGCGCTCAAGACCTTGTTGTTTGGATTCATCATTGCATTGGTCACCTGCTATCACGGGCTGGCCCAGCCTCTGCGGCTGGAGGAGGTTTCGTTTGCGACAGTGCGCGCCGTGGCGCAAAGCGTGATTGCCTGTGTGCTTCTGGATGCCGTGTTCATCCTGATTTATCTCGTCGTCGCATGAATGTTTCCGCCGCCACTTCAGTTCCAGTTCTTGAGATGCGCGGAGTCGCAGTGGGGGCGTTGCGCGATCCCGACGCGGTCATGATCAGCGATGTGAACTGGTCGGTGAACCGCGGGGAGTTCTGGGTGGTCGGCGGCCTGCAGGGTTCGGGAAAAACGGATCTCGCGCTCCTGGCTGCGGGTTTGATGCCGCCGCTTTCGGGAACGTATCGATTCAACAACGAGCCGATGCCCATGTTCGATGAAAACCGCCTCGCCGAACGGCTGAAACTCGGCTTGGTCTTCGATGGTGGACAGCTGCTGAACCACCTTACCGTTTCAGAAAATATCGCGCTGCCGCTGCGTTATCATCGCGATCTTTCGCCAGCGGAATCGCGCGACGAAGTGCGGCGGCTGTTGGACCTGATGGATCTTTCGGCATTTGCCGACAACACTCCCGGTGCAATTGGCCGAACCTGGCAACAGCGCGTGGGTCTCGCGCGGACACTCATTCTCCGGCCCGAGGTGGTGATCATGGACAACCCTTTGGGCGGCCTTGATCTGCGGCATCGGAGCTGGTGGTTGAACTTCCTCGGTGAACTTGCAGCGGGACCTGCATGGTACGGTTCCACGCCTATGACGCTGCTGGTAACGACCGATGACCTGCGGATCTGGCGCAACAGGGGGCATCAGTTTGCAATTATCAAGGACAAGCGGCTTGAGGTGCTCGGAGCGTGGAGTGAGGTGGAGCGTTCCATGGACCAGCAGGTGCGTGAATTCATGACATCGGCGCAGCATTCGGTTTGAAGCACACTTAACCAAACTATGGCCCTACAGGATCTGACACCGCAGCTTCGGACCCGACTCAGCCGGATGGAACGCGCGGTTGGGTGGTTTGTGATCATAGCCACCGCGCTCCTCGTCTTCGGCTTCGGCTATTACATCTATAACATTGCCGCGCGCAAAGGCTGGTTCACGCCCAAGTTCCAGTATCAAACCGGTCTGAACAACGCCGCCGGTTTGAAGGAGGGCAACAGCGTGATGCTCATGGGAAAATCCGTTGGCGAAATCACCCGCATCGTGCCGAATGCGCCCGATGATTACTATGGCATGACGGTCTACTTCCAGGTGTTGAAGCCTGACTACGGTTACATCTGGGACGATTCGCGCGTGAAGGTGTCGTCGGATTTTCTGGGAAATCGTTTCCTGGAAATCACCAAGGGCGCATCGGGTGTGCCCACGATCGATGAGAACACCAACCGAGTGGCGGTGGCGATGCTGCGATCTGACTTGATCCGCAGTGCGCGCGCGGAGAAGGCGGTTCAATTGCGAAGCGCGAACCCGGATATGGCACGCACGAATGCTGCGGGATTCGAATGGCTGGTTGGATACGAATTAAAACAGGTTGTCGCGGCAAATCGCGCACGCTTTTACACCAACCTGGAATCTGTGTACTGGCTTGACCCTGACGAATCGCCTGCGTTGAACGAGCGGCTGGAGGCCGTTGCGAACCAGGTGGAGGAGGCATTGCCCAACATTTTGAATCTGACGAACCAGCTCGCCGCGGTGCTCTCCAATTCCGCGGTTTTGATGTCGCATCTGAGCGACGTTGCCGTGGCGGCGCGACCGGCGGTGAGCAACCTCGCGCTGATCACGGCGAATCTCGACAAGCCTGGCTCGCTTGGCGAATGGCTTCTGCCGACGAATATCAACCAGCAACTGGACAGCGTGCTTGGCGAGGCGGGTTCGACTTTAAACAGCGCGAACACGAATGTGGCGATGCTGGCGCACAGCCTGAACGAGACGCTGATCAGCTTGGCTGGCATCACGAGCAATCTCAACACGCAGGTCCAGCAAAACACGAACATCGTGAGCCAGATTTCCAAGGCCATCGTGGATGCCGACAATCTTGTGCAGGGATTGAAGCGGCATTGGCTGTTGCGATCGGCGTTCAAGGAAGAGAACGCGGAGGGCAGGGAAGAAGAGGAGCGGGAGAAAGGTTCGCGGCGGCCGATTCTCTCCCCGCGGGATGCCGCGCGCTGACGTTCAACAGGGCGCCGGCTTGCAGCCGGCTTAGGGTTTTTTTTGCGGGAGGCGCCGGACTTGTACAGCAGTGGTCCCGGATTTCTCAAGTTTGGGGCGGTCATTGTCGATCGTCGTAAGCCGACTGCAAGTCGGCGCTCCGGCTCGGGTGCGTTTTTGTATAGCGGTACGCCGCTGCGCGCAGTGCGGTTTACGATTTGAACTTTCGGGAGCGGCTCCTTACTCTCGCCGCCTTGCCGCCAAATTGCGGCATTATAATTATGGCTAAGCTATTCCTTGGGATCGATTCCAGCACGCAGAGCCTCAGCGCCGTGATCATTGATTACGACACGCGCAAAGTGGTTTACGAAAAGTCACTCAACTTCGACAGCGCATTGCCGGACTACGGAACGCAGAACGGAGTGTTGCCGCATCGTGATCCGCTCGTGAAGCACAGTTCACCGCTCCTGTGGGCGGAGGCCCTGGACATGCTGTTTGCGCAGATGCAAAAGGATGGCGTTGCGCTCGGCGAAGTTCTCGCCATCAGCGGCAGCGGCCAGCAGCACGGCTCGGTGTATCTGAACGCTGGCGCCGCTGAAGCGTTCGCCAAGTTGGGCAAAGCCAGGAGCCTCGTCGGAGGATTGCGCGGGGTCTTTTCGCGACGCACCTCGCCAATCTGGATGGATTCCTCAACGGCTGAAGAATGCGCTGAGGTTCGCGCGAAGCTTGGGGGCATCAAGGCAACGGCACAGAAAACAGGGTCGGACACCTTTGAACGATTCACGGGCCCGCAGATTCGAAAGTTCTACAAACAGGATCGCGAAGCCTACCACCACACCGCGCACATCGCGCTCGTCAGCTCCTTCATGGCTTCGATCCTCGCCGGAAAAATCGCGCCCATCGACCACGGGGACGGCGCGGGCATGAACCTCATGGACATCCGCGCGAAGACCTGGCACGCGGATGCATTGAAGGCGACAGCCCCGGGACTGCGCAGGAAGCTGCCGCCGCTCGCGCCGTCGTCGCAGTTGATCGGGCGCGTCTGTCCTTACTTCACGCGGAAGTATGGATTGAATCCGGAAGCGCAGGTGCAGGTTTGGTCCGGGGACAATCCCTGCAGCGTGATTGGTTTGGGCCTTGTGAGCGAGGGCAGGGTGGCCATCAGCCTGGGAACCAGCGACACGTATTTTGGATCCATGAAACGCTGCCGGACGGACGAGCACGGGGAAGGGCATGTATTCGGGTCGCCAAACGGGGATTACATGACGCTGATCTGTTTCAAGAACGGGTCCCTTGCACGCGAAAAGGTGAGGGAGCTGTACGGCATCAAAACCTGGGAGGCGTTTGGCAAGGCGCTGGCCGCCACTCCGGTCGGCAACAACGGGGCGATCCTGCTGCCGTGGTTTGAGGCCGAGATCGTGCCGCGGGTAAACACGCCGCTGCTGCATCGTTTTGATCTCAACGAGAAGGACGCGGCGGCACATTGCCGGGCAATAGCGGAGGCGCAGATGATGTCGATGCGATTGCATTCTCGCTGGATGAAGGTGAAGCCGGAATGCATTTACGCGACGGGCGGCGCGTCCACGAACATTCCTTTGCTGCAGGTGATGGCCGATGTGATGAATTGCCCGGTCGTACGAATTGAAGTTTCAAAAAGCGCGGCATTGGGCGCTGGGATTCGCGCGGCGCACGGCTGGCTGCTCGCGAATGGCAAGAAGCCGAAATGGGAGGAAGTTGTCCGCGGTTTTGCCGATCCCATCCCCAAATCCGAAATTCGGCCACAACCGAAAGCCGTGGCGATTTACGACAAGCTGATTGAAAAGTACGCGGCGTGTGAAGCGGCCGCGCTGAAGACCGCGAGGTGTTGAGGCGCGGGCGTGGGGCGGAACGGGTTTGCGGCCATCGATGTCCTCCTTCGCCGGCGAACGGAGGAAGATGGAGTCTGAGACGAACGCCCTCGTAATTACCTGTGCAGACTTCATCCAACTCCCTCTCTTCCACTCGGAGCAGAGGAGAGGGCTGGGGAGAGGAGGAGTGTTTGAATTTGGAAACCCTCTCCCCCGGCCCCTCTCCCGCTCCTGCGTCGCAGACGAGGGGCTTTTCGAACTCTGTTTCGTGGAATGGAGTTGTTCCGGATCGCGATAGTTTTCAGTGCACACCTTGTGCAAACAGGTTTCTATCGGTGTCAAACCGGTATATGTTGCGCATGCCAATATGAGCCAAACGAACGAACCGCCAGTGCCGCCGGAAAACGGGAACTGCCTGGCACGTTCTGTCGCGCAGGCCATGGGTGAAGAGCCAACCCTCGAGGCGGTCACGATCGACCGCGCCCGCCAGAAGATCTCGGTCGCCACGCTTGGCAGGACCGACGAACCCCGCGTCACGGGCACCGTCTCGGACACCATTCAACGGGCATATGAATCAAGCCGGGAACATCATTGCATGTTGATCGAAGGCGAGGGGAAGTGTGCCACGTGCGGCGCGCCGCTTTCGGAGGAACAACAGCGCCGTATTTCCATTGAGCATCATGGAGATCAAACGACGATATCGCGCGTCACCTGTCCCACGGCTCCGAAGTTCTGGCGATGGCGCGATATCCCGTGGCCGAAGGTCGTTCAACGTGATGTTGAATTTGTTGAGGATGAGGAACACGCCGAACACCACATCAACGAATGGAAGGCGCAACTTGCGCTGGCAGCCGCGTGCGGCGTGCTCGGGCTGCTGGCGGCCTATGTCGTGCCTGCCGCCTGGCGGGTTCCGGTTTTCCTGCTGAGCTACCTGGCGGGCGCGTGGTTTCCAGCGGAGGAAGTCTGGGAGCGGTTGCGTCAGCGCGCCATCGACGTCCATTTCCTCATGCTTGCTGTCGCCGCGGGCAGCGCCAGCATTGGAGCGTGGGGCGAAGGCGCAACGCTGCTGTTTTTGTTTTCGCTCTCAGGCGCGCTGGAGCATTTCGCCCTGGGCCGCACGCAGAAGGAGATCCGTTCGCTGTTCCGTGACGCTCCGAAAACGGCCCTCGTGATTGAGCGAAATGGAACCGAGTCGGAGGTGCCAGTCGAGTCGCTGCAAGTCGGGATGCGCCTTCTCGTCAAACCAGGCTCCCAGTTCCCCGTCGACGCTGAAATTACGCGCGGCAACACCGCGGCCGATGAATCGAATCTCACGGGCGAAGCAATTCCGGTCGACAAAGCGGTGGGCGACGCCGTGCTGGCGGGCACGATGAACCTTTGGGGTGCGGTGGAAGTCATCGTGCAGAAGCCCGCCGCCCAGAGTGCGCTGCAGAAGATCATTCGATTGATTCGTGAAGCGCAGCACCAGAAAGCGCCCGCGCAACAATTCACGGACAAGTTCAGCACCTATTATACGTACTTCGCGCTCGGCCTTTCCGTCGTGATGTTTTTCGTTTGGTGGCTGGCATTGGGACTCGAACCGTTCACTTCCGCTGGAGAAACCCGCAGTGCCTTCTATCGCACCATGACGTTGCTGGTCGTGGCGTCGCCCTGCGCGCTCGTGCTCTCGATTCCTTCAGCGGTGCTCGCCGCGATTGCGTGGGGCGCGCGTCAGGGGATTTTGTTTCGCGGGGGCGCCGCCGTTGAGAAGCTGGCGAGCGTTGACGTGGTCGCTTTGGATAAGACGGGAACGTTGACCACGGGGGAGTTGCGCGTGGAGAAGGTAGAGAGTTTCCCGGCGGGGAATGAAGGCGAAGTCGCGCGGCTCGCATTCTCGCTGGAACGTCTTTCCACGCATCCACTCGCCCGCGCCATCACCCGTTACGGCAAGCAGCAGCAACTCGCGCCGCTGGACCTGAAGGAGTTCGCGTCGGTTACGGGACAGGGACTGCGGGCGCGTCATGCAGAAAACCTGTGCCTGCTCGGACGGCGCGATTGGGTGTTAAGTCAAAGTGACCCTGGTAGCGCCCCGGAACAACCCGCTGCAAGCGCCCCAGGTTTTTCGGAAATCTGGGCGGCAGCGGGAACGCTGCTTGGAAGAATCATTCTGCGCGATGACGTCCGGCCTCAGGCGCGTGCGGTCATGCAGCAGTTGAAGAAAGAAGGGTTGCGGACTGTCGTGCTGACAGGTGACCGGCAGGCCACCGCCAGTCATTTGAAAACTGAACTGCAGTTGGACGACGTGCGGGCTGAATTGACACCCGAGCAGAAGGTCGGCGCCATCCAGGGTCTCACGGAAGAAGGGCGGAAGGTGGCAATGGTGGGCGATGGCGTGAACGATGCCCCGAGCCTGGCTGCGGCGTTCATCGGCGTTGCCATGGGCGCGCGCGGATCGGATGCCGCGCTGGAGCAGGCTGACGTGGTGCTGATGCATGACCGGCTGGAAAATTTTCTCGCCGCTTTTCGCCTCAGCCAGCGCGCGCGTGCGATCATCCGCCAAAACCTCGTGGTGTCGCTCGGGACAGTCGCAGTGCTCGTGGTATTCGCCATCATCGGAAAAATTCCGCTGACGCTCGGGGTCATCGGCCACGAAGGCAGCACCGTGATTGTAGTCATGAACAGCTTGCGGCTCCTGTTTGGCGCCAACCACCTGAAGGACGAAGCCTAAGCGGCTGTTGTTGATGCCGAGGAAATCACCCATTCGTTTAGTGCCTTTCAGCCTTTGTTTGCGCGCATTGCAGGATTTCATTCAAACAGTGTAAAATCCGCCAAACTGTTCCCGCCGCGATCCCAGTCGCTTGCAACTAAATGCCTCGCCGACGTGGCTCAATCGGGTGTTTTCACGTGAGAAGGTGCGAATGGCATGCACCGTGCGAAGGGATGCCGCATGTCAGGAAACTACAGGAACAGAATGGGGACGCCCTCGAACGGAGGGTCGGACGCGATGAATGCGGATGGCGCCCGTAGCCTTCGAGTTTGGCTCGTGGACGACAGCGAAAACTTTCGCGTGCTATTGGCCGCGTTGCTCGAGGACGAGAGCGGGTTCAAATGTGAACGGCAGTTCCCTGATGCGGAGTCGGTATTGGAAGCCCTCGGATCAGGTCACGGACCCGACGTGATTCTGTTGGATGTGCGCATGCCAGGCATGGGCGGGGTGGCGGCAGTGGCGCCGATTCGTGAACTCGCTCCGGCGACACGTGTCCTGATGTTGACCACATTTGGCAATGAGGAAGCGCGTGCCCAGACTCTGCACGATGGTGCCACGGACTTTTTATTGAAGAGCTACTCTGTCCAGGAGATCGCTGAACGGGTGCGATCGGCGATGACATTTCCGCTCGAGGCATCTGCCATCCATGCGCATGCCGCCGTCAAAACTGAAGCGATTGAACACCGTGACGGTTCGCCAACGGTGCACCGCGCAATCCCGAAGCATAAATGCCGGAGCAACCGTCTCGTGCGCGGCTTCCAATGCGTTCGTGGCTGGCTTGCGGTGTTTGCAAGGTGAGCGGCGGGACGGTGGAATTTGCCGGCGGATTTTCACCTTCAGGGCTGAATCTGGTTAGAACGCGCGATCAACTTTGAGGAAACCTCAGGGATCCTTGTTCCCGCTGGCATCCGTCCTGGATTCGACCTCTTCGACGCCGATGGTTTCGTCGACCTTGGGCAGGAGCGCGCGAACAAATGCGTTGCGCAGAATCCCGCCGATTGTTGCCCAGACATCGATGTCCGTTTTCTCGAAGTTCCCCTGCAGGGGGATTCGCGTTGCGAGTTGATTTTCAGGCTGGTTTTTAAACAGAGCGCCGACTCCGGCAACGATTGCCTGCCAGAATTTCTGCAGCACGTTCTTCTTGCGCTCCTTGTCCCAATCGAAGATGTCGAGGTCCTGGAAGAACGGTTTCACATAGCCTTCGTAACGGCCGTCGGCGGCGGCAACCTCGGTGAAGAGCTGGAACGTGCCGCTTTGGACGTCGAACTTTCCGTAGGCGCGCATGAAATCGTTCAGCGCAACCAGGTTCACGTTTGTGACCCCGGCCGCGAGCTCGAACGTGGGCTGCTTCTCCAACGGGTTCAGTCGCAGGACGAGATCGAACTCGCCATCGCCGATGGTTTTTCCGCGCGCGACCACGCCCGCCGGGAGGCGATCCTTCACTTCACGGGAGTTCGTGAGGTTCGTGGCCGTGGCGTACAGGTTGGTTATGTAGATATCGACCTTGGGTTCGCGATGAAAATCCCGGAAACGGATGTCGCCGTTGTTGACCTGAAAACGATTGAGGTTAAACGGAAATAAACTTTCGAGGCTGCGCTTGCCTTCCTCGCCGACGCCCGTTTGTTGCTCTGTTTCCGAGGGACCATTTACGAAGTTGAGCTGGGGTCGATGCAGTTCCACTTCGCCGACAAGCGACCCGTGAAAAAGTTCCTTCCATTGGACTGAAAGATCAACTTCGGGAATGCTCAAAAAGGGAACGGGGACCTGACCTTCAACTTTCTCTAGCTTGAGCCCCTTGATTTTGTAAGCACCGCGGATCAGTTGCATGTCGATGTCTGCGACGCTGCCGCGGTATTCGGGAATCGTGTTCAGCTGCTGGTTGACATAACGCTTCACCACATGCGGCAAAGCGAGGCGTGCGGCGACGATCAATACAACCAGGGAGACAATCGTCCACCGCAGCCAGACTGCGATGGAATGCCACCGGGATTTCACCTTCGCTCCTGCTGTCTGCGCCATGGCGGAAACATTCGGGAAAGGCAGGACGGGAGCTATGGGGTGATCGCCGACAAGTTGCCGATGAACCTCCCGGGCTGCAAAGCGGACGAATCAACGCGGCCGGGCGTAGCTTTGCTCGCAATTCGAAGAATGCCCGTTCAGGACGCCAACGCTGTCGAGCAGATTGCGGAGGTCGACCGGAAGGAACGGTTTATACAGGAGGGCTGCAAAGCCGATCAGCCGCGCCGACGCGGTGTCCATCGCAGTATGATTACCCGTCATCAAGACGACCTTTGCGTCCCGGCGAATGGCGCGGATGGCGTGGCACAATTCCAAGCCGTTCATGCCTGGCATTTCTAGATCGGTAATGACAAGCGAGACCTCCTCGGGCTGGATTTCGAAAGCCTTGAGCGCATCTTCTGCGGATTCGAAACACAAGATCTCAGCGTCCGTCAGCAATTCCATCATCGTGGAGATCACTTGAAGGATGCCGCGGTTATCGTCGACGACAATCCATTTGGAATGGCTGCCTTGTGTCTCCCAATCGTTCTCGGACACTGCTTTATTCACTTGGTCGCATCGTGGATGAAAAATCACATTTGTGAAGGGAGGGATATCCCTACCATTCGAAGCCGTGCGTGCGCCGGGAGGGTTCCCGGCGCACTGGCATCTTAGCGATTCCGGGCGTCAGTTTGCGGGGGGCGATTGCCAGGGCGCGGACCACCCGGCCGGCCTTCGCGACGGGGGCGTTCTCCATCGGGGCGGCCGGCTCCTTCCGGACGCGGTGGGCGAAGTTCCTGGCGCGTCAGGCTGCCGTCGCCGTTCTTGTCCAGCGATCGCAACGCTGCAGGCGCGTTGTCAATTTCGCTGGCGTCGATCGTTCCATCGTGGTTGGCATCAAGGACGGCGATGATAGGCATGGGAGGGCGGGGGCCACCGTCTGGCCCGCCTTGCCGCGGACGAGGTCCATTGCCCGGCTCGTCCTGCGCGAGCAATGGGGTTGCGGTTGCGGCGAGGGCGAGCGCGGCCATTACGATTGTAGTATGGAGTTTCATATGTGTTGCGACCTCCAGCCATAGCGCTGCGCGGGTCAGTCGTGACCCGGCATTGAACAGCGTTACGTGGCTTTCGGTTTTCATGACGCCACTCTACGCGCCTCCACCTTAAGCTAATGTGAAGGCGAAAAGAAAAAACGGACCGCCGGATCACGCGCGACCAGCGTTGTTCGCGCGGAGACCTTCCGCGCAATGTTCGTGGCTCAAATTGAAGATGAAGAGGCGGTGGGACGGGAAACGATTCCCTCGCGAGAGACCGCGGCTCCGCTTATGCCAAGACGATGTGCCAGATCGGATAATTGATCGCGCAGACCTTCCGGCAGCCGATCGCCCAGTGAATCGTAGAACGCGCTGATCGACGCCACTTCCCGTTGCCAGCCCGCTGTATCGACCGCGAGTAACTCGCGAATATGTGAATGGGAAATTTTCAGCCCAGAGAGATTCAGATCGCCTTCGGCAGGAATGCGGCCCATCGGAGTGAGTTCCGCTTCAGCGCTGCCTTCAATGCGGCGGCAGATCCATTCGAGCACGCGGCTGTTTTCGCCATAGCCGGGCCAGAGCCACTGGCCTTCGGCATCTTTTCGAAACCAGTTCACAAAGAAAATCTTCGGAAGGGCGGTGCGCGAGGTGCGATTTGGAAACGACAGCCAGTGCGCGAAATAATCCCCCATGTGATAGCCGCAAAATGGGAGCATCGCGAATGGATCCCGCCGCACGACCCCCGTTTTCCCTGCAGCCGCGGCTGTGGTTTCGGATCCGCACGTGGAACCCAAAAACACGCCGTGCTCCCAATTGAGTGCTTCGCAAACCAGGGGGATGGTCCTCGCGCGACGGCCGCCAAACAGGATCGCGGAGATTGGAACGCCTTCCGGCTTTTGCCAATCGGGGTCAATGACGGGACACTGCGCCGCGGGCGCCGTAAACCTGGAGTTCGGATGGGCGCCCTTGCGTCCGCACGTTGGCGACCACAGATCACCCTGCCAATCAATCCCGGCGGAGGGTGCGGGAGTGCCCATGTCTTCCCACCAAACGTCGTTGTCTGCCGTTTGAACGACGTTGGTGAAAATCGTATTCTGACGGCATGCAGCAAGAGCATGGGGATTGGATCGGGCGGACGTGCCTGGAGCGACTCCAAAAAATCCAATTTCCGGATTCACCGCATACAATCTGCCATCGCAGCCAATGCGCATCCACGCGATGTCATCGCCGACGGTCGTCACTTTCCAGCCGGGCAACGAGGGTTCCATCATGGCGAGGTTGGTCTTCCCGCAGGCGCTCGGAAATGCAGCCGCAATGTAATGCTTCCGTCCGTTGGGGGATGTCAGGCCAAGGATCAACATGTGTTCGGCGAGCCACCCTTCATGGCGCGCCATGAAGGATGCGATGCGCAACGCCAGGCACTTTTTCCCAAGCAACGCATTGCCGCCATAACCGGAACCGTAGGACCACACGGATGGTTCCTCTGGAAAGTGCGCGATGTATTTGCGTTGGGGATCCGGTTCGCACGGCCAGGGTGTGTCGGTTGCGCCTGGCAAAAGCGGCGCACCCACCGAGTGCAGGCAGGGCACGAACGGTCCATGACTTCCGAGTTTCTGCAGCACAGCCGTGCCCATCCGCGCCATGATGTATGTGCTTGCGACCACATAGGGCGAATCCGTCAATTGAACGCCGACCTTGCACAGCGGAGAATCCAACGGTCCCATCGCAAATGGAACAATGTACATTTTCCGGCCGCGCATGGACCCTTTGAAGAGCTCAAGGAGTTTGAGTCGCATCGCGGCGGGGTCCGCCCAGCGATTCGTTGGCCCTGCTGATTCCGATTCGGCTGTGCAGATGAAAGTGCGGTCTTCCAATCGCGCCACATCACTGGGATGCGAGCGCACCAGATAGGATCTGGGGCGCTTCGCGGGATCGAGGCGCACAAAACTTCCCGTCCGCACGAGCGATTCACACAAAGCATTGTGCTCCTCCGTCGAGCCGCTGCACCACACGACATCATCGGGTGTGCAGAGCGCGGTCATTTCATTGATCCATGACAGAAGTTTGCGATGGTAAACGGAATCTCGAATCGAGTGGCTCATAAGTGTTCTCAGACCCGTGTCCCTGGATGGCGCCCGTCGAAACTATGCCACACACCTCCGCGAGCCGAACCAAAAAACGTTCGGAGGTTTGCAATATTCGGAGGGATTCTATTGTGAATCAGGGGTTTAGTTCTGAAGCGGGGCAACATGCGCTGGCCCGGGAGACTGGGGGCTCGGTGGTGGATCTGCATTCGAAATGAACATTGAGGATACGATAGGCTACATGAACGCCGTTCCGGCCTGCGTGGTTTGCGGCAAGAATCTGGAGGGCGGCGGCGGCTTCGCAAAGTTGAAACGGGGGAACGCGATGCTGGAACTCTGCAGTCCTTTATGCCTGGAAACGTTTCAGAATGGACCTGAACCGTTCCTCAAACGGTTGTATCGCATCAATTACTTTAGGGAGCTCGCCTTGCTGCAAAAGTCGGATCAGCCGATCTCGTGACTGTTTAACCCGGAAGAGGCAATGAAGAAGTGGGATAGCCACGAGTGAATGCAATGCAGGCAGATCCGCAGCAGGAATTTTCGTAGGATCCTTTAGTCGTTGCAGTCCATGTTCATCAGGATTATTCGAGGTACGGATTTATGCCGGCGGGCGAGCAGCCTTGACACACTGGACGCCTTGCCCATTCTTCGCGCGAATGGCACTCGCGCCCAGTTCGCTAAACGCTCTCCGGGAACTTCTCGGCACCGAAAATGTGCTCACCGAGCCAGAGGATCTCATCCCGTATTCGTTCGATGGAACCGCTGCGCTCAAGCAGATGCCGGGATGCGTTGCGTTTGTTCGCACCACCGAGCAGATCAGTGCGGTCCTGAGGCATGCGAACGCAGCACGCCTGCCCGTCGTCACACGGGGTTCGGGCACCGGCCTCAGCGGTGGAAGCCTGCCGTCTCCGGATTGCCTTGTGTTGTGCCTCGTCCGCATGGATCGGATCCTCGAGCTCGATACCGCCAATCTGACGCTGCTGGTTGAAGCGGGCGTCACGACGTTGCAGGTGGCCAATGCAGCCGAACACGCAGGTTTGTTTTATCCACCCGATCCGGGATCGATGAAGATCTCAACCATCGGCGGGAACGTGGCCGAAAATTCAGGCGGGTTGCGCGGATTGAAATACGGTGTCACGCGGAATTACGTCATGGGACTCGAAGTGGTGCTGCCCAACGGCGAAATAATGTGGACCGGAAACAAGTGCGTCAAAGACGTTGCGGGTTACTCACTGCGTGATCTGTTCATTGGCTCGGAAGGTACGCTCGGTGTGATCACCAAGGTGCTCTTGAAATTGATTCCCCGGCCCGCGGCGAAGAAGACGCTGCTCGTTACCTTCGCTCAAATGGACCACGCCGCCCAGACCGTTTCCGATATCATCGCTGAGCCAATTATTCCATGCACACTCGAGTTTCTCGATCGCACTACCATCCAATGTGTGGAGGAATACGCGAAGATCGGACTGCCGCGGGATTGCGGCGCTCTGTTGCTGATGGAATCCGACGGCCATCCCGCAGCCGTGGCCGGCGAAGCGGCGCAAATGGAATCCATTGCACGCTCAAACGGTGCGCTGGAAATTCGGATCGCGACCGATGATGCCGATGCCGCGCAGCTTGCAACCGCACGCCGCAGCGCGTTCTCAGCCCTCGCCCGGGTCGCGCCAACGACCATTCTCGAAGACGTCACAGTTCCGCGCAGCGAGCTGGCTAAAATGGTTCGATTCGTCGAGGCCACAGCGCGCAAGCATCAGCTGCGGGTCGGAACGTTCGGGCACATGGGAGATGGCAACCTGCATCCGACGTTCCTCATTGATGAGCGAAACTCCGATGAAATGCATCGCGTCGAGGAAGCGTTCCAGGAATTGTTTGCGGAAGCGATCCGTTTGGGGGGAACGATCACGGGCGAACACGGAATCGGCGTTGCGAAAAAGAGGTTTCTTCGCCAGTTCGCGGGTGACGCCCAGATGCGTGTCATGCAGGAATTCCGGCGGGCAATGGATCCGAACGGCATTTTGAATCCAGGGAAGATGTTTTAGGGCGTATTTGTTTGGTGGTGGGGGCGCGGTCGGAACAAGGTCGAACGTTTTGGGTTCGCACGTTGCTGTGGCGGAAACAGGCACACTCCGTCGTGAATCAATGAAGCTTTTCAAGTCGCGGATTTTTGTGGTTCTCATCGCATGTGAGCACGAACGTTCCGCGAATGCCGTCCGGGGTTATAAAGCGTTGGAGAAGCGAGGCCGGGAATTGCACGCGCTGGCCGGATCGACTCACGCCGACTGCATGGCGAACTCCTCCACGATAGTACTCGAGAAACTCATCAGGCGAGATGCTCAGTTCGAATTCGTAGCGATGCATGGGGGTACATTGCGCGCCCGGAAGCTTCAGCCGTTTTCGTTTCGCTTAATCTCCAACGGGACGCCATGGCGTAGCACGCGCCGATGTTTTTTCAGCACGAAAGGAAAAACAAGGACGATTGCAATTGCGCAGCAGCCGACATTGTTTTTGGGCCGGCCGCTGGCTCGTCACTCAAGGTCTAACCATTGACATTGGAGTTTTGGCCGATACTCTGTGCGAACCATTCCACGACCATCGTGAAGTGCTGAACCAAAGCCGTGGCTGAAAAAGACGATTATCTAGTGGACATGCTGGTTGATCTCGGGTTTGTGAGCCCCCAGCAGGTCACCGCACTCCAAACTGAAGCCCAATCTGCCGGAGTCGGTGTTGTCGATTTGATGCTGGCCAACAAGCTTGTCCGGCCAGCTGATGTCACCCAGGCCAAAGCCGCGCATTTCGGCGCGGAAGTGGTCAACCTCGGGGAAATCAAAATCGAGGATGACGTCATTGCAATGGTCCCCCGCCATATCGCGCGCAAGTATCGCGTTGTTCCCGTCTTCAAGCATGACAACACCCTGACGGTTGCGCTCGCGGATCCTTCGGACCTGGATACCATCGACAGCCTCGGGCATTTGCTGCACGCGGAGATTATTCACCAGGTCGCCTCCGAAGAAGACATCGAGAACGCGCTGAGCAAGTATTACGGCGGCGATCGAAAGGCGATGGAGCAGGACAGCCGATTTCAGGAAGTCATTCAGCGGCTGACTGAAGAACACGTTGAGGCGTCGCTGCCGGGCGCTGACGACGGAAAGGTTGTTGAGGCTGACGCCCCGTTGATCAAGTTGGTGAATCAATTGATTGTCGAGGCGTTCAAGCTTCGGGCTTCCGACATTCACCTGGAACCCCTGGCAAAGACTTTCCGTTTGCGCTATCGGATCGACGGCGTCCTGCAGGAAATGAAAGCTCCGCCGAAGCGGCTGCAAGCGGCGATCATTGCGCGGTTGAAGATTCAGTCGAACATGTCGATTGCCGAGCATCGCATCCCGCAGGACGGCCGCATCCAGACGCAGGTGGGTGCGAAGACAATCGATTTGCGCGTTTCCTGCCTGCCAACTAATCATGGCGAGAGCATCGTCATGCGTATTCTGGACAAGGAAGGTTTGAAGCTGGGGTTGCCTGAGCTCGGATTCTTTACGGACGATCAGCAGACGTTCGAACGCTTGATTGGACTTCCTGACGGCATTCTGCTGGTCACGGGCCCGACGGGTTCCGGGAAGACGACGACACTTTATTCCTGCCTGAATTTCATCAATCGTCCCGACCGAAAGATCATCACGGTCGAGGACCCTGTGGAATACATCCTGGCCGGCATCAACCAGGTGCAGGTGAATGAGACGGTGGGGTTGACGTTCGCGATGGCGTTGCGTTCGATTCTGCGCCAGGCGCCGAACGTGGTGATGATCGGTGAAATTCGCGACCTTGAAACGGCGTCCATTGCGATCAACGCATCGCTGACCGGTCACCTGGTGTTCTCGACCTTGCACACGAACGATGCGCCGAGCGCCGTGACGCGCTTGATTGACATTGGCGTGAAGCCGTTTCTTGTCGCCTCCTCGACGCGCGCGCTGATGGCGCAGCGGTTGGTGCGAAAGGTTTGCAAGCAATGTGCTGCCCCGAGCATGCCGACCGAAGCTGAATTGCGTTCGCTCGGTTTGGATGCGGAATCGATCAAGAATGCCACATTCATGAAGGGCAAGGGCTGCTCCAATTGCTCAGGCACGGGCTGCCGCGGCCGCTTCGGCATTTTCGAAATCTTCCTGGTGGACGACGAGGCGCGAAAACTCATCTACGAGAAGGTGCCTTCGTCGGTCCTGCGCACACGCGCTCGCGAGATGGGAATGCGCACACTCCGCGAAGACGGCATTCGCAAGGTGGTTGCGGGTTTGACGACTCCGGAAGAGGTCATTCGTGCAACGGTTGGAGACGTGGATTGACGTATCGAGGTGGAGTCGTGAAGCGTCAGGGCGTTCAATACTGCGGCGGGCTTCGATGCGGCACACCCGGCTGGGATTGCAAAACGGAACGGACTGTGCCCTGTCCAATTTCAGAAAACCTGTTTAAAACGAGTTAAGGCTTAGAATTCATGTCCTATTCGATGTCTGATCTGTTGCAGTTGGTGGTGTCAGAGGGAGCCTCCGACCTCCACATCCGCGTCGGAACCCCGCCAACGATCCGGGTTCACGGCATTCTGCACCGCGTGGAAGGCCCTGCGCTCTCGTCCGACGATGCTGAAGAGCTGATGCGCAGCATGTCTTCCGAGGATCACATCCAGCACGTGCGCGAAAAAGGCGGCGCAGACTTCGCATTCGCGTTCGGTGAAGCGGCCCGTTTCCGCGTCAGTGTGTTCAAGGAGAAGGGAAATTTCGGAATGGTCCTGCGGCAGATTCCGAGCAAGCTCCTGACGATTGAGCAAATCGGCATTCCGCCGTCGGTGAAGGAATTGTTGTACAAGCCGCGCGGATTGATCCTGGTCACGGGGCCGACGGGTTCCGGCAAAACGACCACCCTCGCATCGCTCCTGAACCTCGTGAATGAAGAGCGCGACGAGGTGCATCTGATCACGATCGAAGACCCGATTGAGTATTACCACAAGCACAAGAAAGCGCTCGTGACGCAGCGCGAGGTGCATGTGGATGTTCCGAGCTTTGCAGAAGCGCTGCGGCGCGCCTTGCGCCAGGATCCGGATATGGTGCTGGTCGGCGAAATGCGCGACCTGGAAACAATTGAGGCGGCGATCACCGCGGCCGAAACGGGCCACTTGGTTTTCGGCACGCTGCACACGACTGGCGCTGCCAAGACAATTGACCGCCTGGTCAATGCGTTTCCAACAAACCAGCAGGAAACAATTCGGATCCAGCTCTCGACCGTGCTGCAGGCGGTGATTTCACAATTGCTCATTCCCCGGGTTGACAAGCCGGGCCGCGTGGCGGTTTTTGAGATTATGATCAACACCCCGTCGATCGCGGCGCTGATTCGTGACAACAAGACGTTCCGCATCCAATCGGACATCCAGACGGGGGCCAAGTACGGCATGGTGACGCTGGATTCGTTCCTCGTTGAAAAGTATTTGCAGGGGATGATTGCACGGGAGGAAGTCATCACAAAGTCGCAGGATCCAATCACAATCCAGGCGAAACTGCAGGAGCTGGAACTGGCGCAAGCTGTCGGGGTGGATTCGAGCGGCAAGCAGCAGCAGCCCAAGACGTAATTCACTATGTCGGAAGAAATCTCAAATCCACTGCTGTCGCTCATCAAAGAACAGGGTCTCATTGACGACCTGCAATACGAGGAAGTGGCGGCCGAACACAAGCGCGCTGGCACCCCCGTCGGGCAGATTCTTCAGGACTTCGGCATCATGGATATCGATGCCATTCTCGAGACCATCAGTCATTACATGGGCGCGCCGGTGGTGGACCTGAAGAACGTCAATTTCTCTCCCGACCTCCTCAAGGCTATTCCGCCCAACACCGCCCGGATGTACCGCTGCGTTCCGGTGGGAACAGTCGGAAATGCGCTCCAAGTGGCTTTCGAGGATCCGCTGAATCCCGGCCGTGTCGATGAAGTGGGCTTCATTGTTAAGCGGGACGTGCAGCCGGCGATCGCAAATCCAGCGGAAATTGCCAAGGTGATCGATCGCCACTACGGCCAGGACGACACCGACAGTGTTTCAGAAATCCTGAAGGAACTTGGGGCAGATGAAGGGATTGCGAGGGAGGTCGAACAAATCGAAGCCAGCGATGACATTGCAACGGTTGCCGATCTTGCGGACGCGGCGCCGATCGTGCGTTTCGTTAATCTGGTGTTAATGCAGGCGGTGAAAGATCGCGCGAGTGACATTCACTTTGAGCCGTTTGAATCCGAATTTCGGATTCGATATCGCGTGGATGGGGCGCTGTACGAAATGGCCCCGCCTCCGAAACATCTCGCCCTGCCGGTTGTCTCGCGTATCAAGGTGATGGCGAGCCTGAACATTTCTGAACGGCGGCTCCCGCAGGATGGACGCATCAAGTTCACGCTTGGAAACCGGCAGATCGACTTGCGCGTTTCCACCTTGCCAACCGCCTTTGGTGAATCGGTGGTGTTGCGCGTGCTGGATCGTTCAGCCGTCAACATGGAACTCGAATCGCTCGGGTTTCCGAAGTACGTCTACGATTACATCACGGAGGCGATCCTGCGGCCGAACGGCATTTTCGTCGTTACCGGGCCGACGGGCTGTGGCAAGACGACGACGCTTTATTCCTGCCTTCGCCGGGTCAACACCATCGATTCGAAGCTGCTGACAGCCGAGGATCCCGTCGAGTATGACATTGAAGGGATCATGCAGGTAGCGATCAATGACGCTGCCGGAATGACGTTCAGCAAGGCGTTGCGATCGTTCCTGCGCCAGGACCCGGACATCATCATGGTGGGTGAAATGCGCGATATCGAAACTGCGCAGATTTCCATCCAGGCATCTCTTACGGGTCACCTGGTCCTGAGCACGCTGCACACGAACGATTCACCTGGCGCGGTGACGCGTCTTGTGGACATGGGTGTTGAACCGTTCCTGATATCTTCGACGCTCATGGGTGTTTTGGGGCAGCGCCTGGTGAGAACCATTTGCAAGCAATGCCGCACACCTTTTGAGCCGACGGAAAACCAGCTGGCCATGCTGAACCTGTCTCCGCACGACCTGGGTGACAAGGTGTTCTATTACGGGCGCGGCTGTTCCAATTGCAATGACACGGGTTACAAGGGCCGAAAGGGCATCTACGAGTTGCTTGTCGTAAACGACGCGATTCGCATGTTGATCAACGAACGCGCGCCGACGGTTGTTATGCGGCAAAAGGCGGTGGAACTGGGAATGGTTACCCTGCGAGAGGACGGATTGCGGGGAATTTTCGACGGTGACACCACCATCGAGGAAGTCGTGAAATACACCTAAGGAGAGGCTTATGCCGAAATTCAATTACGTCGCAATGGATCAGCGGGGGAAGGAGACCAAGGGCACCCTCGAAGTCACCAGCCAGAACGAGGCAATCAGCCGCGTGAAGGAGATGGGCCTGTTCCCCACGAAGATTGTCGAGATCGACAAGACGAAGGACAAGAAGGTTGAGAAGGCCAAGGCCGGGGCGCGCGGCGCAAAGCCGAAAGGCAAAAAGGGCCAGATCAACATCAGCATCCCGGGCCTCGGCGGCCGGGTGAAAACCAAAGTCCTGACAACCTTCACGCGCCAGTTGGCGACGCTGGTGGACGCTGGTCTTCCGCTGCTGCGCGGATTGCGGGTGCTTGAGAAGCAGGAGCGTAATCCAACCCTGAAAAAGATCATTGCCGAGCTCGCCCTGTCGATCGAGGGCGGCAGTACATTTTCCGAAGGCCTGGCTCAGCATCCCAAAGTTTTTAACCGTTTGTTCGTGAACATGGTGAAAGCCGGCGAACTGGGCGGTGTGCTCGAAGTCGTGCTTGCCCGCCTTTCCGAGTTCATGGAAAAAGCCCAGAAGATCAAGGGCAAGGTCAAGGCCGCGATGTTTTATCCGGTCGCGGTGCTGATTGTCGCGACAGTGATTCTCGGCATCCTGACGGTGATCGTCATTCCCAAGTTCAAGGAAGTGTTCGCGGGCCTCGGCGAAGGCCGTCCGCTGCCAGGCTTCACCTTGCTCGTCCTCGGCATCAGCGACACGATTCGAAACCATTTCATTGTCACTTCGATCAGTGTGATCGTCGCGGTCATCCTCTTTGTTCTCTTTATCAAGACCAAGTTCGGCCGGAAGGTCTTCGACAAGTTCAAGCTGAAGATGCCGGTCATCGGTCCCGTGGTGACCAAGATTTCCATATCGCGATTCACCCGCACGCTTGGAACCCTGGTTTCGAGCGGCGTGCCGATTCTGCAGGCGCTGACGATCGTCAAGGAAACGTCCGGGAACGTCATCATCGCGAACGCAGTGGCTTCTGTTCATGACAGCGTAAAGGAAGGCGAAACGATCACAGCGCCGCTTGAGGCATCCGGGGTTTTTCCGCCGATGGTGATTTCGATGGTGGACGTCGGTGAGCAAACGGGTGCCTTGCCGGAAATGTTGCTGAAGATCGCGGACAATTTCGATGACGAGGTCGACAATGCAGTCGCTGCCATGACTTCGTTGCTGGAACCGATCATGATCGTTTTTCTTGCTGTCGTGGTGGGCAGCATCGTCATTGCGATGTTCCTTCCGCTGATCGATCTGATGAACAACCTCGGCGGCGGCGCTGGCGGGGATTAGCAGCGAGTAGCTAATACAGGTTTCCCAAACCTGCTGCATCCCCGGGTTCCTTGTCGGCAGGGGTGAACCTCCACCATAGGAAGGGAGATCCGCGACACGGGCGGACTCGCAGTTTCAGCTACACGCGACGCGTTCGGCCCAACAACTTATTGACAAACAATCCAGCCGTGCGTAAATACAACGTAAATACATTGCATGGGCAATTGACTTACAGATCAGCTCGATATGGAGTTTGACTGGACCAATGTGCCTTTCGATTTGGATGGTTCTTTGACGGAAAGAGAAATCGAGGAGTCTTTTGAGGACCCGTTTGCCTTGAAGCTGCTGCCTGATTCGCCGCGATTCGCAGTTCAGGCGCGATTTTTTAACTTGGGGATGTCTGCTGGGGGGGTGGGGGTGTTCAGCGTTTATCGAACGAACGGAAAGCGCATTCGTGTTCTCTATGCGCGGACGTTCCAGCCGGAAGAACGGGTGTTCTATCAGCGCAAGATGGATCAGACCCTTGCGTAAACAATGCGGTTTTTGGCCCGAAAACGATTGCGATGCGAGCGTTCGCCCATTGGGAAGATGTGCCGATCTTCGACAGCGAATCTGCCGAGGCGGACTTCTGGTCGGAAAATAAGCCCGACCTGCGGCTCATGGAATCTGCGCTGGCTGGCAACACGGAATCCTCGGAATCCGTCACGATCACCCTGCGGATCGATCCGAGAATGCTGGCGAGAATCAAGCGGCTGGCCCGGTCGCGGTATTTGAATTATCAGAGCATGATCAAGCAATGGTTGAGCGAGCGGATGGAAGATGAACTTCGTGAAAAGTAACCTGCCTATGAAACGCGAAAACCTGAACCCCAAATCTGTCCCGGCGCCTCGGCGGTCTATTCTGGCGTTCACACTCATCGAATTGCTCGTAGTGATAGCGATCATCGCGGTTCTCGCGGGCCTTCTCTTTACCGCGATGCCGGCGTTCGCACGTGCGAAGGCGATGTCCACAGCCCGCGCTGAGATCACGCAAATCATGTCAGCGATCGATGCCTATAAGGGCAAATATGGCGTCTATCCGCCCGACAGCCCGCTGCGCGGCCCCGTGATGACGCCTCTTTATTACGAACTGATCGGAATGCAGGTGGTGAATAACGGGACGGCCTATCGAAGCCTGGATGGCAGTTACACCATTGGAACGAATGCCGTCGTGTCTGCCTTCGCGGTTCCCGGCCTCATCAACAGTTCGGCATCCACTGGCGCCACTGACGATCGTCCGGCCATCGAGTCGTTTCTCAAGAATTTGAAGCCCGCGCAGGTGGTTTCCAACAGCAACGTGAGACTCCTGGCATGCAGCGCGGATGACACCCTCATCTGGCGATATAATTCGTCCAATCCGACAAACAGCCCGCGGACCTACGACCTTTGGGTGGATGTGGTCGCTGGCGGAAAAACCAATCGCGTTGCCAATTGGAATGTTGCCCGCTGACACGTTCAAACCTGCTTCCCATTATGAACACAACTGCTGCTCGATCACCCTTCCCGCGGAAGGCGTTCACGCTTATTGAACTGCTCGTTGTCATTGCCATCATTGGCATCCTGGCCGCAATGCTCCTGCCTGCGCTTGCCAAGATGAAGGAGAAGGCAATGATCAATCGGGCGAAGAGCGAGATGGCCATGATCGTCTCGGGAGTCGAGCAATATTACAACACCTACAGCCGTTCGCCCGTTCCTGCGGATGTCTCCAAGTTGATTGTGTACGGCGACGGGCGGCAGGACGACATCACCTATGGCGGACAGGTTTTAAATCCCGGCAACCCGCGCTACGAACGCACCAATTCTGAGTTGATGTCGATCCTGATGGATTACGAAAAATTCCCCAACACGGGCGGTCCCACATTGAACGCGGGGCATGTAAAGAACGTGCAGCAAATCAAGTTCATCTCCCCAAAGATGACTGACAATGTGGCCAATGCGGGCGTGGGTCCCGACCTCGTCTATCGCGATCCATGGGGCAATCCCTACGTGATTTCAGTCGACCTCAACATGGACGATAAAGTCCGCGACTCGCTCTATTGCCAGCAAGGTGTGTCGATGAGCAGCGGGGACACGGGTTTCTTTGGGTTGTTCCGTGCGCCAGGCGAGACCGGGGACGAGTTCAAGTACAACGGCAGGGTGATGGTCTGGTCGAAGGGGCCTGACGGGAAGTATGGTCCCGCAGCGAAGGCGAATGCGGTTCCAAACCGCGATAACGTGCTGAGCTGGCAATAGGAACATCTATGAATTTGCGCCGTTCCATTGCGGGATTCTCGCTGATCGAGCTGCTGGTTGTCATTGCGATCATCGGAATTCTTGCCGCCATTGTTGCCCCGAGCCTGCAGACTTTTCGCAAGGGCGATGCGATGGCAGCGGCAACGAGCCAATTACTGGGCGGCGCTGCACGGGCGCGACAGATGGCTTTGACGCAGCGGACGGATGTTTACATGGTGTTCCTGCCGACGAATTTCGTGGGCCTGATCACAGAACCGCATTGGCTGGCATTGGACGACCAGCAACGAATCGCGTTGACCAACCTGGTTGATCGTCAACTCACTGGCTTTACGTTTGTGTCCTTCCGCAGTGCGGGCGACCAGCCGGGACAAGGGCGGCCATACTACCATGGCGCGTGGGAGCAACTCCCAGACGGCGTTTTCATTCTGCCTGAGAAGTTCCGGTATCGGTCGGAAGTTCCGCAATTTTTCACCATCAGCGATCCGGCGAAGGGCGAGGATTATAGGATTTACGGGTTTGAGCGGGTCGAGGTTCCGTTCCCAACCGCGACGGCGCCTTCCATTTTTCTTCCCTGCATCGGTTTCGACCATCAGGGACGGCTGATTACTCGGCCTCAAAACGAGGAGGCGGAACTGATTCCGCTGGCTGCGGGAAGCGTGGCGTATCCGCGCGATCCCAAAACAAAGCAACTGGTGATCCTGGGCCCGAACGAAAATCAGGTGAGCGTGCAGGAACAACCGCCCAACAACAGTCGAATCGGATATCATGTCGTTCGGATTGACTGGCTGACCGGCCGCGGGCATCTGGAACGAAGGGAGATTCAATGAAGATCCGGACTTCCTCGCGGTCTCACGCGTTCACCATGGTGGAAATCGCCTTGTGCCTGGCGATCGTCGGCTTTGCGCTGGTCGCCATCATCGGCGTGCTGCCCACTGGCATGAATGTGCAGAAGGACAACCGCCAGCAAACGATCGTCAACCAGGACGCCGGTGTCTGGCTCGATGCGTTGCGCAATGGCGCGTATGGATTTGATGATCTTACCAACTACGTGGTTGCCATTACGAACTACTGGACCGAATACGAAGTTCGGACGGACGGCACGATTGTTCGCAATGCTGGAAATGAGAATTCCTACAGCTATGCGCAATCGAAGGTGACTTTTCCGGCAGGCGTGCCGAACGATAGTTTTCGCCTGACGAACGGATACCGGATCATCGGAGTCCTCAGCACGCCCAAATTCTGGCCCGTCAATGGGCCGTCGCGCGTCGGGCTTTTCACGAGCAATTACGTTGTCGCATATGTGCGCTCCATGAGCGGCGCCATCGTCGAAAAAGCGCCGCAACGGAATGTCGATGTGCTCGACTCGGCGTTCACGTATCGCATGGTGGTTGAAAACGCACCGTATGTTCCCGCTTTTCTTGGCGACACCAACAACGCAACGCTTTACCTGCACAATCTGCAGTTGAACAATTCCACTGATGTTCGGCTGCTGTTCCGCTGGCCGGCGCTTCCAACGGGAATTGGGAATGGACGTCAGAACTTCAGGCAGATGGTTGCAGGTTCCATCTTCCGAAGGATGGATACTAACACACCCTCCCATCCCGTCTTTTTCTTCGAACCCTCCAAGTTCGTCCAGGTGCAATGAACAAGCTTCCGTCATTACGAGCGGGTCACCGATCCATTGCGCGCGCGGCGTTCACGCTCGTTGAAATCATGATTGCGGTCACGCTCATGTCCGTGATCGTGCTGGGATTGGTCGCAATGTTCAGCCAGACGCAGCGGGCCTTTCGCCTGGGCATGAACCAGACCGATGTGCTGGAGGCAGGGCGGGTCGCGACAGACTTGATCGTGCGCGAGCTCGAGCAGATGACTCCGCCGCTCAAGACCAACTCCGCAACTCCAGGCTTTTATACGCAGCTGATGCATGTGGACAATACCGGCTGGCAGGCGCTTCCAGGCTACAGCATGCGGACGAACCTGATGTCGGATCTGTTTTTTGTAATTCGCGAAAACCAGACGTGGTCTGGGATCGGCTATTTTGTGCGGACGAATGCGAGGATCCAGGGTTCATTTGGGCCCGTAGGAACACTCTATCGATACCAAACCAACAACAGTTCGTTCCAGTTCAGCTTCAATCCGTTTTCCATGTGGCACGGCTTCAATCAGGCGCGGGGGAACGGGGTTCTGACAAACGTTGCGAAGGTTCTCGACGGTGTCGTGCATTTCAGGGTTCGAGCCTTCGACACGAATGGGATGGAAATCGTGTCAGTGCCGGAATTGAACACCCTGGGAACGAACTACAGCAGCCGTTTGGTTGCGTGGTCGGCGACAAACTCGCTGATCCTGCCTCACATTTACGATTACCGCATGTCGTCGAATACGTTGCCTGCGTTCGTGGAACTGGAGATTGGGATTCTTGAGAACCAATCCTATGAGCGCTACCAAGCGGCGCCGACACACGCCCTTAAGCTGCAGTCGTATCGCACCAATTTTGTCGGCAATGTGCATCTGTTTCGGCAACGCGTGTCCATTCGCCGGGTAGACCTGCCCGCCTATCAATGAAATTGCATCTGAAATTTTGGAGACATTCGGCCCCATCGGCCCGGCCTTTTCGCCCGCTCAGTGTTGAATTGCCGCGTCGGTCACCGACGCAGAATGGCATCGCGTTGATTGTCACCCTGATCATGCTCTCGGTGATCACGTTCCTGACCGTCACATTCCTTGTTCTCAGCCAGCGCGAGCGCGCCTCCGTCACCACGAGCACCGACCAGGTGATTGGAAAGCAGGCAGCGGATGCGGGCGTGGAGCGCGCCAAGATTGAATTGATCGCGCCCATGCTGGCGCTGACAAACGGGCAGGTTTACGGCCTTATTGTATCGACGAACTTCGTCAGTGGAGGCGGGTTCAATCCGAACCCCGCGCCCAACGCGAACCTGTTCACGAACGTCAATTACTTCTACGCCGACGGAAATCCGCTCTCGGAAGCCGATCGTCTGAGAATGCTGTCAACGCTGCTGTACAATCCGCGCCCGCCGGTATTCGTCACCAACCGGTTCACAGGACGCACCGAGTTTCGATACTATCTGGATCTCAACCGGAATGGCGTCTTCGATCCGAACGGTCTGCAGCCAGTATTCGGAACGAACGGCAATCCCGTCCTGGTCGGTCCGTCAGAGGTGCTGACCAATTTCTTTGTGGGTGATCCCGAATGGATTGGGGTCCTGGAGCGTCCCGACCAGCCGCACTCGCCGAGCAACCGTTTTGTGGCGCGCTACGCATATCTCGTGGTGCCGGCCGGAAAAACCCTGGACATCAATTTCATTCATAACCAAGCAAAGCTTCTGCCTGCCGGACCTTTTAATCGTGATGGATTCCTGCGAAATCAGGGGGTCGGGTCCTACGAAATCAATTTGGGCGCCTTTCTCACGGACCTGAATCCGAATCTCTGGAACCCGATTTCCCCAAACAATGTTTACGATTACCGGACGAACGCGACGGAGTTGAGCCGCGGCGCGGGTTTTGATGACGCCTTGGCGCTTCTGCGGTATCGCTATGGTTATGGTCCGTTGCAGCCCGCCAGGTTTTATTTTCGCGATAACGCGAGTGCGCTTCAACGCGACGGCATTGACCAATATTCCGACGGGGATTTGCTCCTGGCCCGCCAGATTCCTCGCGAATCCGCCCTGACGGGAGATAACGTGGTGGAAAAGCCGTGGGCGGGCGCTGATCAGCCGAACGCCTATTTCACCATTCAGGAATTCTTTGATTACCGCAAGACGCGCCCTGAACCTGACAATTACACCGTCAACTTCACGAATCGATTGCTCCGGGCCGGCACGAACATCAGTTCATTCGACCGTTACACCTACTACCGCATGCTTGAGCAGTTGGGCACGGATTCGGAGCCGGATCGCCGGATGAATTTGAACTACGTCAACGTTGACGAAACCATGCGTGTGATTCCGGGATTGGAAACGCAGTTGCGTCCGTGGATTCCCGTCCAGTTTTTCACGAATGCCGCCGAACGGCTGCTGCGCGCGCAATATCAGTCCGGTTATCTCGGAATTCGGAACATTTCCGTAACCAACATCCCTGTGGTGATTTCGAATCGATTTGTATATTCCCCCGGTATTAATCGAATGCTTCAAATGGCGGCCAATCTTTACGAGGCAACGATAACGAACAGCCGGTATCCAAGGCTATTCCGACCCTATTTTTCGAGGGTGCAGACGACGAACGGTTTCAATGATTTCTATATTCGCGGTTTTGAAGAGGTTACGGACGTGATCTATAGGGACTCTGGCAATGAATTCCTTACAATTCCCATCGACCTGCAGGGATTGAGCCCGGACCCTCTGCCGAATATTATTCGTCCGAACGTTCATGGCGTGCCATGGATCATCGGGGCAAGAAAAGGCCTGCCCAATTTTAATGAAGTCACGTTGAGCAGCCGGATGCATCTGACACGGCGCCTTCAGGCTAGCCGGACATCGAGGGATGCGCAGCCGAGCACCTATACGTTCCAGGAACAGTACATCATGGATCTCTGGTGTGAACTGGGCGTTGAGGCCTGGAACTCCTATCACGGCAGCAACTACCCGGGCGCCAGTATTTATGTGGATGGGGTTTTCAACTACGGGTTGACCAACAATGCCCCGGCCCGTTTCTCTCCAAGTGGCGGAGTGCCTGTGCAATACAAAGTTGCGGTGACGACTAACAACTGGCCTGGCTACGCCCCCACTTACAATCCTGCAGGATTGCCCGTGCCAGGTTCCTTCATCGTGCCATTGCGAACCAATTTCATTGTTGTATCCAACATGGTTTACAATCCGAACAACCGAACCTTCCACGGCAACCTGGATGAGTTTTATCCGTTGCGCCCGGATTCCCCGCAGTGGGGATTGGACATCACCAATCGGCTGCGTGTCATTATCACTGACGCGACCCAGAGAATCATCGATTACGTGCAGCTGCGCGGGCCTTCCGCATATCGGCCTTTGAGTGAAGAAATCCGGACGACTGGCCGCGATTTCGAAGGGCTGTGGAATACCAACCGCGCTGCCAATGTGAGTGGTCCGGAAAGATCCCAGGGACACAACTATCAACTCCGAATTTCACAGGGGCAACCCGTTTCAACCGACACCGAATGGCGAAGCTTTGGACCGAATGAATTTGTGGGAGGGTCGCGAGCAAACGAGATCGCAAAATTCAAGGCGTTCATGCTGGGCGCGAGCGCGACGTTCGAGGGTATACCGGCTCAAAATCCAACCAATCTGGTAATGCAGGCCCCGTTCACGCCGACACGTGCCATAGCACAAACAATCACCTGGCAGGCAAATGACCCGTTGGTCCACTATCTCGAGCAGGATCTGGTCGATCTCGCGGGAAGCATTACAAACAGCATCATCAAACCGCCGAGCGCCGCGACAAACCTCCTGGAGAACATCGGGCAGTTGAATGACCGTTACGGACCCTGGGGCGGCAATCCGAAGAAATTTCTTGGCGATTCCGACATGGCCGCGGCAGATCCACTGGCGAATAATTTTACCGTCAAGGATCCTGGCTTATTGGCGTCGACCTTGTGGGATTTTCCGACAAACAAATTGCCGAATATCGGATGGATGGGTCGCATTCATCGCGGCACTCCCTGGCAGACGGTATACCTTAAATCGTACGACATTCTTCGCACCAACGGTTGGGGCTTCGACCTGCAAGGTGTGGTGAACTGGAGCAGATGGTCCGGCCACGCTCTGGTTGAAGACGCCACAAATTCTGCGCCGGTCAACGATCGCATGTTGTTTGACATGTTCACTGTCGCACCGAACGAGAATGCCGGGAGAGGCCGTCTTCCGATCAATCAAACCAATCTCGCGGCCTGGTCGGCGGTGCTGAGCGGTGTGCACGTCCTTTCGAATGACCTTAATGGCGTGAGTCATCCATTTGTCATTCAACCCGCCGCTGTGGCGCCGGAGTTGGGCATCATCGTAGACGGAATTGTTCGCTCTAAATCTGCGCTGATTACGAACGGCACAGTCTTCTTTCCCCTCCATCAAAATGGCGAATATTCCCGGCTGGCGGATATACTGGCAGTCCCGCAGCTGAGTGACGGATCGCCTTACATCAATACGAATGCCCTCCGCCAAACATCGGCGGGCGGCTTGAACGACATGATCATCGAAAGAATTCCGCAACAGATCATGTCGCTGCTCGGACATCCGCGGTCACCCAGGTTTGTAGTCTATTCCTATGGCCAGGCATTGCGTCCGGCCGACCAGTCGATCGTCCGTTCGTTTGGATCGTCGATGGGACTCGCAACCAACTATCAGGTGACAGCGGAATCAGCGGTTCGGGTAGTAATGCGCGTGGATGGATCGTTTGATCCGCGGGATGCAGATCATCCGGATCCTGAGCGGCGTTATCCGCCCAGGGTGGTGATGGAACATTATAACCCGCTACCAGCGGACTGATTGTGAATCGACGGCTTTTCAGAGGGAGGCGGACTAGGCGGGGGATTTGCTCCCATCGCGTACCGCGATTAGGGTTCACGAGCTGCCTTTAATGAGGTCAAACTAGGCTAAGTTTATGCGTAAACGATCGTTACTGTGGTTCGCTCTGAGCGTGGCATGCTTTATTGGGGCGTACTATTTCTGGCAGCTGGGAAACGAGTGGAAGGCGCGGCGGAGCGTGACGCCTGAAGCGGGATCGAACCGGCAGTCAGGTGCAGAGGCGGAGCAGCCGATAACGATCCTTCAATTTGCGAGCACCGCGCCGGTGGATCTGTTCGTCAAAACGCCCGGGTCGAACCAGCCGCTGTCGATGCCGGAGTCGCGGATCCAATTGCAGGAGAAGTACCGGCTGAGGAACACGACTCGGACTGCAGGTGAATTGGTGTCCGATCCGATGGCGCTGTTGCTTGCCAATGCCCACATTGATGTGCGGATGCCATTGAACCTGGGGATTCCCGAACGGTTGCGTGCCAAGGAAGACCCCGGCGCGTATTTGGTTCAATCGCGCGGCCCGATCACGGATGGCTTTCGCTCCCAATTGAATGGGGCAGGGGCGACAATTGTTTCCTACTTTCCAAATAATGCCTACTTGGTGCAGGCGAACCCGAGTGTGGCGCAGCGCTTGCGGGGATCGCCGGGTGTTCAGGCAGTCATTGCTTACGAACCCTATTACAAGCTGGATGTTCGGCTGCTGGACGCGGTGCTGGGCGGCAGGACGCCAGTGCCTGAAGCGTTGAACGCGGTGGTTTACAACACGGCTGTCGACCAAACGCTGGAGGCCTTCGCCGGCATGGGTGCTGAAATTCTTGCCGAAGCGGCAACGCCTTTTGGCAGGCAATATACCATTCGGAATGTGGGGGACATTGCAGCGGTGGCAGCATTGCCGGGTGTTGGCAACGTGGAGGGATTCAAGTCCCGGGTGCTGACGGCGGATTTTGCGCGCCAGCGCATTGGCGTCGTGGTGGGCGCGACCAACGCGAACAACTATCTGGGGCTTTCCGGGTCGAACATCATGGTGGCTGTGAACGATTCGGGGGTGAATGGCAGTCATCCCGATCTTCTTGGACGCGTGTTCGGGCCTGCGAGCACCAACGATCCAAACGGGCACGGGACGCACGTGGCTGGGATCATTGCGGGCAACGGCAGCCGATCGACGACAGTTTCCAACGCGGCGGGATCATTTCTTCCAGCGGTCGACGGCCAGTTCCGGGGCATTGCGCCGCTTTCAACGATCTGGGCGATGTCGACGGAAATCGACCGCACTGACCTCAATTTGCAGGAGAGCGGGGCGCGGACGAACGTCCTGATTTCCAATAACAGCTGGGGTTACGGGGACACCGCCTATGACATCGCCTCTGCATCATTTGACGCGGCGGTGCGTGATTCGCTTCCAGGTGTCACGGGATCACGGGGCGTAACGTACGTCTTCTCTGCGGGAAACGATGGCGGCGGTGATGACAACGGTTTAAATGGACGCGCGCAGAGCGTGCTTTCACCGGCAAACGCGAAGAACGTCATCTCTGTTGGAGCGATTGAGATGCTGCGCAGCATCACGAACGAGGTTGAGCTGCGCGACGAAACCAACGCGGTGTGGCTTGCGGAGACTGATTCGAACGACCAGGTTGCGGCCTTTTCTGCACGTGGCAATACAGGCATCGGAGTGGAAGGAGATTTCGGTCGGTTCAAGCCAGATGTCGTTGCGCCGGGAGTGTTCCTGGTGTCGACGCGGTCCCCTGACTGGGACGAAGCGGCCTATTACAATCCGACGAGCTTCGTGCATGAAGTGCGGGCTGATCAACTGGTGGAAGCCGAAGGTCTTCAGCCCGATTCCGTTTACGTAGACGAGAACGCGGTGGAACTGATCATCCGCGTGTTCAACACGCGGCCCGCGGTGGCGGAGATGCCGATTTATGCGCGTCTTGGGGATCGGCCGGACACAGGTGATCCGTCGGGAATCAATGAGATTCGGATTCCGCCGGCAACGGGCCTGATCACCGATGCCGATTGGTTTTTTGCCGTTGGAAATCCAACGAACGTTCCGGTTCGTTATGATGTGGAGATCATCAAGGTCCTGACCAACGAGCTGGGGAATTACTTTGAAGTGTTGAGCAACCTCAACACGCAGTTGGGCGATGAGTATCGATACGAATCGGGCACGAGCATGGCCGCGCCCGTGGTTTCGGGGATGCTGGCGTTGATTGCCGATTATTTCACCAACCGCCTGGGGATTGCGCCTCCCAGTCCGGCGCTGATGAAAGCGATGCTGATCAATGGGGCGCGCCCGGTGAATCCGATTTACGACCTGGACGTGAAGAAGGATGGCAGTGACAACCGCAATTACCAGGGCTGGGGATTGATCAACCTGACCAACAGCGTTCCGTCGGGTCTAAGAACCAACGACGCGGCGGTGGCGCTTGGGCAATTGCGGGGAACGCAGCCGAGCCCAATGATTGTCTTCGAGCAGAATCCGACCAATGCGTTGACGACTGCGCAGCGGCGGACCATGAATGTGGCGGTGGCGACCAACGCGCTAACTCAAACATTGCGCATGACGCTTGTGTGGACGGACCCGCCTGGCAATCCCGCTGCGGGGATCAAGCTGGTCAACGATCTGGACCTGATCGTGACCAACCTGGATAGCGGGCTGGTTTATTTCGGGAATGATTTTGTTCCGGGTGGCAACGGGGGCCAGCCATGGAGCACCAATGCCGTTCCGGCCTATGACGTCGTGAACAACGTGGAGAACGTCTTCATTCCGCAACCGCTGGGGACCAATTATTCCATTACGGTTCTGGGCCGCAGCGTGAATGTGAACGCGGTGACGGCGCATACCAACCAGGTTGCCCAGGATTATGCGCTGGTGATTTCTGTGGGCAACGGCGCGGTCAGCAACGCGCTGACAATCACTGAAGCTCCGCAGTCGGTGTCATTTGCGTTCACGAACGTCACCTACATGACGAACCAGTTTGCAGAGGACGGTGGAGAAACCAATGATGAACCGCGCATTACCGGCGGCATGCTCCTGAACCAGCACGTGGGCGCCAATTCACCGTTGATTGGGAACAGGCAGGTGCCCTTGCCCATGCCGGGAACCACAGTGTGGGGACCGCTGGCCACCAACGGCGTTCTCTACATGGGGACGACAAACCAATGGCACTTCTACGTGCTGACGAACACGGAGAGTTTCCAGTACGCGGCATTTGTGACGTTCCTGCCTCCGACGCTTTCGACGCCGCGCATGGGCACGACCAATTATTTCAATGTTCCCGAGTCGACGCGGGTGGAGGCGGACATTGACATGTATGTCAGCACCGATCCGCGATTGTTGTCGCTGGATGAAACAGTCATTGCGAGCCCGAATACATCCAAGGCGCTCTCGCGCTTCGGCACAGAAGTCATTGCTCTCACCAACGCAGTGGGGGGCGCGTATTATATTGGAATCCATGCACCGGATCATCAGGCAGCTGAGTATGCTTTCTTTGGGGGATTCAGTGAGGAACCGTTCAGCGAAGATGACGGCACGGGAATCACGATGCGGGGCATCCCTGTTCCAGCGCCGATTCCAGACGGGTTCCCTGACGATCCTGGTATTGCGAGGGTTCTCGCGATTTGTGTTCAGCCGATTGACGTGCGCCGCGTGATTGTCACCAATCTGACGATCACACATACCAATCTTGGGGACCTTGTTGGCAATCTGAGCCATAACCGCAAGTCCGTGGTGCTTCACAATCATCGTCCTGGCAGTGGAGTGGTGAGCATGATGTTCGAGGACAATGAGGAAAATAATCCCACCCTTGCGCAACGTTCTGACGGTCCTGGGAGCCTGCGTGATTTTGTGGGTGAGCGCGGAGAAGGCCTGTGGTTATTGACTGAACTGGACAGCTCTCCGGGGGCGACGGGCCGGGTGAACCGGCTTCGGGTCCGGTTGGATCGTGCCTTTGATAGTGATGGCGTGGTTGACCTCACCATTCAACCAAACAGTTTCGGATTCACGTTCTTTGATGTTCCCGTTGAGGCGACCAATTTCACAGTCAGTGTTGTCGGAAACACACTTCCGCTCGAACTTTATGTGCGGCGGGATGAGTTCCCATCCCGAACCGTGTACGATTACTTCATGCCGCTGCCGCCGGTGGCGGCGGAGACAACGAACACGTTGACGATTGATACCAACAGCGTGCCGCCTCTGCAGTCGGGCCGGTATTTCATTGGAATCTTTAATCCGAACGATGTCGCGCAGTCCGTCCGAGTGGTGATGAAGGTTAAACTCGACGTAAGGCCAGTGGCGACGATCGACCTGACCAAGTTCGGGCCCGAACCGCTACCTGACGATGCGGTGATGTACTCCACAAACAACGTGCCGTTTGATCGGCGCATTGCCCGTGTGGATGTGGGTGTCGCGATTCAGCACGCGCGCATTTCAGACCTTGCCTTGACGCTGGTTGCGCCAAATCGAAAACGCATCCTGCTCTTTGAAAACCGGGGCGGAACATCCGGCAACCTGGGTAATATTGAATTTGAGGAACTGGTCCAGACGAACCTGTCGGAAGGAACCTTTGTCTCTGCAACCAATTTGATACCCATCGCGGGAATCCCCAGTGGGGTGCTCGTCATCGATTTCGATTTCCTGACGGTGCCCGATTCGATTGATGTGTATTACGGGACGGCCAACATTTTCAGCAGCGGATTGCTCACAGGCTCTGGAACTCTCACGATTCCCTTTGGTCCTGGATTAGAGACCGTGCTCAGGGTAGTTGTGAACAAGGATAACAACCCCAACAATCCCGGAACCATCTGGCGTTACGTTTCGCGGATCGTTGCCCAGACCGGCTCCTACTTCGTGTTCTCCGAAAATACGAACTTCGCCCATGTGCCAATCAAGTTTGCATTGCCGCCGTTCAGGGAGGGCCCATCTACGGTCCCCGCTGGGATTCCGGTAGTGGCGGGTCCGGTGTTAAGTCCCGTCAACGGTCATTACTACTATTTGTTTGATAACAGTACATGGACCCAGGCGGAGGCTTGGGCGAATGCACTTGGCGGCCATCTCGCGACGGTGCGCAGCGCGGCCGAGGACACGTGGCTTAATAACACATTCCGATCGTACGGCGGGGTGAATCGCAATCTGTGGATTGGACTTCGCAGCTTTGCGAATAATCCAACGCTCCCGGTACCCGCTCACATGGCGAATTTCGTCTGGATCAGTGGTGAAACGTCCACATATAGAAATTGGTTTCCAGGAGAACCGAATAACGGCGGCGGAGCACTCGCCCAGGACTTTGGCTTCATCGACTTTTTCTACGGCGGCCGATGGCAGGACGCCGAAAACGCTGCCTTCGTGACAGGAAAATCAGAGGGGCAATACGGGATTGGGGAGGTGACTTCCAACGTCAGCTTCAATTTCCCCGAGGAATCACTGGAAGAACTGCGCGGCGACAACGCGCTTGGGGAGTGGAAGCTGGAGGTGTTGGACAATCGGGTGGGCGGCACTGGGACCAATACGCCGCCACCGGTTTTGGTTGCATGGCAATTGCGCTTTGTTTTTGACCGTGAAGTGGCCGACGGGACGCAGCTGCTCCATGACGTGCCTGTGACCAACAGCATACCGCCCTGCGGCATGCAGGTGTACAGGGTGGATGTGCCGGTGTGGGCGCGCTTTGCGACCAACACCCTCATCTCCTCGACGCTGCCCGTGGATGTGTTCTTCACGACGAATAGTCTTCCCACTACCAATGGCCCGATCGCCTTGTCCGGCACCTCGGGCATAAGGGTCCTAAGCAGCACCAACGGAACCTTGACGCTGCCGCAGATTGTGCCGGGAGGCCGATACTACATTGGGGTGCGCAATCCGTGCGACAGCGCGACGAACGCCATTATTTCATTCAAGGTTGAATTCGACATCAGGGCGCTGCAGAACGGTGTGCCGGTGACGAGCACCAACACTGACAGCACAGTGCCGCAATACTTCTTCTTCGACGTTTCGACCAACGCAACGGCCGCGATGTTCCGCCTGACGAACATGAGCGGAAACTTTGACCTCGTCGCGCGCCGCGGCGGTCCGTTGCCAACCTTGGGCAACAACCAGTACGGCAGCTTCAATCCCGGGACCGTGGATGAACAGATAGTCATCTTCACCAACTCGACGCCTTTTGCGCTGACACCAGGGCGCTGGTATCTCGGTGTGTTCAACCGAAGCTTCGCAAGCAATGTCTTCACGATCGTGGCCTCGGAGTTCACGAACAATCTGGCGGGCATTGTCACGCTGACCAACGGCATACCGTATCTGGACACAGTGGGTGCCGGCAGTGAGGAGTATTACCGGTATGTCGTTTCCAATACGGCAGCCCGGGTGCAGTTCGAAGTCAATGGGCCTGATGGCGACGTGGCGCTGGTTGTCAATCGCGGCTTCCCTCTCCCATCGCTCGGCGACTTCGATTACTTGAGTGACAATCCATTCCTCAATGACGAGTTGATCATTGTCACAACGAATTCGAGCCCGGTTGTGCTGGCACCTGGAGAGTGGTTCCTGACCGTTGTGAACATGTCTGGGCTGTCCGCGAGTTACAGCGTGAAGGCGACGGAATGGACCGTCACGGGACAGCCGATTGTGCTGACGAACATTGTGTATGGCGCGCCGATGGGCGGCAATCCAGGCCAGTTCTGCGCGACGTGGAACTCGCTTCCAGGCGTGCCATATCATGTGCAGGGGACGACTGATCTCGCGTCGACGAACTGGGTGGCGATATCGCCGACGATCGTCGCGACCGACTTCACGACCACCTATTGCGTGCCTGTAACCAACGGGATCCAGTTCCTGCGCGTGGTGGAGGGCATTTCGGTCAACCTGACACCGCCCCCGCCTTCAATTCGAATCACGCCTGAGAGCACGGGATTGAGGATCCAATGGGCTGGATTGGCAGAATCGCTTTACCAGGTTCAATGGACCACGAACCTGCCAGTCTCGTGGGTTCCATTTGTGCCGAATTTGACTTCAACGAACACGCCACCGCCGCATAGCTTTACCAACGGCGTATACTCGTTCTTCGATGACGGCACACAACCCCCGCCACCTGCGCCGCCGACCAAGTTTTACCGCGTTATCAAGTTGCCGTAGGAGCAGGGCTTTCGATAAGAGCCCGGTGCTCGCGTGTAAGCGCAGGACGCTACTGAACGGTCAAAATGCTTATCCTGCGGGTCGCGCACGCTCAAGCGGCGCAAACGCCGCGCTCCTGAGTTGGGGTTTGGGACCGTGTCAGAGGCACCGCTTTTAAGTTTCAGTGGAAGCCGAAGCTTTGCTTCCGTCACAGTTCGAAGTAAGTTTCCCGATTGATTCATCACGGAAACTTTGAAGTGTGAGCAAGGAATTCATCAGGATCGGCGGTGCGCGTGAGCATAATCTCAAGAACCTCACGCTCTCCATTCCCCGCGACAAGCTCGTCGTCATCACGGGTTTGAGCGGGTCCGGCAAGTCATCCCTGGCATTCGATACGATCTATGCGGAGGGTCAGCGCAAATACGTTGAGTCTCTTTCCGCCTATGCGCGGCAGTTTCTTGACCAGATGCAGAAGCCTGACGTTGACTACATTGAAGGGCTTTCACCTGCCATTTCGATCGAACAGCGTGGATCAGGATCGAGTCCGCGTTCGATCATCGCCACCACGACGGAAATCTACGATTACCTGCGCCTCCTCTATGCGCACGTGGGACAGCCCTATTGCCCGGAAACCGGGGTGCCTATTGTCACTCAAAGCACGAGTGACATTGTGGATCGCATCCTCGCGCTGCCGGCTCGCACCCGCGTGATGATTCTTGCGCCTGTGGTGCGGGAGCAGAAGGGCGAATTTCGGGATGTGGTTGAGCGCCTCGGCCGCGAGGGATTCGTCCGCGCGCGCATCGATGGCGAGGTCATTGAACTCACGAACAATGTCCGCGTGAAGCTGGATCCGAAGGCGCGGCACACAATAGAGGCTGTTGTGGATCGTCTCGTGATTGACGAAAAGATCCGCGTCCGACTGAGCGATTCGGTTGAGACTGCCCTGAAGTGGGGCGAGGGCACGCTGGTCACCTTGCATGATCCCCCTGTCGCGTCCGGTTCTGGATCCCCAGTTCAACGGACTCCGGACAGCACGCCGCGGGCAACGCAGTGGATCGAGACGCTTCATTCGAACCGAAACGTCAGCCCGGCGACGGGCAAGAGCTACGATCGTCTGACGCCCAAACATTTTTCTTTCAACGCCCCCATCGGTGCCTGTTCGGTATGCCACGGGCTGGGTCAAAAAATGGTATTTGATGAAGGCCTCGTTGTGCCCGATGCGGAAAAGACATTGGAACAGGGCGCTGTCCTGCCATGGCGCCGGGGCGGCAAACGGATGATCGTGTATTACAAGGCAATGCTTCGTGCGATGGCTTCTCATTTCGGAGTGAGCATGGACGTTCCGTACAAGGATCTTCCTGAAGATTTTCGACGGCGCTTGATGTGGGGGACTGGCGATGCAGAAATCGAATTCAAGTTCTGGCGCGCCGGCAAGGTCAGCACCGCAACGCGGCCGTTCGAAGGTGTGATTCCCAACCTGGGCCGGCTGTATGAGGAGAGCGAGAGCGAATTCACACGAAACCGTTTGAAGGGATTCATGAGCCCTCAATTCTGTGACGCGTGCCGCGGGCGCCGGTTGAAACCCGAGATCCTGGCCGTGCGGCTGGGAACGGGTTCGATTCCAGCCGCGCAGAACGCCTCTTCGAATGGCGCGCGGGCCGCCACTCCTGCAGATGATTCACCGGCTTTGCCCGGGCTTTCGATCATGGATGTCTGCGCGTTGTCGGTCGAGAAAGCGGACCGATTTTTTGAAGCGCTGGTGCTCTCCGAATTCCAGCAGAAGATCGCGACGGAGATCATCAAGGAAATCCGTGCCCGCCTTGGCTTCCTAAAAAATGTGGGTCTCGGGTATCTCACGCTGAACCGCGAGAGCGGAACCCTCAGCGGCGGTGAAGCCCAGCGGATCCGGTTGGCAACGCAGATCGGCGCCGGGCTGGTCGGCGTTCTCTATATTCTCGACGAACCCAGCATTGGCCTGCATCAGCGCGACAACGATCGCCTTCTCCGAACACTCGAAGGATTGCGTGATCTCGGAAACTCGGTGCTCGTGGTTGAACATGACGCCGACACCATCCGAAAAGCGGATTACATCCTCGATCTCGGTCCCGGCGCCGGGGTGCGGGGTGGCGAACTCGTCGCTGCAGGAACATTGTCCGAAATCCTCACAAGCACGCGCTCCATGACTGCGCGATATCTCACGGGCGAGTTGAATGTCGCGGTTCCCAAGGAACGAAAAAAAGCTTCAGCCGACCGGGGCTGGATCGAGGTGCTTGGCGCAACGGAAAACAATCTCAAGAATGTGGACTTCCGGTTTCCCATTGGACTGTTCACCTGCGTGACGGGCGTGAGCGGATCCGGCAAGAGCACCCTTGTGGATGACATTCTGCGGCGCGCGTTGTTTCGAAAGTTTTTCGGATCGAAGGACAGGCCGGGGGCGCATCGCGAACTGAAAGGATACGAAGGACTGGACAAGGTCATCGTGATTGACCAGACACCGATCGGACGCACCCCGCGCAGCAATCCTGCAACCTACACAGGGATGTTCAATGCGATTCGCGATCTGTTCGCGCGCCTGCCCGCAGCGAAGATTCGCGGTTACGAATCGGGGCGATTCAGTTTCAACGTGAAGGGCGGCCGTTGCGAAAAGTGCGAAGGCGACGGTTTGATCAAGATTGAGATGCATTTTCTTCCTCCGGTTTATGTCACATGCGAAGCATGCAACGGCCGGCGGTACAATCGCGAGACGCTCGAGATCACCTACAAGGGATTGAACATTGCCGACGTGCTTGAGATGACCGTGGACGAAGCAGTGACATTCTTTCGCGCAGTGCCGCAGATTTATGATCCACTGCTGACCCTTGCTGAGGTTGGGCTGGGTTACATTCGGCTGGGACAGTCAGGAACAACCTTGAGCGGGGGCGAAGCGCAACGCATCAAACTCGCCGCTGAATTGAGCCGCAAGGCAACCGGGCGAACGCTTTACATTCTCGATGAGCCCACGACCGGCCTGCATTTCCACGACGTCGCAAAGCTGCTCGAAGTGCTGTTCCGCTTGCGTGCATCTGGAAATACGCTGCTGATCATCGAGCACAACCTCGACGTGATCAAGACGGCGGACTGGGTGATCGACCTGGGGCCGGAGGGTGGCGACGGAGGCGGGCGGATTGTTGCGCAGGGCACGCCCGAACAGGTCGTGCTTTCCCCGGAAAGCCACACGGGCCGCTACCTGAAGGCCGTGCTGCAGGGTTCCGGCCCAGGAGTTTGAACTTTGAACCTGGGGAATCGAACCGTACAGTCCGTCATGGCTTGGCGCCGATACATGTTGCTGTTCCTGGTATGCGCGGGAGTGATGCCTTTGCGCGCGGCTTCAGGCAATGCGGAGAACAACGCGTTCAACAGCGCCGCCCGAAAGTTCAACAACGAACTCTGGTCACTTGCGGCGCAGGATTTCTCGGTATTTGTCACCAACTTCCCCACTTCATTCCGCGTGCCCGAAGCCGTTCTGTTCCAGGCTCAGGCCCTGGTGAAGGATCGACGCTACACCGCCGCGGTCGACGTGTTAAAGGCGAACCAGCATCGCGCTCTGGAACTCGGCGATTTGTATTTATATTGGATCGCACACGCGCACATGGGGAACAGCAACTTCCCGGCTGCGGCGGGCGCCTTTGCGGAGTTGATCCAGCAGTTTCCTGAATCGACGAATTGCCTTGAAGCCGTGATTGGGCAGGCAACGGCACTTGCCCGAATGGAAGCGTGGCCTGATGTCACCGGGTTGTTGAACAGCACCAACCAGCCTTTTCGGATTGAGGCACATTGGAATACGAATGCCTGGATGGCGCGAGGATGGATTCTACTGGGCGAAGCGGAGCTCAAGCTTGGACGGCCGGAGCACGCCGCTGAGGCTGTCGGCCGGTTGAATCAACTCAACCTCACACCCGAGGCGGCATGGCGCCGCTTGCATCTGCAAACCCGCATTGATCTAACGAGCGGGCGCATGGACGAGGCGCGGACGGCTGCGACCAATTTGCTTCCGCTTGCACAGCAGGCAGGCAGTCCTGCGTTGCGGGCGGAAACTTTCGAGCTGCTGGGCGGCATTTTCGAGAGAATGAAACGCGTGGAAGACGCGGTTGCGTGTTACGAACAGAATCTTACGAACGGCGTCCCGGTTGAACATCAGCGCACGGCATTGTTTAAGATCACTGAACTCAGCCGGCCAGCCGATGCAGTGCGCCGGCTGGAACAGTTTCGGCGGGATTTTCCGCAGAGCCAGGCATCAGACGGAGTGTTGCTGGCGCTGGGTGAGTTGCAGTTAAAGCAGGCGGCCACGGGGGCTGAAGTGCAGACGAATTTGCTGTTGCAGGCGCAAACGCATTTCGACCTGCTGCTGACGAATTTTCCCGGCAGTTCGCTCGCAGGGAAGGCGTGGCTGGGGAAGGGTTGGTGCCTTTGGTACAGCACCAATTATCCGGCCGCGGGCGCCGCATTTCGCAACGCAATGGAACGCCTGCCATTGCCCGAGGACCAGGCGGTTGCGCGGTTCAAGCTCGCGGACACTTTTTTTTCCGCGGGCCAGCTGCAGCCGGCGCTGCAGGCGTATCAGGACGTGGTCAACACGTATGCGGCCGTCCCGGAGGTGAAGCATGGGCTTCTGGAACAGGCGCTCTACCAGGCGGTGCGCGCGGCGGTCGCGCTGACGAATCTTCCAGCAGCCACGAACGCGCTGCACCAATTGCTGGAATGGTATCCCGATGGGCTGATGGGCGATCGTTGCCTCTTCCTCGTTGCCGAAGGATTTGCGCAGAACAACGAACCGGTTCGCGCGCGGGAGTTGCTGATCGAATTCGAGGAACGATTTGCCGATGCCGGGTCGCCTTTGCTGCCCCAGGTGGGGATGGCCGTATCGCGCACCTATGAGAGGGAAGGCAACTGGGCTGCGGCGATCACGAATTATGACGCTTGGATTGCGAGCTACACCAATCATCCGCAGGTGCCCGAAGTGCAGTTCGCGCGCGCGTGGGATACCGCCATGGCTGGCAGCGAAACCAACGCGCTCGAGTTGTTCGACCAATTCGTCAGGAAATATCCGGGGCATGACCTTGCGCCGCGTGCCCGCTGGTGGATCGGCGATTACTTCTTCAAGCAGGGCAACTACGGGAAGGCGGAGGAGAATTATCCGTACACGACCAACTACGCGGGAAGCGACCTGTTCTTCCTTGCCCACCTGCGTGCCGGCGCCGCGGCGATGGCCCGGCTCAGCTACAAGGACGCGATTTCGTACTTCACGAATGTCATCGCCAATCCGAGGTCGCCGAACGATCTGAAAGTAAAGGCTGCAATTGCGGCGGGCGATGCGTGCATGGCGCGGAATGAAGCGGGCGCCAGCAACCGCATTGCAGATCTCGAAGAGGCCGCCGGATATTTCAATCTCGTTTTGAAATCGTTTCCGACGAATGCACAGGCTCCGCTCGCCTGGGGTCGCTTGGGCGATTGTTTCAAGGAAATGGGGCTGCAGAATCCCCGCGCATACGATCGCGCGGTCGAAGCCTACAACAAGGTGATCACCGCGGAAACAGCCACCACGGGCATGCGGCGCCAGGCGAAGATTGGAATTGGAATCATTGCCGAAGCGCGCGCGGAGGGTAAGGGCGGCGCCGAGCAGCACGCCCTGCGGGAAGAGGCCCTGGCACACTATGCCGATGCTTTCGAATTTGAGGAGATTCGCCGCGACGAGGCAAACGATGCGTTTTGGTATCAGAAGGCGGGTCTCGAAACGGCTCGCATGGCAGAGTTGCTCGGCAAATGGCCGCAGGCTGTGAACATTTATCGATCGCTGCAGGCAACTCCGAATCTTCCCCCAGCCGTGCATGCCACGCTCGAGCGCCGCCGATTGCGCGCACTGGAACAGGTACGCGGTTCTAGCGGCACGGCAGCACAATGACGCATCGCGGTTTGACAGCGTCTGGATCGGCAGTTAGCTTCGCTGTGTCTCATATGGAAACCATCGCCAGCCCTGATCCAGTCATTACGCTCACTTCCGCCGCTGCGGAGGAGGTGAAGGCGATGCTCGGGCTTCCTGAGAATGCGGGAAAAATCATGCGGGTTTACGTGGAGCAGGGTGGGTGTTCGGGCATGCAGTATTCCATGGTTTTCGATGAAAAGCGCGGGGACGACCTGATCGTGGAAATGCATGGTGTGGCCGTGGTCGTGGATCCGTTCAGCGCGCAGTACCTCAAGGGAACGCAGGTTGATTTCAGCGACGCCCTCACCGGTGGCGGTTTCAAGATTGCAAACCCCAATGCCCGCCAGAGCTGTGGCTGCGGCAAATCATTTCAGGCCTGAGCACGATATTCCGCCAGGCTCAAAAACGCCGTTCCGTGCGACGCGGGACGGCTTTTTTATTGTCCTTCATCTCGCGTTAAGGTGGGCCGCCCTACATTCCGCTCGAGAGCCGATGAGAATATTGATCATTGAGGACGAGCCCGATCTGCTGAGCAGCCTCGCCCAGACATTCAGGGATGAAGGTTATGCCGTTGATACCGCGACGGATGGCGAGGAAGGGCTCTACAAGGCCGAGACGTGGGAATACGACGCGCTCGTGCTGGATGTAATGCTTCCCAAGCGCGACGGCTGGAGCGTGCTTGAGAAATTGCGGCGCACGAAGAAAACCCCCGTGCTGATGCTCACCGCCCGCGACCGGACGCGCGAGCGTATTCGCGGCCTCGACAATGGCGCCGATGATTACCTGGTCAAACCCTTCGACCTTCACGAGTTGCTCGCCCGTGTTCGCGCGCTGATCCGCCGCAGCGCGGGCCAGACGCGCAACATCCTCGAAATCGGGGACATAACGATCGACATGGCGGCCAGGGTGGTGTCGCGGCGGGGGGAGCTTGTCACAGTTACAGCGCGCGAGTATGCGTTGCTGGAATTTCTTGCATTGCACCGCGGTCAGGTTGTGAGCCGGACCGCGCTCTACGAGCATTTGTTCGATGAAGATGACAGCACGCTTTCGAATTTGCTGGATGTTCACGTCTCAAACATTCGCAAGAAATTGGGACCCGATGTGATCACCACGCGGCGGGGCCATGGATATTGCGTGGAGTAATTGTTTGTTTTCATGACCATCAAATCGATTCGATGGCAGCTGCAGCTCTGGTACGGACTCATTCTTCTGGCTGTGCTGGTTGGGTTTGGTGTCACGGCTTACCAACTTCAAAGCGCGCGTCAATGGCGCCAGCTGGATCTGGAGCTCGAGCGGCGCGCACACATGCTCGCGGGAGCGTGGCGTCCGCTTGGTCCTCGCGAACGTCCGCCCATGCCAGGAAATGGGGCGGGCGATCGATTCAACGTTCCGGAGCGGCCACCGTTCATGGACTCCGATGGACGACCCGATCGCGGGGATGGGCTGCCGCGATTCCAGCGACCGAATCGCCGGCCTGCGGAATTCCGCATCACGCCTCATCAGACAGCGCTGTTTGACGATGGCACGGCGAACGATTTTTATTATGCGGCGTGGAATCGCGAAGGCGTGCGCGTCTCGCAATCCACGAATGCCCCTTCATCACTTTCTCGTCCCGAATTGCGGGGCCCGCGCGGGGTTCAATCGCCGGAAACCCGCGACACGTGGCGCGAAGTGCTGCTGGTCACGCCACAGGGCGACTCATTGCTGGTTGGCGGATCGATCCTCCCGGAACAACGTGAGCTTCGAAAGGTAGCGGTTCGGCTGGCAACCGTCGGCGCGGTGATCCTTATCTTTGGCCTGGCTGGCGGCGGCTGGCTTGCGGCTCGCGCAACGCGGCCGATTCGCAGCATCACGGAAACAGCCAATCGAATTTCCGGGGGTGACCTTTCGCATCGCATCAGCGTGGCGGACACGGAAAGCGAACTTGGGGAACTCGCGGGCATTCTCAACGGCACATTCGCGCGGCTCGAGGCGGCATTCGGCCAGCAAAAGCAATTCACCTCGGATGCCGCGCATGAATTGCGAACTCCAGTTTCAGTAATGCTCACGCAGACGCAGTCTGCTCTGAATCGCGAGCGCAGCGCAGATGAGTATCGCGCAACGATCGAGGCGTGCCATCGCTCAGCTCAGCGAATGCGGAGGTTGTTGGAATCACTGCTTGAATTGGCGCGGCTGGACGCCGGACAGGAGAACTTGCGCCGTTCGGCGGTGAACCTTGCGCCGATAGCAGGAGAATGCATTGACCAGCTGCGGCCCCTTGCTTCGGACAAGCAGATCCAGATCACAGTGGACTTGCGCGACGCGCCATGCGTTGGCGACTCCGAGCGGCTGGGGCAGGTGATCACCAATCTCGTTTCAAATGCGATTCACTACAACCGCGAGCGAGGCAACATCCACGTGAAGACCCGAAGCGAACAGCGTTTTGCCATAGTCGAGGTGGTGGATGACGGGCCCGGCATTTCCTCCGAACATCAGGCAAATGTGTTCAAGCGCTTCTATCGCATCGACGCCGCGAGGACATCCGCGCAGGGGCATTCCGGTCTTGGGCTGGCGATCTGCCGTTCGATTGTTGAAGCACACGGGGGCACGATCGATGTGCGGAGTCGCGAAGGGCAGGGGACGACCTTTGTGGTCCGGCTCCCGAGCGCATGATTTACTCCCGAGTTTGGAGTCGACGATGAGGGTGACGGGTCCATCGTTATCGAGGCTGACTTTCCTGTCGGCGCCAAGTTCTCCCACTTCAACGGGACGTCCGAAATCTCGTGCGAGTTGCTCCTTGAAGCGATCACGGACGGTCACAGTGACCGCGGCTTGTGAGACGCGTTGAACAACGGCACGCATTGATTGATGAACGATTTGGGGTAGCAGCCCTAGTGGGCAATCGGGCTCATGGATCTATATTCGCCGCATGAACACCAAAGACATGACCAACCGGCTTCAGGATTTTCAGAAGAAGGCTTCCGACACTGCACGCAATGTCAGCCGCGTGACAGACGATTACGTGCATGAGAACACGTGGTCGAGCATCGCGTTCGCAGCGGTGCTGGGTTGCGTCGTCGGTTTCCTGCTGGGCCAGCGCCGGGACTGAGTCAGTGGCCTGTCTTCGGAGGAAGACAGCCGAGCTTGATCAGCATGGCCATGTAAGCGACGAATCCGATCACGAGCAGCCAGTAATTCCCGTGCACGGCTTGCAGCACGCCCCAACCGAGAACAAATGCCATGAAGGCATACGCAAAAATCGCACCGAGAAAGTTCATGGCAAAAGGTTGGCCCAGCCTGGTTCATCGTTCAAGCCAAGGATCGCAATAGCCATTGAATGTAGGGCAGATCCTCAGGACGTGTGACCTTCGGATTCGGATCGGTAGACGACACGAGTTGAACAGGCTGCCCTGTCAGCTCGCAAGCCGCAGTGTCGTCCGTCACCCGCAATCCGCGGCGGCGCACTTCGTCGAGGGCGCGCAGCAGCACGTCCCTTCGAAAGGCTTGCGGCGTCTGAACGGACCATAAACGGGAACGATCTAACGTCCGCAGGACCGTGTGTCCGTCGGCGGACTCCTTGATTGTGTCGGTGATCGTCCGTGCCGCGACGGCCGCTCCGGACCGCCAGGCCGCCTCGATGGTCGCGGCAATCAGCCGTTCCGATGTGCAGGGTCTCGCGCCGTCCTGAATCGCCACAACTTCGGTGTTGCTGCCTGCTGCGGACAATCCGTTCCAAACTGAGTCCTGGCGTTCCGCGCCACCCGCGACGAGTTGATAAGGCTTGGCCAGATGAAATGCCGCTGCCAAATCGTGGAACGCTGCTTCCATTCCCGAACGAACGACGAGAACGATGTCGGTGATTGAGGGTGAATCCGCGAAGCGCTGCCACGTGTGCGCAATCACCGGCCGGCCGGCGAGTTCGAGAAATATTTTGTCGACGTTCGGCCCCATGCGGGTTCCGCGGCCGGCCGCGACGATAATCGCTGTGGTATGCAGTGGGGCTGTTTGCAAGCGAGGGAGGCTATGCAGCCGTCAAAAAAAATCCGAGCCTGAAAACATATTGTGGCGTGGATTCTACCTGGCCCCGGTTGTGCGCCAGTCGAGCACCTTCAGTTGAACGCAACGTCTTCCATTGAATTCATTCACCTGCGGTGCAAAGGCGAGATCGAATTGGCCGACCGGAAGTGAACCATTGCCGGCCCCCCACCACACCGCTTCGTGTCCGGCCGTTCCATCGGTCACCCACATCTTGACGTGCTGGCGATTGGCCCCCACGCGTTGCAGAGGTCGCTGGTGTGTCAATCCGCGGGAGCAGAGTTGGATGGTGGGATTCCCCTGGCCCGTGGGACGCAGTCGATCCAATTCCTGCAACCGGCCCAGCGTGAGATCGCTGAGGCTGACTTCGGCGTCCAATCGCAAAGGCGGATGCAGGTCATCCGTCTTCAAGTGTTGTCGCGCCAGTTCGTTCAAGCGCACGCGGAGCGCCTCGAGGTTGCCGGTCGCGAGCGTTACTCCCGCAGCCATCGCATGGCCGCCATGCCGAACGAGCAGGCTGCTGCACTCGCGCAACGCCGCCGCCAGATCGAACCCTGCAATGCTGCGACCGGAACCGCGCCAATGCGCCCCGTCTCCGCCAACAATGATGGTGGGCCGATAAAACTCCTGGAGCACGCGCGAGGCAACGATGCCCACAACCCCGATGTGCCAGGGCAGTTGTCCTTCCACAATGACGAAATCTTTCGTGGGATCAAACTTCGCACGGATCGCGCCGATCACGTCATCGACAATGCTCCGTTCAATGGTTTGCCGTTCGCGATTCCGCTCATCCAGGGTGCGGGCGAGCGGAAGGGCTTCATCAATACTTTTGGCACGGAGCAGGCGCAGGGCATCCTCGGCCGTTTCCAGCCTGCCTGCGGCGTTGAGGCGGGGGGCGAGCTGAAAGCCGGCTTCATAGGTTCCGAGCGGCGATGTAATCCCCGCCACCTGCTTCAAAGCGAGAAGCCCTGGCCGCTCGGTGCGATTCAGGCGCGCCAACCCTGAGGCAACCAGGATCCGGTTTTCGCCGATGAGTGGCACGATGTCGGCAATGGTTCCCAACGCTACGAGATCCAGGAGCGGGCGCAGATCGTAGTCGGCGGCTCCGGGAATGCCGAGTTCGCGGCTTTTCTTAACGAGAGCGTGCGCCAGCTTGAAAGCCAGGCCGGCGGAGCACAGTTCCGTGAACGCACCCGCGCCGGGGCCCGCCCTCAGCGAACGCTGAGGATTCACCAGCGCAGCCGCGTCGGGAGCGGGATCGCACACCTGATGATGATCGAGCACGATCGTCTGAACGCCGCGTTGTGCCAGGTCGCGGATGGTTTCCACGGACGTGGATCCGCAATCGACGGCGAGGACCAGCGTTGCTGGAAATTTTCGAAGGCAGTTCTCCACCGCTTCCTGGCTCAGCCCGTAACCCTCGTCCATCCGACGCGGCAGATAGGCTTCGGCCACGATGCCGAGGTGTTCGAACACTTCGAGCAGCAATGCCGTGGAGGTGACACCGTCAACATCATAGTCCCCGAAAATCACGAGCGGCTGGCGCTCTTCCCGAGCCGTGAGCAGCAGGGCCACGGCCCGATCCATGTCCGGGAGCAGAATGGGATCGGCGAGATTCGCGAGGCGCGGTTCCAGGAAACGGGCGGTGTGATCGGCCGACGAGAAGCCCCGGTTGAGCAGGCATTGCGCGAGAAGCGTGGAAACCTGGAGTTCCCTGGAGAACTGGCCAACCATGAGCGGATCCCACGGAGCAATCGACCACCGAAACTTCATGCCGGGTGAATACCGCAACTCCAGTGGAACGTCACGGCAGTTTTGTTGCGCTACCACTGCGCTTCTGCTCGCGCCTCGCTGCAATAACCGAAACGAGGATCGAAATCAGAATGATTCCGGCAACAACCGACAACGAAACTCCCGTTGGGATCTTGACCTGAAACCATTTTTCCGGCGGATGATGCGGAGCCAGCAGCATCTTGATTCCAATGAAAACCAGCACGAGCGAAAGCCCGTATTTCAGGTATCGGAAATAACCGATCGCACCCGCGAGTACGAAATAGAGCGAGCGCAGCCCGAGAATCGCAAAGACGTTCGATGTAAAGATGATGAAAGGCTTGGTGGTGACTGCGAAGATGGCCGGGATGGAGTCGAGGGCGAACACGAGGTCCGTTGTTTCGACCATCAGGAGCACCAGCGCCAGCGGCGTCAGCGCAAGGCGCCCGTTCCAGTCGGTCGTGAACTTCTGCCCATCCAGGTGCGGACATACGGGATACAACCGCCGCGCGAGACGAATCACCGGGTTTTTTTCCGGCTCAACGTCCGTCTCGACAAACATCATTTTGATGCCGCTGAAAATCAGGAGCGCCGCGAACAGGTAGAGCACCCAGTGCAGCGCCGAGATCAGGGCGACGCCCGCGCCAATCATCAGACCGCGCATGATCAATGCGCCCAGAATGCCCCAGAACAGCACGCGATGCTGATACTCTGCCGGAATCCGGAAGTACCCGAAGATCAAGGCGATCACGAAGACGTTATCCATCGAGAGTGATAGCTCGATGAGATAACCCGTGACGAACTCCACGCTTTCGTCGCGTCCCCAGTTTTCAACCATTGAGGGTGCGATGACCAGGCCGAACAGGATTGCAGTCGTGAACCAGACAAAGGTCCAGGCTAGCGCCTCCTTGAAACGGACGACGTGCGCATGACGATGGAAGACACCCAAATCCAGCGCCAGGAAGACGAGGATGCTGGCGATGAATCCCGCCCAATGCCAGGCCGAGATTTCGAGAGTGGTATCCATCTGCGCGGCCGCTTACTTGCCCACAACGGGGGCCGCAGTCTGAACCGACATCTGCGGATTGCCGATGCTCGGCCGCTGCCCTTTATGCCAGCGCAGGACAATGAAGCACGCGATATAGATCGTGGAGAATGTTCCGCTGATAATGCCGACCAGGAAGGTGAACGCGAAATCGTTGATCACACCGCCGCCGAACAGATAGAGGCAGAGGGTCGAAATGAAGACTGTTCCCGACGTGATGATCGTGCGGCTCAACGTCTGGTTGAGAGCCTTGTTCATGATTTCAACGAAGCTCCCGCGGATGCCCAGCTTCAGGTCCTCGCGCACACGGTCAAAGATCACGATGGTGTCGTTGATTGAAAATCCAATGATGGTGAGCAGCGCCGCAACCGATGTCGCATTCAGTTCACGGCCTGCAAGGAAGTAGCAGCCGAGTGTCATAAGGACGTCATGGACCAGCGCGACCACAGCGCCAACAGCGAACGAGAACTCATATCGAAACGCGACATAGATCAGGATGCCGAACATGGCGAGACACGACGCGATGATCGCCGTGCGTGTAATCTCCTGGCCCATGGTGGGGCCGACGCGCTCAATGCCGAGTGGGCGGCCTGATTCGCCGCCAAACTTCGCCTCGGGGAAGGTGGTTCGGAGATGCTCAAAAATCTTCTCGCCGACCGCCTGCTCTCCATCAGCGTCGAACGCACGCGCAGTGACGCGGAGATTTTCCGTTCCGCTGGCGACGTCACCTTCGTAATTGATCAGCACATCGCCGCCCGCCACGCTCTGCGCCGCCTCGCGCAGCCGGTCCACATCGACCTTGTGCGCCTTATCGAAGCTCATTTTCACGGTTTCGCCGCCGGAAAACTCCACGCCGAAGACGTCAGCACCCCGGCCGAAGATGCCATAACCGTTGCCGGCCACGATCAGAAGCCATGAAGCCACGAAGGCGGGCACCGCCCAGCGCATGAAATTGATATTGCTCCCGCGAATGATCTGCAGCATCGGGAGAGTGCGGATGACGTTCCTTGCAATCAGGAAGTCGAACGCCAGACGCGTCACCACCAGCGCAGTGAACATGCTGATGCCCACACCGATCGTCAGGGTAACACCGAATCCCTTGACGGGGCCTGTTCCCATGAAAATCAGGATGATTGAGGAGATCAACGTCGTCAGGTTGGAGTCAAAGATCGTTCCAAACGCTTTGTTGTAGCCTGCACTCACCGCGCCACGGAGCGATTTCCCGGCCGCAAGCTCCTCGCGAATACGTTCGAAGATCAGGACGTTCGCATCGACAGCCATGCCCACCGTCAGCACGATACCCGCGATACCCGGCAGGGTGAGGGTCGCATTGATGGCGCACATCGCCCCCATCAGGATGAGAATGTTCAGCATCAACGCCACATTGGCGACGAGGCCTGCGAGGAGGTAGTAGCCCAGCATGAAAATGCTGACACCGATCAGGCCGTAGGTGGCTGCGCGCACTCCGCTGGAAACCGAATCGCTGCCGAGGGTGGGATCCACCTGGCTTTCGCTGATGATGTGAACGGGCGCCTTCAAGGGGTTCTCGAGGACGCTTACCAGGGTTCGCGCCTCCTGTTCCGTGTAACGGCCGGAAATCGTTCCGCGCCCGCCAGGAATTTCACTGTTGATCCGCGGGGCGCTCTGCAGTTCGCCGTCGAGCACAATGGCGAGAAGGTTTCCGACGTTGTCGCGGGTTACCTGCGCGAATTTTTCGGCTGCCTTAGGTTCGAGAGTGAAGAGGATTTCAGGCCGGCCGAGATTGTCGCGGCTGAGGTCAGCGCGGGAAATGCCGCCTACAATTTCCGGGCGCCGCCGCACGAGGTAGCGTTCCGCCACCTTGCTGCCATCGGGCTGAACTTGAATCTGTGTCAGAATCTGGTAACCGGGTGCGCCAACTCCCTGGCTCAGCAATTGTTCGCTTTGCGGATGCACCAGGCGAAACTCGAGGAAGGCAACCTTCTGAATCCGATTCCGCGCATCCTGGATGACCTCTTCGGAAAGACCGGGCAATTGGATGAGAATGCGATTATCGCCCTGCGGCTGGATCACGGGCTCGGCCACGCCCAGGGCATCCACGCGCTTCCAAAACACCTCGACCGCCTGGGACAACGCGCTGCTCACGTCGACGTCGTTCACAACGTTCGTCACGGTTTGCACCTGTCCCGCGGAGTTCGTGACGGTGACGATCTCGGTTGAGACGAGTTCGTTCGTGTTCATTTCCACCAGGAACGAGGTTCCGCCCGCAAGGTCGATTCCCAGCTTGATCTTGCCCGCGGCCTCCTTCTGCAGCTTGTTTAATATATAGGTGGTCGGACGCGTTTGCGTTTTGGCTTCGTAAAAGGGGAAGTAACGGCTGATGTCGTTGGTGCCAATAGCCTCCAGCAAATGGCCGTACTCATGATCAGGCCGCGCGGCTTCAGCAGCTTTGGCGCGTTCAACGATCCCCCGCAATGTGGCGTCCTGATTGACCGCCCGCGTTTGGAAATACGGGATGAGCGGACGGGCCGTGGGCGGAGTCATCTCGTAAACCGCCCAGGCGGTGAGAAAGATGACGAGCAGCAGTTTCCAGAGGTGGTTTCGGTTCATGACAGGGAATGCTTGGACAGTGGGCTGACGATCACGAGTCGCTGGAATCGCCGGAACGTTCCAAGACTTCGGCGACCGCGCCGCGTGTGATTTCCAGCTTGGCGTCGTCGGACTTTATGGTCAGGGTCTTGTCCTTCAAAGATGAAATAATCCCCACGACTCCGCCAGAGGTGACGATCTTGTCGCCGCGCTTGAGGGCTTTGAGCATCTCGGCCTGCTGCTTGGCGCGCTTCTGTTGGGGGCGAATGAGGACGAAATAGAATATGGCACCAAATATGACGAACGTTCCAACCATCCGCAGCAACTCACCCGTGGTATTCTGCTGCGTGGGCGCCGCTTGCGCCGCGAAAAGGATGCTCAAGTTGTACACGTCCATAATATTAATATCCAAAATGAGCCGCTAATCTAAAGAGGGCAATCCGTTTGGCAAGCGTTATGAGCGGCAGGAACATGTCCGTTGCCTGCGGCGATCCATCCAATAAAAGCTGGTGAAAAAGGAGCACACCGGGGTTTTTGAAAACGCGCTGTTTGCACCGGCAAATGCCCCGATCACTCTTCGATCCATACCAGCGTTCCAGGCGGAAGCTGATGAAACAAAGGGACCAAATCGCGATCTGCCATGTGAATGCAGCCGCACGATCCAGGGCGGCCGAGGCTGCGCTGGTCTGCCGTGCCGTGAATGTAAATGTAACGGGCGTGTGAATCCACGTTGCCACCGCGATTGAGGCCAGGTTGCAAACCATCCAGCCAGAGAATCCGTGTCGTGATCTTTGCATCGGGCATTCCCGCCCAGGTGAATCCAACAGGCTCCCGTCCCTTGAATACCGTGCCCGCGGGCCATGTGCCTCCAATCATTTCCTTCACGCAGTGCAATCCGAGAGGCGTCCGATTCGATCCCTCCTGTTGCCCAATGCCAAAGCGCGACGTCGAAATCAGGAAGTTTCGCTTCACGCGATACGCTGAGGCGTGTTCTTCCGACCCTTTGATGTACAGAAACATTTGCTGTTGATGAATGCGAATTCGGAGCAGGTGTTGGCTGAACGGGATGCCAGCGATTTCGACCGCGTCGAAAAAGCGTGGCGGCAATGCGTCATTCATGGAACTCGTCACCCGCCGCAATGTGGGCAAAGCTCCGCGCCGGGTCAATCGTCAGAGGGGCAAATGCGCATCCAGACGAGTAGGCACAAACCTGCCGGTAAATGGCCCCATGTTTCTCGGGCGCACATTCGGGAAAATCAACGGCGTGAAGATTCGATCCTTTGTAGCTCCGCATCTGCTGGGCGCAATGCTCGCGTTGGGGCCCGCGTGTTTTCCGGGCCATGCCCAAACCCTTCATCGTCTTACGTTCAAGGGTGTTTGTGACACTGTTGATTCAAGCGGCAAAGCCGTGAGACGCGCGAT